>Ga0209542_10010143_pt1 | contig 17085 bp, 23 predicted proteins | sample RifCSPhighO2_01_FD_184028 | JGI IMG/M metagenome (GOLD analysis project Ga0209542, IMG submission 184028) | Soil microbial communities from Rifle, Colorado - Rifle CSP2_plank highO2_0.1 (SPAdes) (version 2) | ecosystem: Environmental > Terrestrial > Deep subsurface > Rock core/Sediment ...
AGGCGAGCACGTATGAGCTCGCGACGGGTGCGCCCATGCCTACCGCGTGGCTGACTACGAGATTTTCTTGCAGCTGATCAAGATTCTTGGGGTTGATGATGTGCGAGGCCATCGGCCCGAAACCGGTGTTAACGCCATAGACTATCCTCTTACGTATCTCATTTTCCAAGAATACCCTAACTTTTGAGATTTTTCGCAGTATTTTATTGGGAACCTCAACAAGTGAAGTAGGATTCCTGACCAAGAAAACAAGTTCCTCAATAGTTAACGATTCGCCTGTTAGCTTAGTCCTACGCATATAATTTATATACCTTCTTCCTTGAGCTTGGTAAGCATTTCGCGGGCTTTGTTCGAGAGTTTACTCGGCATTTTTGGCGTAAGTTTCACCAGCAGATTGCTACGCTTATTGCGAGCTACTGGGACACCCAGTACGAGATCGTCGGTCTCGATGACCGCCTTCCCAGTCTCTGGGTCCACGTAGTGCAGTAGCCTGCGCTCCTTGATACCCAGGTGCTTGTCGATCCATCGGGCATCCTTTTGCCCGACAACCGCAAGCATATGCTCGTTTGAAACTAGGCGGTCTGGGACGAAGCTACCAACCCCCGCAATGACCACGCTTTTGTTCATCGTAGTCCTCCTGCGTGCGGGCGGCACGCTTCGTTTAACTTCTGCTATAGTGGATAAAAAAGACCCAATACTCGGTCAGTGATACTATACATAGGTGAGGTAAAGCAGTCAACTTATTGTCAACCCCTACCTGTTGATAGGTCAGAATACTGGCCTAATTGTAGGGTCTTACGGAAATTTTTTGACAGTGTCCAGATCTCCAAAAATAACTTTGCCCCGCCTTGCCTCTTCATAGGCCATATCAAAAAGACGCTTCATATTATGCGCAATATCATCGCTCTCGATTAGTATGGTTGTAACATTTTTACCTCCATAGAACACATAAGCTACTTTATCATCCCAAACTGCGAAATCAGAAATAAATCTAAAATCAGATTCGGGTATCATAGCAGCCTTGTATATCCCGGGAGAAGTTCTGATTAAATCTCTTGAAGACTTATTGTCCGGAAGTATACAATATATTTTGACTTTTGCCTCCAGTCTTCGTGGACCGTAGATCATAAGAGCCTCGGGCACTAGCTTTAATAGTTCGCTTGCTGATGAACTGTATCGCATTAATTTCTCCTTACACAACAAAGTCATACTAAGGACATTAACGATCCCCTCTTTGCCTTCGTAAATTTTTACTACCGGTCTTCTTTTTGTTTCTTTGTGCAAGGCTTTTAGGTCTGGAAGGATTGAAAGCAAGTTGTCCTTAATTGCCTCTTGTTTTTTCCATGAGGCTTGGGCCATTTGGGCAAGCACGTCAGGAGAAACCGCTATGTATCTTCTTATCTTTTTGTCATCGGAGATACCGACCAGACCCTTCTTCTTGAGTGACTCAAGCACTACGTAAGCCGAGCTCCTGTTAATGCCAGTGTGCTTGGCAAGCTCGAATACGGTGGCTAATTCAAGCTCTAGCAGTGCAAGATAAATCCTAACCTCTTTGTCAGAAAGGCCAAATTCCAGAAGAGTAGCCAGTAATAGGTCATTCATAATTTAGTGTTGTTATATTGTAACAATACACAGCTCGATTAGTTGGTGTATACTAACAACAAAATGTAAAGAATGCAAGTTTTATGTATTTTATTTGTTTGCGTAAAATAACAAATTTCAAGATTTGCTGTCACCCATTGACAATACTAAATGTCAGACAGAAAATAATAGCGGACAAGGCAAAATGCCAATAGGTCCCATAAGGAGGTGAACTGATAAATGTACAACCGCGTGGTAGAAGTCCAGGAGGATAATTCCGGAACAGCACCGGATGCAGTCCCCCTGACCATGCTACTGGCTGAAGAGGTAGTAAAGAGTGGGACATGCTCCGAAGACGACGGCTTCTTCACCTACGAAACAACTGGAGCGAAAGCTGACGTCAGCTGGGATTCCGGTTAGCGAACATTTTCTATCCACAAAAGCGGGGAATTTCATCTTATTGGTCATCTCCGCTTTCTGTTTTCTGAAATTAAACGTATGGCACGCGAAGCCTTATTAAATTGCTCGTTAAAAGGTTTAAGTCCCATTTTTCCCCTGCGTTTATCAAGAGTTGATGGTTGCCAAATTGGTGGAACCACCACGGTGCCGCCCTTTAGGTCCATATTTAATTGTGTACCGTATATTTGCTTTTTACCATCCGACAAACGAAGTCGATCTGCAAGCAAAGCAACGTGTTTTAATTCCACAGCACCTTTTGGTAACCTTTTTAATAGACCAAGAACTTTTCTTTGAAACTCTCGATCGAAACCTGCATGTTGGGCTATCAGCCACGCTGCTGTTGAGGCATTCTTGCCCACTTTTTGCCTAGTTGGCCACCCACTTTGATCAATGACTTGCTTTAAAAATTTCAGGTTGTCCTGGTCAATGTGCCCTTTATAAAATTTCATGTTGAACTTATGATCCTTCCAACGTTTTCGCATCGCCTGTTCCTCCTTCATTCGATTAATAAATTCCTTGGCAATTTTCCGGTATTTTTTTTCCATTGTATGTATTATATATAAAACATAATTGCCCTACCAAATTTAGTGTTGTTATATTGTAACAATACACAGCTCGATTAGTTGGTGTATACTAACAACAAAGCAAATATATTGCAAATTATGAATATAGGTTGTGTTTGGAGTATAAAACAAATGATCTAATCTGCTGTTACTTATTGACACCTTTCAGCTTTGGCGGAAAACTGCTCACAGAGCCGGAATACTTCCGGTTCCTCAAAAGAGGAGGTCCCTAAAATGAACCAGACGGAATGCAAATTCAATTTCCCCGTGAGCGACAAGGACTTCAAGACCTCAAGCTACACGCACCCGGGCGGGATCATCAACCGCTGTGTGAAGATCGCCATCCGACCCGAAGGTGTTGCCATTCGGGACAGCAAGGACAAGGGGAACATCACGCTCTTCTTCCGTCACGACGAGTGGGACGCCTTCCTCCGTGGTGCGAAGGAGGGCCAGTTCGAGCGGTAGTCTGGAGGGCGAGGACAGGATGACAAGTTCTGTCCTCGCAGGTTATACTATGAAAATCAACACCAATCCAAAATTATACATACTTCCTGGTTGGGGTCATCGTTTATCTGACCCGGGCTATAAAAAGATCATTGCACTTTTCAATAAATATGAGCTCAAGCCATTAAGAATTTCTACTAGGAACAGAAAATATTCCCTCGGAAGCCCTAAGAGCTTCAAAGAGATAATAAATAGTATTCAAAAACAAATCGCTCAACCATCAGATCATGATATTATTTTTGGCTTTTCAATAGGTGCTCTAGAGGTTCACGAATTGGCTCGACGCATACCTTTTAGAAAAGTCTTTATTTGTTCGATAAGTCCAACGTTAGGTGAGGACATGCGTTCATACAAAAGAGAAGAAGTTAGGGATTTTTCCCCTCTGCAACACCATGAAATGTCTAAGATAGAATATGGTAAATTGATCAATAAAAATGTCTACATTTTCTACGGCAGTAAGGAGTCCGATATCCTAAAATTACGTAGCAGGCAAATCGCAAAAGAAAATCATATCAAAGCCATTGAAATAAAGGCAGCAGACCACGAGCTGGATGGTGCTTACTTAAGGAGGCTTAGAAGTTATCTAAATTGAAGTATGAATGACCCGAGATTATCAGAAGAGCATAATGCCATTAGAGAACGCGTTTTGCGCGAGGTTGCCATGCACTTTAAGTGCTACGAAGGATTCATCAAGAAGGACAGCAGAGTTCTAGACGTAGGTATCGGTCCCGGGTTTACAGCCGAGTATATCAAGCAGAATAGACAGGGTATAGACATCGAGGGCCTCGATATACTGGATCTGCGCAAAACGGAAAATATAAACATCACCTTATATAACGGAACCAGATTCCCATGGCAGGAAAACGTTTTTGATACAACTCTTTTGTTCTATACTCTGCACCATATCAAGTGGCCAGGTTTAATCTTGGATGAGATTACTAGAACAACTAAAGGGAATATCATAATTATTGAAGAATTCAGGACAGAAGGAAATGATATCTTGCGGGACGAACGATACGAGGCGGACGTGCATTTAGCTCTGGGGATACCGACGCACATGGAGCAATCTTATTTCAGTATGCTGGAATTGGAAAAACTATTTATTGACAAAAAATTAATCATAGTCGAAAAAAGAAAACTAAAAAGCCTAAGCCAGCGAAAAATTGAGAAGTATCTTTATGTTTTGGAACATAATTAGGACTAGTCAAAGATCGGATCAAAATTAATTAATAACGATTAGCTCACTTCATAAACTCGTAACTCATCCGGAAGTAATTTGATTGTGGTGGATGTGGCAAAACCACGGTCGTCTATATAATCGAGTATTTCAAGTGTAGAGAGAGCTTTTTCTACGATTGGAAGGTAGATTTGCATGTACTCGAGGCATTCCTGATAAACGTCCAGATGATTTTCACGAATGATTGATGAAACCCTATGGCAATTTGGGTCGTTGCTATAACTCATCAATAGCAACATTTTTTGGGTTAAGATGTAGTGCCACGCTTCTTTTGGGTTTGTTTCTGAACACTCACCAAAATATGTTAAGTATTTGTTTATGTTTGACCGGCGTGGGACTTCAGTGTCACAAGCGCTACTCTCGTAATTTGCGCAGATCATTCTCGAGGTTCTCATTTTCAGTGATAAACTCTACAGTCCCATTTATATTAAGAACGATTTTCCCGTTGCTTATGTTTATGTAGTGACCCGATTGTCTGTCTATCAACAGCCTCTGGTTGTCTATCCATTTTTCCACCTCCAAATAGTCTTGATATGCCTCTGTGAGAGTCATTCCCACATAAGGATCCTGGTACGGTATCTCTTTTAGAGAACCGTTTAAATCAGCTATGTAAATTTTACTCGTAACATTCAGTTCGCCACCTCCAACCCCACCATATATTCCCCTATTCATGGCAAAGGCGAATCTTTTCCCGTCCGGGGAAATTGGAATTCTGTGTGTACTTTGGAATTCGTAATCATCTGGAAGTTGTCCTCTAGTGACAAGAGTAGTCTCGACTGGTTTTCCTCCATCCATATTTTTCAAAACAATACTGCTGTCAGAGTAGACTAATTCAAACGAATTGCTACTGTGGGTTTTCACATACCACACATAACCGCTCATAGCTAGTAGGAATATAATAACTACTACAAGTGATTTGATATTATTCATTTTTTGCTTTTCTTAACTTGCCCGGGCGGAACTTTTTTGACAGGTACAGTATCTGACGAGGTTGTTGTAGTTGCGATGCTTTGACATTCGCCCAGTGTGTCTCCGTGAGCTAGATGAGCCTTCACTGCTGGTTGAGCAACTGTGATTGTGTGTGGGTTGTTCTTGCTCGCATTGTGGCAAATTGTCACTTTAGCGTTTCACCTCTGACCTGAATATTATCAGCTTTTGTGCTATCAAGAGTGAAATAATATGTGTCTGTTTTGTCTTTCTCTGTTTTACCGTTTACAAAATCTCTGTAAACACCAGAGTTTTTTAATATGTTTATGCTTAGAAAGTATGAGCCTGTGGTAATTCCAAAAACTTCGATTTTGAATTCACCATCCAATGGTTTAGGAGTATATATTTCTCTACCCGTACGATATTCTTGTGGTTCTGTACTTGTTCCAACATCTGGATTGCCAATTCCTGTATAGTCGTAACCGCCTGGAATTGTTTTGAATTTTTCGCCTGTTATGGGATTGACTCCAAGTTTTCCTCCATTGGGATCAGTAATAACAATTTCAGCGTTATTGTCTAGATAGACGTGCATGTATTCCTGTAATTCTACAGGGCTAGAATTAGATTTTGCGTTATACTTTACATAAGCAACCACTATGGCCATTATCGACAAGAGAAGTATTGCAACGTTTTTTTTCATTTGTTTCTGCTCTTAGTTTTACTGTCATTTTCACGTTTGTATTTACTTTGTTTCGCATCGTGCTTATTCTTATTTGGCTCATCCTTTTCTTTATTCTCTCGCTCATCATCGTCTTTCAGTTCCTCTTTCTTATCGCACACTCCCAGAGAATCCCCATGTGCCAAGTGTGCTTGTACCGCCGATGCACCAACGTTAATTGTGTGGGCATTGACAGGGTTGCCTGGTGGACGATGACAAACATTAACTTTACTGTCATTTTCCCCCGTATCAGTACTAGTTGCTTTAGTAATCAGTATATTTTCTGTATCTTGACTATTGAGAACAAAATTATACTTTTCTGCCTTGCCAAGTAAAGTATCGCCAGTTATTGTGTTTTGGTAGACACCACCATTTGTATAAGCATATACAGACATAAGATAGGATCCCGTACCAGTTCCGTAAACATCCACTGTATACTGTCCATCTATTGGATCAGTGACATAGATATCTTTTGTCGATTTAACATTGAATGATGGGTTATCGGAATCGGGATTGCCAATACTTTCCGCTGAGTAGTTACCTTTCGGGATAACATCGTAAGACGTGCCAGACACCGGATTACGTCCCAACTTTCTTCCCAGTGGATCAGTGACAACAAAATCTATAGGTGAAGCAAAGTAAATATGCAGATTGGCTTGTAAGCTACCGTCACCTCTAGAGTAGAAATAAAGTGCATCAAACTGGTTGGTATAATCAAATTGTGTCTTCTTGCCGTCAATAGGAGATGTAGATGCTACGGTGAAATTCTCGTCCAGTATATTGTTGTCGTAAAACCAGGGGTCACGAATTAAATAAGAGTCACTTTTCTTCTGCTCAATTATAAAATAGTGACTACCCCGGACCTTAAATGTTCGGCCTAGAACAATATCCCCCAAGGATAAGTGCTTGTCGAGAGTGACATAGTCGTTTGCAAGAAGAGGACCAAATTCATCAGTGTCAAAAACTAACTTTCCATCAGAAAAGATGTTAGTCCCCGTAATGTAATTAAAGCCACCATCCGCAGTATACCCTTCGTATGGTAACCCCGTCTTTGAATTTACCGGTGGATTTTTAAGATAGTTGTTGAGGATAAGCGGATCAACGTTGAGTGCGGGGGCAAAATACTTGAGTGCCATAACCCCGGATACGAGATTACAGCCACATGATTCGATGGAGGCACCACAGCCGCCATTTGTAAGCTTGTCGGTTGATGAAGTTGCAAAAGCATAGAGTTGCTTAAACCATGTGTTTGTTTCTGAAATCGACGGGTGAGGAGATTTTCTTTGGGTATATAGAGGTACGGTATGTTCCGAAGTGCTTGTACCTGTTCCTCCACCACCACTAGAAACTGGACACACCATTCCCGCCTTCCACCCATCCTTGCAGGCCCAGGGCAAAGTGTCGCCCACACCTGTCCCGGGCACATCGTATCTGTTGGTGCAGTGGTTGGGGTTAGCAGGGGCAGGGTCTTGGGTGCAAGCTGTGAACTTGCTCCAGTAGTTGCCTCTCTGTGGCAGTAAGGCAAGAATTAGGCCACTTGAGACGGTAGTGAGATCAGTGCCATTACCTTGCCAATTATTCTGAGTGAGCGTTATTGGGTCAACGTTGTCGATGTAGGCTCCAGTGCTGGCGTTCTTGATGGTTGAGCCAGTGACTGTGATTCCATATGTGGGGAAGCCGTCGAGGTTGAGGTCAGTGATGAAGAGGCCAGTGTCGGCACCAATAGAGGTAATGTTGGTAGCGGCCAGATCAGACATTCCCTCAATGTGTAGATTCTGGGATAGGTTGGCCAGAGTAACAGACTGCACAGTACCACCGGTGGGCGGTGAGAAGATGAGGCCATGCGAGGCAACGTAGACAATGCCTCGGGCAAAACCACTCACGTCCAGGTTCTTTACTGTCACATTGGACATATCTGTGTACACGCCATCATCAGAGCCGACACCTATCACTTTGTGACCTGCTCCGTCCAAAGTAATGCCGTCATCTTCAATGGCGATAGTGCGATTGCCATCTCGATTAACGTCTGTGGTTAACGTACAGGTTTTGCTAGGGGCATCCCATGTACCGATAGCATTACAATCTCCACCGGGTGGGCCAAACAGTGTATCTATATTGATGTGATACGTTGAAGGTTTGGCCTTGATGATAAATTGTCGGCCTTCTTTGGTGGGCACATCGAGAATTAATTGGCCACTGTTGTTCGTGGTAACTTCTTCGTGATCCCGATAGCCTCTGGTGTACACGTGCAACTTAGTGTTAGTGGGGAAGCCAACAACAGAGATTGTAGTAGTAGCCGGTAGTGAGCCCCAGAATTGCCACCATGGAGTGTAGCCTTTCACTTTGAGCACAGTCATGCCCGGCAATGATTCGATACTAGCATCTAGATAACCTTTGGCTTTGTCTGAAACTAAAACGGGCCACCCCAGTGGCTCGCTGACACTGATTTCTTTACCTCGTGAGTGTTCGTAGCCACGGAGGTGTTTCGTCTTAGCCGAAGTCAATAGAGGCACTCCAACCACCATAACTAGGATGATGATCCAAGCTTTCTTCATTTGGTTTAATTGTACGCTCGGATAGTCTAGGAGTCAACACATCGTAGGCCTTACAATATATTAATTCAAAGGTTTTGGAGTGAAAAATATCATGATAAGTCTGAAGGGTATTGAAAGTATTGTTTGTATCATATTCCCTCTTCCTTGAGTTTACTTATAAGCTCGCGGGCTCTCCCCGATAGTTTGGACGGCATTTGGAGGGTTATTTTCACTAGCAGGCTGCCTCTTTTATTGCGAGCCACAGGTACACCCTTATCTTTTATTTTTAAGATCGCGCCATCATGCGTGCCTTCGGGAATTCTGATTTGCTCGTTACCATCTAGTGTGGAAATAGTGTAAGTCGCTCCCAGAATTGCATCAGTAATCTTAACTGGTAGCTCCATGACAAGATCAGTTCCATGTCTCTGATACACTGGGTGTGCTTGGACGTGAACTTTGACATAGAGGTCGCCGGGATTTGCCCCACGTACGGCCTCACCAAGACCAGTCATCCTGATCATCTCACCGTCTTCGATTCCGGCTGGAATCTGGATATTAATCTGTTCGCCTCGCTGTACTATTCCCTCGCCCTTGCATGATCCACAACGCTCTTTTGGCCTTTTACCTTGACCATCACATTCTCGACACGCAGTCTCGACAGTGAAGTTGCCGAAGAATGTGCCACGTGATTCCTTCATCACTCCCCGACCGCCACAGTGTTCACACTTCTCGAGTTGAGTCCCATGTCTTGCTCCCGAGCCCTTACAATCATTACAGCTTGAGTGCTTAGTAATTACAACTGTCCGTTCTGTGCCGAAGATCGCGTCCGCGAAGGGGATTTGGATATCCACAGAAATATCATTCCCCCTTCTTACGCGAGTACGCCTACCCTGCGAAAAGAAATCCGAGAACATATCCCCTAGATCCCAGCCAGAGGCTGGTCCGCCTTGGTCGGAAAAGTCTCCAAATCCGCTGAAATCACCGAAACCTCTCGGGTCGAAGCCCTGCCCGAAACCTCCTCCATTACTATCTGCACCCGTGAACGTCTGGCCATAAGTGTCGTACTCTGCGCGCTTCTGATCATTGGATAGTACTTGATAGGCCTCGTTCACCTCTTTGAACTTAGCCTCGTTACCTCCGTGATCTGGATGATGCTCACCAGCGAGCTTACGGAAAGCCTTCTTAATGTCGTCTTTATTAGCGCCCTTATTTATCCCTAGCGTTTTATAATAGTCTTTGCTCACAATTTAAAGTTTAGGACTTTCAGCCTAGGCTGATCCGCCTTGGGCGGAAGGAGGTTCTGTCTGTGCTTCCTGATTATTCATCGAAGGGCCAATTTTCTGAATTTCAGAACCTAATTCGTCCGACGCCTTCTTAAGTTCCTCTATTGTACCAGTATCTTTGACTTTTCGCAAATCAACCATTTTGTTCTCGACTGCCTGCTTGAGTTCAGGCGTAATTTTATCACCAGCATCCTTGAGAGCCTTCTCTGCGGTCATAACCAGAGCATCAGCCATGTTACGGGCATCAATAAGCTCTTTCTTCTTGAGATCATCCTGGGCATGCACCTCGGCGTCTTTCTTCATGCGCTCAATCTCTTCCTTCGATAAACCACTTGACCCTTCTATACGAATAGATTGCTCTTTGTTTGAGGTTTTATCTTTTGCTTTAACAGAAAGAATGCCGTTGGCATCTATGTCGAAGGTAACTTCTACCTGTGGCATGCCCCGCATAGCCGGCGGAATGCCCTCAAGTGTAAAGCGTCCCAGGGTCTTATTATCTCCCGCCATTGGGCGTTCACCTTGGACAACGTGTATCTCTACTGAAGTTTGATTATCCGCGGCTGTTGAGAACACCTGCGTGCGAGCAGTTGGGATAGTTGTATTCTTCTCTATCAATTTAGTGGCCACTCCACCCAGTGTCTCAATGCCAAGTGAGAGAGGTGTGACATCAAGTAATAGCACATCCTTAACGTCTCCCTGCATAATGCCAGCCTGAATAGCTGCGCCAATGGCTACAACTTCATCTGGATTAATTGATAAGTTTGGATCTTTGCCAAATAATTTTTTAACCTCCGATTGTATTAACGGCATGCGAGTCTGACCACCTACTAATACGATCTCTGCTATCTCGCTCATTTTAAAGCCAGATGATGTAAGGGCACGTTTGGTAATCTCAATAGAGCGATCAACATAAGAACGCGCCAGTTCTTCAAGCTGTGCTCGTCGCATCTTAATGAGCAAGTGTTTAGGTCCCGAAGCGTCAGATGTGATAAATGGAATGTTAATTTCAGATTCAAGTGTAGTCGAGAGCTCGTGTTTAGCCTTTTCCGCCGCCTCTTTCAATCTCTGAAGAGCCAGAGAATCGCTACGTACGTCTATGCCGGATTCTTTTTTGAATTCTGTTGCTATCCAATTCACAATATCGCGATCAATATCCTCGCCGCCCATGTGCGAGTCACCATCCGTGCTTTTAACTTCAATTACTTCGCCTCCTACCTCAAGCACGGAAACATCGAAGGTACCTCCGCCAAAATCGAAAACTACAATCTTTTCATCCTTACGCTTGTTGAAGCCGTAAGCAAGAGCGGCCGCCGTCGGTTCGTTGATAATACGCTTAACATCGAAACCAGCAATAGTTCCCGCCGCTTTCGTGGCATTGCGTTGAGCATCGTTGAAATAGGCTGGCACTGTAATAACGGCTTCTGTCACCTTAGTACCCAATCGAGTCTCCGCGTCAGCTTTCAGTTTCGCGAGAATCATAGTGGATATTTCTTCTGGCCGATAATCCTTGCCAGAAAGCTCGACAGCTAATCCATCACCTGATTTTTTAATTTTAAACGGGACAGATTTCGCATCCTTCACGATTTCTTCATCTTCAAACTTATGACCCATAAGGCGCTTGACGCCGTAAATCGTATTGATTGGATTCGTTACAGACTGACGTTTAGCGAGTAATCCCACTAGTTTCTCTCCAGCTTTAGAAATAGCTACCACGGAAGGTGTAGTACGGTTACCCTCTGCGTTTTCAATAATCTTAGGCTCACCACCCTCTATAATAGCCATAGCTGAATTGGTAGTGCCGAGGTCGATTCCTAGAATTTTAGACATGTTTGCTTATTTTTACTTTAGCTGCTTTTAAAATTTTACCCGACAACGAATATCCTGATGTAACTAATTCCTTAATTATATTTTCCTGCTCTGAAACTGCAACTTCTATTATTCCAATTGCTTCGTGCCTATCGGGTTCAAATGCCTCTCCTACCTGTCCTATCAACTCGAGACCGTGAATCTTGAGTATTGAAACTAGCTGATTCTCGATCGGCTCTAGATCTTTAGTGTGAGCTCTGGCATGCTCCATGCTTTCAAGCACTGGAACCAAATCATTGATTACCCCATGAACTAGCCGTGTCTGCAGATCCTTCTCGCGCTCCGAAACCTCACGCTTGAAATTCGCATAGTCAGCCTTACTTCTCTGCCAGCCATCTAAATACTCGCTCTTTTCTCTCTCACAGGCCTTAAGCTTTTCCTTAGCTTGAGAAAGTTTATCAAGGCAGGTTTCATCACCCTCGTCCTGCTGGCTACTTATTTCAATATTATCATCTTCATTCATATTTAGCAACTTATACGCTATAGCGTATAACTTTCTGCACTTATAGTAAATCAAATTTCCTACGTAAATGCAAGTCATTATCAATATGTTCTAAGAGACCATATCGCACATAACGGCGAACCTCATAGAACTCTGCCAGGAACTCTATCTGCTCTCCACAGTCATATGCGTGAACCCAAACACTCTTCTGGAACTCTACGAAATGGAGTTGCTTGAAATGTTCGCGCAAGGCATCGCGCGCCGATTTTCGATTTTCTGGAATATCCGAGAGAACCACACGCCATTTTTTATCCCAGCGTCTTGGTTTCGACACCTCCATCTTGTCAATATCAGCCGTAAGGGCATACTTGTTACCCTTGGCTGAAAGTAAAAGAGTAACACTCCCGTCTTGATTCACTCGCTCGGTTAGCATCCGCGCCTGATAGAGCGCCGCGATAGCTCTATCAAGAGACTGGCTATTCTCATCTTCCCAGTCCAAAGCCCTACCAGTATGCAATCTGGAAAGTATTCCCCGTTGTAATCTACCTAATTTGTGTCGCATTGATTTCGTTCATTGAGACTACCTCTTAGACCACTGGGGGGCCTTACGAGCTTTTTTGAGGCCAAATTTGCGGCGTTCTTTTATACGTGCGTCGCGTTTCAGTAGGCCAGCTTTCTTGATTAGTGAACGGAAACCAGAATTGTATATAGTCAGAGCCCTAGCTACTCCCATTCTCACAGCTTCTGCCTGGGCATGCGTACCACCTCCTCTGATCTTAACTGTAATCTTAAATTTTTGTTCTGTCTGTGCAGATACAAGAGCTTCGCGAATAGTCCTAGCCAAGCTTTCTCCCGGGAAGTACTGTTCTGATGGCTTACCGTTAACCTCGAAACTCGCCCGTGTAGATGGAGTAATTCTCACTCTTGCTACAGCTTCTTTACGTTTACCGACAGACTCGAAATATTTTGTACTTTCCTCTGACATATCTATTTTTCTATTATTAGATTCTTCATGATTTGGGTCCGTAATTTGTTATTTGGAATCATGCCATATATGGCCAACCTTATCGGTTCCGCTATACCTTTCTTATCAATCATTTCAGCGAGGCTCTGGTGTCGCAAGCCTCCCGGATAACCTGTATAGCGAGCATACGATTTACTTCTACGCTTAGCCTCTGAAACATAGAGACTTCCGGCATTTTTAATTAGTACTCTCTCCCCGGGAAGCTTGTTGTGCGTGAACGCCGAACTACTCTTTCCACGGAGAATAAATGCGGCTTCGCTAGCCACTCTCCCCAATGTCCTCCCTTTGGCATCAATTAGGTGCTCCATATCAGTATTAGTTTATGAATTCAATAAGTGCCATTTTGCTCCCGTCGCTCTTCCTTCTTGGCATCTTAATAATCCTTGTATAGCCACTTGCTCTATCTGTTTTTATCGCAGGCTTTGCTTTTTTTATGCTTGCAGTAATCAATTTTTCTACAAACGGACGCAGTTCTTTAGCTTTAGCCTCTGTAGTCCTTATTCTCCCGTCAGAAATCAAACTCTTGGCAAGGTTATTCATTAGAGCTACACGCTGATTACGTTCTCTGCCAAACTTACGGTTGTGATCGTGGTGTCTCATTGCGTAGGTATTAGTTGCTAGGTGTCAGGTATTAGGATTTTAAGGATAAGTTTATTTTAGCGAGAGCGTCCTTGATTTCATCCAATGCCCTCTGGCCAAGACCTTCAAGGCCAAGTACGTCTTCTTCACTTTTTCGTGACAGTCCCCCGACCGTACGGATACCACCACGGGTAAGAGCATTAGTAGTTCTAGTAGAGAGATTAAGTTCTTCAATCTTCATTTTACCTGCCTCCCTATTTTCCGAAGTTTCAATCTCAGTACTATCCATAAATCCATCACCTATTTCTAATCGAGGCTCTTCCTGGAATCCGACTATGGCTCGTAATTGATTTATCATTATATTGATCGATGACTCAAGCGCTTCCTTCGGAGTCATCACACCATCTGTCTCAATGTTGATGCGCAGACGGTTAAAGTCTGTCCTGTCTCCAACTCGCATATTCTCTACTTCATAATTTACCCTACGAACGGAGGTAAATGTGGCATCAAGAGCAATAGCTCCAATCTCTATCTTTTCCCTATGTAATGATTCCTTAGGAGCATATCCGATTCCCCTCTCAACTGTCATCTCTATTTCGAGATTTACGCCTTTAGCTGTTATGTCCGCGATTGGCAACTTTCTGTCCACAATTTCTACCTGACCTGGCATATCAAGATCCGCACCAGTTACTTTCTTCGGACCACTTACTTTCAGTTTAATAATCTGGGGCTCATCGGTATGCATGCGAAAGCGAAGTTTTTTTATGTTCAGTAGAATCGTTATTACGTCCTCTTTAACACCCTCAATTGTCGAAAACTCATGTTGGACACCTTCAATCTTAACAGAGGTTATAGCACCACCTGGTAATGATGAAAGTATTATTCTCCGTAATGAGTTACCCAGAGTATAACCGTATCCTGGATACAGGTTCTCAATTTCGTAAATGCCTGTATTATCTTTTTCCGAGAGAATGCGAGGCTTAGAAGGCAGTATGACATTTATATTTGGCATATATTTTTTTAGACTCTACTATAAAATTGTATAACTAGACCAAAATTTAGGCCCGTCTCATACTCACCGGGTTTGGGTTTGGCCAGCACCTTACCCATTATTTCCACAGGGTCAAGTGACAGCCACGATGGTGTACGGTATTCAGTTAGCAACTCTCTGCGGTCACGCATCAGTCCACCCTCCTTTGCATTCTGTTTGATTGTAATAATATCACCCACCTTGATTCGATATGATGGGCTACCCACTCGCTTCTTATTTACAATCACATGACCATGGGTAACTATTTGTCTGGCGAATTGCCTGGTGGGTACTAGACCCAAGCGGTAGACCACATTATCAAGCCGACTCTCTAATAAACCAAAAATATTGTCCGCCGCGCGTCCCGATGTATTTATGCGAGCCTCCTCAATATAGTTGCCTAATTGACGTTCAGATATACCATATGAATATCTCAACCTCTGCTTCTCGAGAAACTGGATACCGTATTCAGTCAGATTACTTCTGTGCTTTTTTTTTCTAGTCAGGTTAATCTTCTTCTTGCCCTCCATCATCGCAAAACGTTCTTTCAGCGTCTTGCTGAAAATTCCTTCACCTAAACGTCGTGCTATTTTATATTTTGGGCCGATTCTCATGAGATTTTACTAATCCAAAATTTAGACACGTCTTGCTCTTGGGGCCCGTGGGCCATTATGAGGAATGGGGGTAATGTCGCTAACCGAGACAAGGCCCATGCCCTTGGCCAGGAATGCTCTCATGGCAGCTTCTCGACCTGCGCCCACACCATTTATAGCGACCGACACTTCTTTGATTCCATATTGGGTTGCCTTATCAGCCATCAATTCACCGACCTTGCTTGCCGCAAATGGTGTGCCTTTCTTGGCTCCCTTGAAACCCAATGATCCGCTAGATGACCACGCAAGAATATTTCCTGCCATATCAGAAAGCATCACCTTAGTATTATTATATGTAGATTGTACGTGCAATAAACCTGCGCTGTGTCGCTTACGAGAACTCTTAGCGGTAGTCTTCGCGCCGACAGCTACATCCCCTTCGCTACTTGTTACAATTCGCTTCTTTCCCATATTTGATATGCTCTTATATTATGATTATTTCTTCTCCAACTTGCGCTTACCTGAGCCCATCGTTTTCCGGACATTGCCTCTGACTGTCCGCGAATTAGACTTAGTGCGTTGACCCTTAGTGGGCAGATTTTTCATGTGGCGCATGCCCCTGTAACTCTTAATATCCTTAAGTCGCTTTATGTTAGATCCAACATCACGCTTAAGATCCCCTTCTATTCTACGCCTTTCGACACCCTTTTTAATTTTGGCCTCCTCGTCAGGTGTAATGTTCTTAACCTTAGTTCCATATTCTATCTTCGCTTCGTCTAAAATTGTATGTGCGAGGCTCCTGCCTATTCCATAGACAGCCGTCAAGCCAATTTCTATACGCTTTCCTTCCGGAATTGTGATACCAGCTATTCGCATTATATTTATCCCTGCTTTTGTTTATGACGCTTCTTGGTACATATAACATACAGACGTCCTCGACGTCTCACCATTTTACATTTTGGACACCTTTTTTTAATTGATGCTCTTACCCTCATAATCGTTTGACGATTCTGCCTCTTTTACCATATTCATCTAATTCTACATCGACACTATCACCTATAAGCACCCTAATCCTGTGAAGACGCATCTTGCCTCCTAAATACGCCAGAACCTTTCTACCATCAGGGAACTCTACTTTAAAGTTCGTACCCGGCAAGGCCTCCGTTACCACACCCGTCACGGAAACCCCATTACGACCCGCATTTTGCATGTGAATCATATCCTAGCAGATGTAGCATTATTCTGTCAAGACTTCGATCTCAATCTTTTCTGGATCGTCCGGAAAGGTCTTTTTCCAGAAAGGACTTAATTTTATTTCTGCCTTCTCAATACCAGGATAATTTAAAAACACATCTGCTGACTTATTCCTGGGAGTTCCGGCTAATTTCAATTTTAGGCTCTCATGATCAAAATTCCAGAGGAATTTCGCTTTACCCGTGACACGTATGGATACCTCATCTTCATCAACTAGATTGTCATAGTGTCCTAGTGTACCCGACAACTCGTTCCAATTGAGAATAGCAACTTCTTCATCACCTCCTGAGGACAACTCTCTTCTTTTAAGTATAGTAGACAAAGCTTTCTTGTCCAAAACAATACCATCCATACTTCCGGTCATTGTAATCTTCTGCTTGCTCTCATCGGAAGTATCCGTTGTTCCAAACTCATCAACCGAGAATCTAACCTTATACACACCATTTAGGAAGATTTTATCTTGTGTTATCTGCGATCTAATTTTCGATAAA
>Ga0209542_10010146_pt1 | contig 17083 bp, 19 predicted proteins | sample RifCSPhighO2_01_FD_184028 | JGI IMG/M metagenome (GOLD analysis project Ga0209542, IMG submission 184028) | Soil microbial communities from Rifle, Colorado - Rifle CSP2_plank highO2_0.1 (SPAdes) (version 2) | ecosystem: Environmental > Terrestrial > Deep subsurface > Rock core/Sediment ...
TTTGGAGTGAGTTTTTTCGGGTCGCCCATAATCCCTGCCTTTGCGCCACCAAACGGCAAGTCAGCCATGGCATTCTTCCACGTCATCGTCCTCGCGAGTTTGAAAACTTCTTCCTTATCCACAGTTAGAGTGAAACGAATCCCTCCTTTCCCAGGACCAAGCGCAGTATTGTCTATAACTACTACGCCGCGCATCCCTAACTTCGGATGATAAACTTCAACAATTCGTTCAGGACCAAACTCATCAAATTGCATAGGAAACACCTCAATACGCAAAGAAAACTAGCGATGTTTAAAAGGGTTGTTTATTTTGCCGGTTCCGTGAATAGTTTTCTTTCTCTTGCTCCCACATCATAGGTAAGCTCGACTTTGGATTCAGCTTCAATAATAGCACAAACCTCCTTATATCCTGCAGCAACACGTTCGCGCGCATTAGTCGGAGCCCAAACTATGAAAGAGTATCCTTTTCTTGCAAGCCGTTGAAGCGATTCTTTATGTTCAGGACTCTGCTCGAAAATCGTTCCTGCATCGACACCAGTTTCGTCAACCACTGGAATGTCTTTTGGAACAAGCTTTGGCAAATCAGGAGTTGTTGTAACAACCACTCCATCTTCTGACAAGCTATATTGCACCGCAAGCTTTTTTTCCAATTTCGTGCGATTCAAGGGGTTTTCGTAAAACTCAGACAAGCCAGTCGCGTGCTCAGGCCGGATACCCACCTCTTTAGGAGAATCCCCGACTGGTGTTTTTTTGGATTCAACACCCCTTACTTTCAACGTAACTGCTGCCTCAAGAGAGCCAAATTCAGATAGACGCTTGTGACACTCCCTCACCATGCGTACATCGCTCGCCGCCAAAGCAGATTCTAGTTCGAACTCGCGCATCTCGTACATCTCGCGCACTGAAAGCCCTGTTTCCCGCATGTAAACCTCAAGCCCCTTCTCCCAGAGCCGCTGCGCAGCAAGGCACTCTGGCTTGAAATAACAATGCAAGTACATATTCATGAACAAACGACCCAAAACTTCAAATGCTGGAATTCCCTGCCGCGCAATAGCAAGCTCCTTGCCCGTCCAGCAAGAATACCCAAACAAGGTCGGAGGATCAACAGTTTCAGAAACATCAAGAACACCTGCAAAATATTTATCCTGCAAAAGATAAAGTATTTTATCGCCACCTGTCGGCGAACCATACACGAGCTTCCCTTCAGGCGCACCATTCTTTTCATCAAGCAGTTGAACGATGCGGTCAGACGAGCTCCCACATTTTCGAATCGTTGAGTCAAGCTGACGAATCAGCTCCGCAGTTTTCACCTTATGATCATACCCCATCTCCAAGAATTTTGCAACGTATTCAGAAGGATGACCATACGGAGCATGGCCCAAATCATGGAGTAGAGCCGCAATACGCAAGTCCTGCATCAATTGCGCACGTTCTGATTCAGGAAAAAAATCGCGCCTGAACAATTCCTGTATCAACCGGGTGGTCATCTCCACCACGCCCAAACTATGACCAAGACGCTTATGTGTTGCTGTTGGGAAAACTTTGTAATTCACTCCCAACTGCGTGGACTGTTCAAGCCGCTGGACTTCAGGTGTGTTAAGCAACGGAATCAAATCAGAGATATCTGCCCACCCTAAAGGCATCACCTCCCTTCTTTTTGGCGAAAAAACCGGCATCTCCATAAGAATAAACCTATTGTTAAAAAAAGTAACCTATCACCTCACCGTGATTAAACTTAATTGAATAATCAGATCAACTTCTCGCCCGTATCCGCATCGTAAATATGAATCACCTGCACCGGACAGACTTCGGCTGCTTCCTTGTGCAAGTCTATCGCCTTTTTCATCTCTTTTGTCAACTGGCCCTCTTTTAGAATAATGAACTGGTTGCCGTGCTCATCCACCTGGTGTCCAAGCAGATCTGCCTTGCCATCCTCTTTCATCTCCCAAAACTCAGGAGCGACAGCGGCACACGCAGCAGCACCAATACAGTTCTTACGCTCATACACGACTTTGTAGGTCTTTTCAGGCATGAAGAAAAAGCTCAATGCACGGGTTATAAATCTTTTGTCTTCAACAATTCATCCATGTCAACAATCTTCTGGCGCTCTTCAAAACCAGACTCGCAGTCGTGCCAGTACCCTATTTTGTTCTCTCCAAGCTGCCAGCACAAGAACGCTTCCTTGCGGCCTACCTTAAACGGAAAGTCAACAAGACCATCTTCAACATCTTTAAGAATGACACCCAGTTCGTTCATGTTCTCAAGCACTCGATAGAACTGGTAATATAGCCTATGAAACTCCTTATTCACACGCACGTTTTCAGTCAAAAAGAAATGAAAGCCAAGTTCGTCATTTGCTTCAACAAGCCCATCATTTGCCTCAAGAAGCCAAGCAAGTTTTTCACGAATAGTCTGCGCACGCTTCAGCAAACGTTCAACACGAGGAAGCAGCTTTTCAGCCTCTTCAATCGTGAACGCTTTCATGCGCGCTCCAGGAAGTGCACAAGCAGGCGAACACCAAAACCCGTCCCTCCTTTCTTGGTATAATCGATATCACACTCAGACCAACTCGTCCCCGCGATATCCAAATGCGCCCACGGCGTCTTCTCAACAAATGCGGCCAAAAATGCGCCGGCGGTGATTGCACCTGCTTCACGGCGGATAATCCCTAAATTGCGAACGTCGGCAAACTCAGACTTTATTTGCTCGTGATACTCGCGGAAAAACGGCAATTGCCAAAGACGCTCGCCTGTCGCAGTGCCGGACTCAAGGAGCTTGCTGATAAGGTCCTGATTTGTCCCCATAACTCCTGCGCAGACTCCGCCCAGAGCGACAACACACGCTCCCGTAAGCGTCGCAAGGTCAACCATCATTTCCGGCTTGAAATTCTTCTCCGTATACGCAAGCGCGTCGGACAACACCACACGGCCTTCAGCATCAGTATTCGCGACCTCGATAGTTTTACCGCTATACGTACGGATAATGTCACCAGGCTTATACGCATCCATCCCTGGCATGTTTTCTGTAGACGCAAACACACCAATAAGATTAACTTTGAGCTTGAGAAGTGCTGCCGCGCGGACCGTTGCAATAACTGTCGCGGCACCGCACATGTCATGCTTCATGGTCAGCATCCCCTCGTCAGTCTTGATGTCAAGACCGCCGCTATCAAACGTGATCCCTTTTCCCACAATCGCGACTTTTTTCCCGCCGCCGTTGTACTCCATAATAACAAAACGCGGCTCGTGCACGCTTCCACGACTTACGGCCAAAAGTGCGGTGAGTCCAAGCTGCTCAATAGATTTTTTATCGTGAACCGCGACCTTGACGCCAAGCTTTTCCTGCTCCTTTGCAACATCCGCCAATTCTTTTGGATGACGGTTGCTCGCAGGCTCGTTTGCAAGGTCACGGACCAGACACGCACACTCGGCAATAATCACTCCCTTGTGCACCGCGCTTTCCACACCACCAAGCAGAGTCACTTTTGTGATTGACTTAATCTTCTGGCGCTCGACCGTGCGGTATTTGAGATACTGATACGCCCCAAGCCAGCTCCCTTCAGCCACTGCCTGTGAGCGCGACTCAAGAGTTGTTCCCGGGACTTCCAATTGGTGAAGCGCCGTTGCATAATCGGTGACACCGCAGTAATCGCGCACGATTTTCGCGCTTGCACCTGCTGCTTTTCGAAGCATCTCAAGACTCGCGTCCTCTTTCTTGCCAAGCCCAAGAAGCAGGATGTTTTTCGCAGGAATCTTATCCAGCGTTGAAATAAGACGGTTCTGACCGTACTCGCCCTCAAACTCCTTGCGCTTAAGCACGTGCGCAATCGCGCCATGCAATTTTTCATCAATCGCTTTAAGTTCAGAAGTTATCTGTGCCGGCACAAAAAGTCCGACGACAATCAGCTCACTTTCAAAAGAATAAATCTTCGCATCAGCAACACGCACGTCCATCACTATCTAATAGATGGATAAATTTATAAGTTTTGTGGCACATAACTCTCTTGATGAGACGAACGAACATGCGAACCATACAATTAGAACTGCTTGTTCCGTTTGGAACAATTGAAAATCGCGAACGAAATGCGCGCACGTATGATTACACGCGACGCGGAGCGTTGCGCACGCTTGACGATTTTATCATCGCTCCATTCCAAGAAACACTCTTTGATGCGTTATCCAAGGAAGCACAAGTGGATGCAAAGGGCATTGTTCAGAAAATATGCGAAAAGAGCTGGATTCTTGGAGACAAAAGACTCGTTGCCAAAGTCGCACCTTCAAAACGAACGGAATACGAGGCTGTTTTGTCAGACTTTGCGGGAGCACTTAATGGCGATCGAATACGAGGAATGAACTATGAAAAGGTGAATAGTTATCTCGACCATATTAATGCCTTAGCAAGTCATCACTCAAATCTCTGCAATCAACGCAGACTTGAATTGCAAACACTTGACGGCAAAAAACTGGAGCTTGATCCTTCTATCACCGAACTTGTTGTTTATCTTGATTCCCAACGCGTGAAATATCCAAGTGAACTCAATGGCGAAACGTTTTATAAGGCAAAAAGCCTCGCAGCACGCCTTGAAGGAATACGCAAAAATTTTGAAGAAGAAACTCAAGCACAGGAAGGGATTCCTGCAAAAGACCTTCCTGAACAGCGCGAAATAGATTACGAACTTTCCGATGGCAGCGCAGTACGCTTTCTGTTCTACAAACGAGGAACAACTGAGTATGCAAAAGTTTTTGATGGCCTCGCCGGTCCTTTTGACAAAAAAATCTCTTCGGGCACAGGAGACCTTGTCATCGCACAAGCATTAGGATTTAAAGCTCCTTATTCAGCAACGTTTGGAAAAAGCAACATCAAAGTGAGAACAGATATTCCTAAAGAAGGACCTGCAACCCTTGTCATCACGCGTTCCTATGACGGAGAAATACATGAGCGAATATACCGGATTGTTGAAGAAGAAAAAATTCTTGTCTCAACAGAAGACGTCCAAGCAAACCTAACTGCACTCTTGGAACGTTACAAGGATAATTCAACACAAATTAAAGTTGATTTTTACTGCGCACCACCATGCTAGAGCTTCTCCCACTCTTGCTTGAGAAGTAACGCATCTCCCTCAATATTAGGACTCTCTGTTATCGCCACGCCCTTAACCTTGAACTCTTTCCACGTGGCAAGCAGTTCACGCCAATTCAGGTCGGAATCTTCCAGATTCAAATGGTGCTTCTCACCTTTTGGGCCGTAAGCGATGCCACACACTTGAATATGCATGTTGTCAAGCGCTTCCCTGCCTAATCCTGTTTCAACCTGCGCAAGAATGTCGCGGAATTCTTCACTTGAATTGTTCTTTCCATTATATCGCGCATGCAAGTGACCAAAATCAACACAAGGAAGCACCATCTCGACATCCTGCGCAAGCTTAATTGTTTCTTTTAGATCGCCCCACTGGGTTTCTTTACCGGTTGTCTCCGGACGAATCCAGAGCTTAACACCCTGGTCTTGCAGAACTCTGACGACTTCTTTCACACCTTTGGCGATGAGCGGATGCACTTCTTGCTTTGGCCTGCCTAAATAGAAGCCCATGTGCCACGTCGCGCTATACCCGCCACATTCATACAAACGTTTTGCCGCCGCAACCATCCTTCCGATCGACGCGTGATACTTCGCAGGCTCAATGGCAGCAAGATTTACGAAGTACTGTCCATGGCAGGTAAGAACTGTTCCTTGCTCGCTTATCAACTTTTTTATCTGCGGAGCAAGCGTTTCGTTAACATTCACGTTCTGGACAAACTCGAGCTCCATCGCGTCCAAACCCAAAGCTTTGACCTGTTTGATGCCATTGAACGTGTCGCGTGGCTTTGTAGAAATAGGAATCCCAGGAGTTCCAAACAGAAGCGATTTCATAAAAAGCCAAACAGTGAAGAACTATAATAAGATAATCAAAAAAGAAAAAAATAATAAAAAACTAGCGCATTGCCTTCTTCATTCTTCCCTTAAGCATCGCAACTCCAGCTATCACTAGGACTGCGATAAGCACAACTGGGAACCAGACACCGCTTGACTTCTTCTGCGATGGGAACACTAAATCCCTGGATACAGGAGGGGTGTACGGTGCAGGGGGGGCTACAGTTTCTGGCACAGTTGCTGGAGCTGAAGGTGTCGCAGGCTCTACGCTTGCGGCAGGTACTGGCGGCTGTGTGCTAGTTGCGACTGGAGTCTTGGCCTTTGGAGCCTCAAGCTTCTCAAGACGGAACGTCGCCTTGGACTGGAAGATATCCAGCACGGTGATGCGGAAGTCTGGAACGAGGTCATTATCCAAACTTATCTCGCGCACATCGCCTTTTTTCAATAACAACGTCTGAGGAACGCTTGCGACCCGCACGGTCACTGTTGTTGCTGTTACTCCTGCAACAGTCATTGTGTGCTTAACATTATTCACTGAAAAGCTCACCTGTTGGTTCGTACGCAAACCCTGAGTTGTCATTGCTTGCGTGGTCATACTCGTCGCAGCAGCTGCTGCACTACTGCCGCTACTTCCACTACTTCCAAAGCTTGAAGAACCTCCCGTATTGCTGGTTGCGCCCTCTTGAGCTGAATAGCCAGAGAAGTGCGTCACATCAAAGACGTACGCTCCACCTGAAAAGCTCACTTCAGTACATACCGAACCAGGACACTTTTCAAAAGTGCTAGTACTGTTTGTATCAAAATATGGTTCAGGGTTGGTAAAGTTAAGCCCAAGCAATTTCACCTGAGCAGTTGTGTTAAACATTGTCTCGTTCGCGTGGCTTAAGTTGCTTGAGTTCACATAAGTACTATTGAAGCTTACGTTGATAACTGAGGGAGTTATGTTCCACCTGCTCGCATTCAGAGTAACCATTGCTAACCAACGGATACTACCATTGCCCGTCGCAAAAGTCACGTTACTAAAGTTCTGCTTTTGGTCAGGGTTCTGGAATATCCAGAAGGAATTCTGTCCAGAGTTGTTCAACGTATCGTTCGCGAAATGGTTGTCGCCGCCCGAAAGTATAAAGATACTATGGCTTGAAGCGTTCAACGCGACATAAGTATTCCTGTTAAACGAGTTGTTATTTGAACTTGCTTCCAGCAAAACAGCATGACTTATATTTGTACCATTCGCATAGAAAGTATTGTTCTGAATGCTATTATTTGAAGACCTGTTCAAACGCAAAGCATGCAAACCACTCTCATTACCATGAGTCCACACAGTATTATTCGCAATAGTATTATTACTCGAAACACCAGTCAAGAAAATTCCACTCGAATTAGCAATCCCTCTGGCATCAATAGTATTAGACAAGATGTTATTGCCTTCCACCAATATACCTTCACCAAGAATTATTCCATAAGATGATCCCGCAGACGCATTTGAATGAATAGTGTTGTTAATAATCGTGTTATTATTAGCACGATCATGAAGCACAATACCTGAACTGTTAAAAGTTCCATCAGTTCTAATGTAGTTTCTTACAACAGTATTGTTATTCAAAATCGACTGAAGCAAAACACCAGAGTTGTTACGCTGTACCGCGAAACGAGTAATAATAGTGTTATTACCAACAGTGTTGTGGTTAGTCTGGTTTCCCAACCAAACACCAAGATTGAAACTATAACCATATGTTGTAATAGTATTATTGGTAATGTTATTGCCCTGCGAAGTCGCAATCTGCACACCATTATTGTCACCATTAGAACCATTAGGCATCAAAATGTTGTGCGCAACAGTCGCGTTATTAATTCCAAGAGCCAACAAAACAGCCGTGTTATTACCCAAACCCATAGTGCGAACAGTATTGTTACTTATGTTAACATTATGAATCGAACCAAGAGTACAAGCACCAGGAGCACAAGCAGCAGTAGCGTTCAAATGAACTCCATAGTTATTATCCAAAGTTCCATTAGAAGTAAAAGAGTTGTTATAGATAGTTACGTTAATACCAGTACCACGAAGCACTATCGCGCTATTATTACCACCAGTACCATTAACAATAATGTGGTTATTCTGAATCAACAAATTAGAAAAGTTCAAATGCATCAAAATACCAGGACTTCCACTTCCGTTCCTATTCTGTACAAGAATAGTAGTGTTCTGAATAGTCACGTTCGTTGAGTTCCACACAACAATACCAATACTACCATTAGAACCATTAGTCCTAATAATAGTGTTATTAATAATGACATTGTGAACAGAAGTAAGATTGATCGCACCAGTATCCTGACCACCCACAGGAGTTCCTCCTGACGCGTTAATATCATTCAAACGACAACCAGTAATGTTAATATTACCAAAATTCGAAGCGTTAATAGCAGCCCTAACTGAATCGTTGCCAGTAAAACCGGTTTCAGTCGCCGCGCGATGATGATGAGCACCATATTCAATAGTAGTTCCATTACAATCCAACACTACATTACTACCCGCAATATGAACACAAGCATAAATATTAGAATCTGTAGCGTTATTAGAAATACTCTGCGTCATAATCGCCTCAGTAGAAGCATTAAGAACAATAGGACAATAGTTGAACACCACTTGCGTTGCAGCAGCACCAACTGCCATCAATGCAAACATTGTTAAGAACACCAATAACTTATTTTGTACCATCGCTACACCTCTTTTTTGATTATTTCTTTATTCGAACTTCAGTCCATTCTCAGTCCATTCAGTCCAGGACACTTCAACCGCTTGAACATCCTGCACTTTTTTATTTCCAAATGAGGAATTAGTATTTAAAGATTTGCATAAGCACCCTACCTCAAACAAACCAAACATTTATAAGAGACCAGCTTGTTTTGCTATATTTTATATAATTTTATAGAGCGTGCGAAAATGAAAGAACACCAACTCACCCTTGCGGACAAAGCACAAGCGTATGCGCAAACTGTGCAAAAAGTAATTGATTTATACCAACTCGTGTCCACTGCTCTAAGCGGCAAGCGCGCCAAACAAATGCGCTCACAACTGGAACACTCAATTGACCAACTCCTCAATGTTAACGATCCACTTGTCCTTCAAATCACACTCTACGATGGCGAATCCACAAAAGCAGTCTTTGCAGGAGAAGGACGACCTGACGGGCTGTATGCAACTTCCCATGGCGGAATTGGGCAAATCGCTCTTGCGTATCACAAAGGCGAAAAGGCAAATCTTTCAACTCGCATTAAGCTTCGCTCCATCGATACAGTAAAAGTAATAACACTCGGCGACCCATTGCAGTTTGAAGCACGAATCGCTGTTGCAGAACGCACCAACCGCTACGTGCACAAAGTTTTGTCCAAATATGCACGGCCAGTTCAAGAAGAACAATTGGACGCACTAAGAAACCCGGCGAGTGTTGCAGACAGATACGCAAAAGAAGAGCCTCCTTCAAAAACAGAAATCCCTGACGGAGTGCCAGCAGATATTCTTGAATACGAACTCGCATTACAACCATGAATCCTCGAACAGTTGAACAATATAACGGAGTCATAGCAAATACGTTCATAACGTTACGCACAATATATCATTCCCCTGCAAAAGCACCAGTCCAACGCGTGCTTGAACATTTGCTCGTTCATGAGGAATGCATCCCACTCACCCTCATCGCAGGAGGCAAAACGTATTACGCCTGCGGAATTCCCGCGTTCAACGAAAGACAAACTCCTTCACTTTGCATCCACAATGATACTATTAGCGTCCGAGCGCGAACAGGCCTTGAAGTAAAAGCCGCAACATACCACTTCCCACTAAAAGAAATCACCAGCATCACCACACACAGACTCCCTTCAGATTACCATGAATTGATGGACGATATGGCATATGCAATCGACACTGCGCTCAAGCCTCCAAAACAAATCAAAGTGCAAGTTCACAAGCGTATAAGTTCTGCAGAACAAACTTTTGAAGAACTTGACGCGATAAAGCCTGGAGGAACAACCGGCGACCAAGAAGACATAAGAAAACAAACAAGAAATAGCTATAAATATAGCGGCCAGACAAGCAAAAAATTACAAAAAGTTTGAATTCTAGAAACTATCCAAAACTCTTCCCACAGCCACAACCATGCTTGGCATTCGGATTGTTAATCTTAAATCCACTTTCATTCAAATTGTCAACATGGTCAACTTCTGCGCCTGCAAGCATCTTAAGACTCTCACCATCCATAAAAACTTTGACACCTTTATCGGTTAGAACAATATCCAACTTATCCGGCTCCTTCTCAAAATTCATCTGGTAAACAAACCCGCTGCAGCCGCCCGGCATCACTGAAATCTTCAAGCCAAACCCTTCCTGCTTTTCCTTCTTCATTAAATCTTTGAGCTTTGCAGCCGCGGCATCAGAGAGCGTGACCATCGCATCTTTTGGAGGCGGAGTCACTTCCTTCTTCACCTCACCAACAAACACATTGATTTGCTTGACCATTTCGTCAATCGTCTCGTCATCCATACCATGAAGCTTGGAACCCCCTTCAATGGTGTCGTAGATGTTCGCATGACAGCCCACGCAATGCAGACCGAACTCAAGCATAATGACCGAAATGTCCGGATACTTCTTGAGCACATCAGAAATAATCATGTCTTTTGTAACAGCATCCTTATGCACATGTTCAGTTTTCATGGTTTTCCCCCCGATCCAAGGCTTTAATCACCCCAAGTTTAAGCACTTTAAATCCTAACAACGCGCACTTCAGGCGCATAGGTGATATATCAATAGGAACTAACTTCAACATCGTCTCTTTATTAAGTTTCGCAACTTCACCAAGCGAAAGACCCATCACGTGTTCTGTCAGCATGGACGCGGCGGCCTGCGAAATAGCACACCCTTTCCCTGAAAACCTGATGTCTGCGACCATGTTGTCTTTCACTTCAACCTGCATGGTAATTTCATCACCGCATGACGTGTTCATATCATGTGAAACAATCTGCGGGTGGTTCAACTTACCATAATTACGCGGATGACGATAATAATCTAATATCACTTCGGCATACATACTCATAAACGAAATACCTTCTTTGCCTTTTGCAGCGCGGCAAGGAATTTGTCAATATCTTCTTTGGTCGTGTAAACCCCAATGCTGATGCGCGCGCACGCAGGAATCCCAAGCACGCCCATGAGCGGCTGAGCACAATGATGACCACTACGCACACAGACACCCTGCTCGTCAAGCACCGTAGAAACATCGTGCGCGTGCATGTCCCCTAAGTTAAAACTGATGACCCCTGCCCGCGTTTTGGGACCATAGATTTGGACTGCTTTTATCTTCTGAAGTTTTTTGAAAGCATACTCGACAAGCTCTACTTCCTGTCTTTCAACGTTCGCAAGACCGATGCCTTCGAGATAAAAAACAGCAGCGGCAAGACCTACAGCTCCGGCAACATCCGGAGTCCCTGCCTCAAACTTCCAGGGAAGCTCGTTCCAACTTGACTTCTCAAACGAAACTTCCTTAATCATGTCCCCGCCACACAAAAACGGAGGCATTTCTTCAAGCAGTTTTTTCTTGCCATACAGCACACCGACAAACGGACCATACAACTTATGACCTGAAAACACCAAAAAATCACAATTCAGATTGCGAACATCAACGTGCATGTGCGCAATACTTTGACACGCATCAACAAGCACCTTTGCCCCGGCCTTGTGAGCAAGCGCAGTCAACTCTTTCACCGGGTTCACCGTGCCAAGCACATTGCTCACGTGCGTGAACGCGACAAGCTTTGGCTTTTTCTCAAGCAACTTTTCAAACGCAAGCACATCCAGCTCGCCCGCCTTGGTGATTGTCGCCACAAGCAGATTCGCACCCTTTTCTTTTACAAGCAACTGCCAAGGCACGATATTGCTATGGTGCTCCATCTGCGTTATAAGTATAGTTTCCCCTTTCTTGATGTTCGCGCGCCCCCAAGCCTGCGCAACAAGATTGATTCCCTCAGTCGCGTTCCTCACAAAGACAATCTCTTGAGGACTTGCGTTGATGAACCGCGCGATTGTTTTCCGAGCGCCCTCGTACAATTGCGTAGCCTCATCTGCAAGACCGTAAACTCCCCGATGGACATTCGCGTTCGAAATCTCGTAGAACTTGCGCATCGCGTCAAGCACCACGCGCGGCTTTTGCGAGGTCGCCGCAGTATCCAAATAGACCAGTTTACGCGCGAAAAACGGAAAATCCTTGCGAAACACGTTTGCACCCATAACTACTTTTTTCATTTTAGCGGCTGCCACGTCGCGAAGAAATGCTCATAGTTCCGGGGCAGTTCCAGAAATCCTTCAATGAGCAGTTTGGAAGCATCGACATACGAAAGACCGCGCGCCATCACGTAAAACAATTTCTCCTGGTCCAACGGGCTGATGGTCGCGGCATGCGACGCCTTGACCTCATCCGCCTCTATCTCGAGCGACGGAATCGCCTCGGCTTTCGAGGTCTTGTCAAGCAGCATGAATTTTTGCGAAACAAAACTATCACTAAGCTGAGCGTGTTTTTGAATAATTACCTTTGCATGGGCGAAAACACTCTGACCTTTTCCCACAACTCCTCTTGTTTTCACACGAGAGACCGTGCGCATTGCATCATGTACGATGACCAAATTGCTGGTAACATCTCCGCTTAAAAAAATCTCTTCCACGCGCACTTCTGCGCCAGGACCTACAAGCCGGATTACTCGCTGTCCTGATTCAGGACGATCGTGTATGAGTACAACATCGCGCTTTTCATTCGCAGAAATTATGAGTTCATCCATCATCCCACCGAACCCTCCATCTCAAGCTGGATAAGTTTGTTAAGCTCCACCGCATACTCCATCGGAAGCTCCTTGGTGAACTCTGCAATAAATCCAAGCACGATTAAGGAAAGGGCTTCGCTTTCGCTTAGTCCACGCGACATCAAATAGAACAGCTGCTCTTCTCCGACTTTTCCAACTGTTGCCTCGTGCGCAACCGTTGTGGTTGGATTTTCAATCTTCATAGTAGGATACGTGTCCGAGCGTGAGAACTTATCAAGCAACAACGCATCGCACTTGACTGAACTTGTCACGTTGCTTGCGCCAGGAACCACACGCAACAAACCACGATAACTTGTCCTTCCGCCGTCCTTGCTGACTGATTTCGAAATGATTCGTGAAGTGGTGTTTGACGCAAGATGAATCGCCTTGCCACCCGCGTCCTGATGCTGTCCTTTACCAGCATATGCCACACTTAAAATATCTGCGCGCGCCCCTGGCTCTTTCATGATAACACACGGGTATTTCATAGTCAAACAGCTGCCTAAATTCCCGTCGATCCACTCAACAGTCGCATTTCGATAGGCGATCGCACGTTTGGTAACCAAGTTATAGACATTCGCGCTCCAGTTTTGAATAGTTGTGTAACGGACCTTTGCCCCTTCAAGCGCGATTAACTCCACAACGGCAGCGTGCAAGCTATCAGTAGAATACGAGGGCGCAGTACAACCTTCTATGTAGGAAACTTCTGCATTTTTGTCAACAATAATTAACGTGCGCTCAAACTGTCCGATGTTCTTCGCATTAATCCTAAAATACGCTTGGAGAGGAACTGTAACTTTCACACCTGGTGGAATATAGATAAAACTTCCCCCGCTCCAAACTGCAGTATTGAGCGCTGCAAACTTATTGTCACCCGCAGGAACAATCGTGCCAAAATATTTTTTGAACAATTCAGGATATTCTTTAAGCGCAGTGTCTGTGTCTGTAAAAACAACCCCTTGCTTTGCGAGATCTTCACGCAGCTTGTGATACACCGTCATACTTTCGTATTGAGCACCCACTCCGCCCAAAAACTTCTGCTCTGCCTCGGGAATTCCCAAACGATCAAACGTCTTTTTGATGTCCGGAGGAACTTCATCCCAGGAATGCGCGGTCTTTTCCGCAGGGTTCAAGAAGTACGTAAACTTTTCAAAATCAATATTCGCGAGATTCCCGCCCCATGCAGGCATCGGCTTTGCGGAAAAAACACTCAATGCTTTCAAACGCAAGTCAAGCATCCACTGCGGCTCCCCCTTTACTTTGGAAATCTCGCGCACCGTATTTTCCGAAAGCCCTTTTTGTGTCTTGTAATGAAAATTCTCAGGGTCATGAAATCCATATTTTTTCTCGTAATCATTATTAAGAATCGTCATCTCTGTCATTATGCCACCAGCCACTGATACCCTTTGGCTTCAACATCCTGAGCAAGCTTTGCAGAACCGCTCGCGACAATCTTTTCATTTGAAAGCACATGCACAACATCCGGCTTAATGTAATTAAGCAAACGCTGGTAATGCGTAATCACCAACGCTGAAAAGTCAGGATTTCGCAGTGCATCAATTGCCTTGGCAAGCACCTGCATAGTATCAACATCAAGTCCAGAATCAACCTCGTCAAGAATCACAAGGCTTGGCTTGAGGGTGAGCAGCTGCAAGACTTCGACGCGCTTCTTTTCCCCACCTGAAAATCCAACGTTCACATCGCGCTCGGCGGCAGTTGAGTCAATGCCCACTTTTTTAAGATTGGTATCAAGTTCGCGCTTGAACTGTACAAATGACAACAAAGAATTTTTGGCCTTTGCGATCGTAAACAACAGCTTAACAATAGAGACGCCTGCGATTTCAAGAGGGTTTTGGAATGACAGGAACAAACCCTTTTTAGCCCGCTCGTCAGGACTGAGCTCCAAAATGCTTTCACCATCGACAAGAATATCCCCTTTAACAACTTTGTATTTTGGGTGACCTGCAAGAACACAAGACAATGTGCTTTTGCCGCTCCCATTCGGACCCATCAACGCATGAACCTCACCAGGATTGATAACTAGAGAAATCCCATTAAGGACACGTTTGCCCTCGACTTCAACACACAAATTCTTAATTTCCAGTCTCATCGTATTTCCCATCACTTTTCAAAACAAACATTGCAACCATTAGGAACTTCCCCAAAGTCCGCGTGCAGCCTGCAAATCATCTTCTCATCGCGCGCTAACTGCAAGAGCTTTTGCGTCTCGCGCAACATGCTTGGCTCATCGCTCACATTCATTGCAGAAACCGCGACAGCGATTTTGAGTTTTGCGCTCAAATTGACCAGCGAGGCGCGCTTTGCGCTCATGTACTGACTGACCGCGGCCTGGGTTACACCGAGCAATTGCGCAATATCCTTCTGGCTTTTGCCCGCACTTTTCATGCACACTGCAAGCTCTTTGCGCAGGGCAGGAAGGACGTAAAATACCTCAATTTCCTGCGGCTGCAAATTACGATTAACCATAGTTAATAATTTGTGGTGAAGGGTATATAAATGTTGCGAGAAATTTGCCTAACGCTTCTTTGGCGGATGATGAATACTGAATTTAGACTTTCGACGCTTAATAAACACCCAGCGCACCAGAAAGAAAAGAATCAAAAGCTGTACCCCTACAACAAGAACTGCAGGAAACACGCGCACTTTGTACGTAGGAGTTATAGAAACTTCCTTCATCGCAATATCTACAACCTTTTTGACAACTGCCGCTATCGGAGCAGGAAGAATTGGATTTTCCACTACCGGCTCACTCGGCTTTGAAAGCGGCAGATTCTGGAAAAAACCCGGCTGTGAAGGAACCGGCTCAGGAGCCGTCTCGTTCTTTGGCACTATTCCAGGCCCACCACCGCCACCACTCCCACCACCCGCACCCACAGCAGGAGAAGGAGGAGCAACAACTTCACGAATTCCAATCGTCAACTGGCCCACACTTTCACTCGCGGCAAAAACCTGCACGTTTATAAAAATAAAAAAAAGAACCAAAAAAAGAATCCAGCGCATGGTCACTTCTCAAACCTGATGTGCAAGCCCATCCTGCGCAACAGCAAGAACAAAGCCAGCAAGACCAGCAGTATTGCTCCAATCAAGAGATGCGTGGTTGTGACGAACGCCCAGAATGACTTACTAGGAGTAACCTGAACCTCAATCTGGGTTGCAACCCCAACACTTCCCCCAAACTGCTGACCAGTTGCAACAGAACCAACCGCGTTAATCGTCCCAGTATACGTCGTAAGCTTACTTGTTCCTGGAGGTTTCATCCTCACCTTTACTTCCCTGCCATTCTTAATCGGAAGCTCGTGCGGCTTTGGCTCAGGATCGACCAGTATTTTTTTGGTTTCAATCGTGGTAAACGATCCAATAGTTCCTTCTGTACTAAGCGTAATTTCAAGCGGATCATCCCCACTATTAAAGACGAGAAGAGTGAGTTCATGAACTTCTCCACCCTCCACTTGAATCACTGTCTTTGAAGGAGAAACTCCCACACCCACATCCGCATAAACAGAAATTACGGCAATCAATGCCACCAACAATACTAGTGCTTTTTTCATGGTCCTCACGTTGTCTGTGAACATAACATTGTATAATTACCCGTATAGCTCGCCGCAACCTGCCCCGAAGGAATATCAAGGAAAAACCTGAAATGAGCTGTTGCGCCAGAACTCAGATTCACCGCAACAGGGTACGCATTAGTCGTCTCATTAATCCTTGTAGCATTCGCATAAGTCATCTGCGTCGTGTTTGAAGCATTCACAAAAGCAGTATAATTGCTAGCCCAGGATACATTTTGAATACCAATTCTGTTTGCGCCCGAGGTAAGGTTTGACCCATTAATTGTAATGTTCACGTTCACGTTACTTAACGTATCAAGAGTCGCATTATACATAGTACCGTTCGTCACTGTGCCGTTACCGAGCGTCGCGTTATAGTTAAGTGTACCATTATATCCTGTAGAACCAGGGTTAAGAGTAATCCCGAAAGCCACGTTTAACGCATCATTACTCCACGTACACGCAATAAACGTCTGCACAGTCGCGGTGAGATTTGAAATCTGCGATGACGCCGCACCAGTAATGCCACCACTAAACGAATCACCACCTGTGAACGAATCACGAAATATCAAAACTGAAAGAATAGCTAAAATAAAAAGTAATACTACTGCGTTGGATACTCCTCTTTTCATTATGATGTTCAGGAGTTGCTTTTGTTTATAAAGTTACTGCTATTCCTGAACGCACTACACAACAGAAAAATACGCCGGCGGCGGGATTTTCAAACTTCACAGAGGCTGACCCTCCAAACCGCAAAGTATTTGA
>Ga0209542_10010147_pt1 | contig 17082 bp, 17 predicted proteins | sample RifCSPhighO2_01_FD_184028 | JGI IMG/M metagenome (GOLD analysis project Ga0209542, IMG submission 184028) | Soil microbial communities from Rifle, Colorado - Rifle CSP2_plank highO2_0.1 (SPAdes) (version 2) | ecosystem: Environmental > Terrestrial > Deep subsurface > Rock core/Sediment ...
AATTAATTCTTTGTTTTCATTGTCAAATTCTTCTATTAAGTAAGTTACTTTAAGAGAGGTAGAGTCTCTTTCGTAACTTATCATATTAAAATCAAAACTTGGTCTGTATATTTGTATATTAATTTCTTTTTTTGCTATTCCTTCTTCACATTTGAGCATAATTGATCCTGAATAAATGTTAGGACTTGTTTCTTGAGGAATGGATAAATCAAGGATATAATCAAATTTTTCTCCGGCACTTAGACCTTTTTCTTGATTATTTTTTATCAATTTATTAATTTCTTCTGAAATTTGAAGTGTGCATTTATTTAGGAAAAAAATGCCTGAATTTTTAACGCCAAAGTTTATTTTATCTACATCTCCTTTTTTGTAGCTTAAATCTGGTTTTACAAAGAATTCGACATTCAAATCTTGTAGTACTTTAATGCTTTCATTTATTTCATAAAATGTTTGGTTTTCATTAAGAATTATGTTTTCTTGCGTTAAACTATTCTCTTTTTTGATTTCAAAGTAAAGTGATTTTTTTGTTTCTAGCCCAGAAGAATCTTTTGCGAAGATGTTTAATTTATAATATCCTTTTTCTAAGCTAATTGTAGCGGATTCACAATTGGCAAGCGACTGGTTTTCTTTATCATTTAAATTATAGAAGCATGAGTCTAGGTTTTCTTCACTATCTGAGACGGCGAAGGAGAGGTTTATTTTTTCTGTATAGATTTCATTGTTTTTTGGAGAATCTATTGTTAGCAAGGGGGCAGTATTAGCTGTTTGATATGAGATCTTTAAATAGGGCGAGAGGGATGAATCAGTATATTCTTTGGAGTAAAATTTTACGTCTGCTTGAGAATTGTTTGAACTTATTGTAAGAAATGCCGTTTTTTTGTCTATTTCAGTTAGATCTTTAATGGAATTTGTGACGTCTAGGCAAATCCAGTTTTTTAACGCGTTTTCATTTACAAGGGTTTCTGAATCTAGGATACAGGTGTTTTGTTCGATGCAAGGATGATTTGAACTGTCAAAGTCTTCTTTCCAGTCTGATTTTACTTTGGAAGTACTTAATTTTACTGGCTCTGAAATTTGTGATATAAAGATGCAAAGAGAGGCAGTTTTTATGTTTACATCATTCTCAATGGCATCGAGATTAAATTCCAAATAGGAAATTATATTGTCTTTTTTTGATTCTAGCTCTTCCAATTTGGAGAGGTTTTTATTATGTATTAAATCTATTGAGGTATCATGCAGAAGATCTTTATTTTGAAGGATAAGAGTTTTTTCGTCTGAATTGTATATAATTAGGCCAATTATACTTGCTTTGTTTGACAGTGATGGAATTACAATTAGTATCGCTAAAATAAGGAATATGATAAAAAACGAAATCACCTTGTTTTTCATGTATAAATATGCAAATACTTTCTTATAAAGATTACCCAACAAACTATTTAAATGATTTTTACCATTTTAAAGCATGGAAAAAATATTAGTAACGTTTTTAGGCACAGGAAATGCAGTTCCAACAGAAAAAAGGAACCATACAGCAATCTTAATTTCGTATAAAAATGAGAACGTTTTGATTGATTGTGGTGAAGGAACTCAAAGACAATTCAGGATTGCTGGAAGAATTCCTCACAAATTAACAAGAATTCTCATTACTCATTGGCATGGGGATCATATTCTTGGTCTTCCGGGATTATTTCAGACTTTAGCATTAACAGAGTATAGCAAGAGTCTAGGAGTTTATGGGCCTAAAAATACAAGATATTTCATGGGTTTGATAGAGAAATTGACTGCCCATAAGATAAAGCTAGATATTAAAGAAATTTCATCTGGAAAAGTATTTGAAAATTCAGAGATAAAGATAGAATCTTTACAGATGAATCATGGGACGTCTACATTGGCTTATTCTTTTATTGTAAAAGATAAAATGAGACTTGATAAGAGAAAAATAAGAAAATTGAAACTACCAAATTCTCCGCTCTTGAAAAAATTGCAGGAAGGTAAAGATGTTGTTGTAAATGGGAGAAAAATAAGGTCTAAAGAAGTTTGTTATTTAGAAAAGGGAAGGAAAGTTACAATTATATTGGATACAAAGATAAATTCCCAGGCAATAAAAATTGCTAAGGATTCTGATTTGTTAATTTGTGAGTCTACATTTTCTTCCTCAGAAGAAAAGTTAGCTTTAGAATATAAGCATTTGACTGCAAAGCAGGCAGCAGAAATTGCAAAGAAATCAAAATCAAAGAAATTAGTACTTACCCATATTTCTCAAAGATATGAAAATGATATCAAGAGAATAGAGAACGAAGCTAAATCTATATTCAAAAATGTTAGTGTTGTTAAAGATTTTGAAAAGATAGAAGTTTAATTCTACTTAGCAGAAGTTGATGCAGGGGAGATGAATATTATTGTGTCTCCTCTTAAGAAAGTAAGACCAATGTTTTTCTTAACTTCTCCACTTTGCATTTCTTTCGCATTGTCCAATACAATGTTTATGTGAATGTCAAAAGCTAATAAAGTTCCAACGAATTGTTTATCGCTTTTCAATTGTATTAGGACCTCTTTCCCTTTTGATTGATTCAAAAGATCTAAAGGACGTTCGATTCCGTTCACCATAAAGACTTTTCATTTACTACTGTATTTAAATCTTTGGATTCTTGAGTAGATATTTCTAAATTTTTAAAAATTAAATTATTTTTTTGTTTTTTGTTTAGAGTTGCAAAGAAAATCTTTATAAAGCAAGAAAGTTGAGTTTAGACATGAAAACTGGGAGAAAAATAAGTGGCGGAAAATATCATAGGAATAGAAAGAAGAAGACTTATGATAAACAAAATCAGGATAGGCCAGTGATACTGGGCGAAGAAAAAAGAAAAGATTTAAGGACTCGCGGTGGGAATGTTAAGAAAGTCTTGTTAAAATCTAATATGGTCAACCTTGTTATGAATGGAAAAGTTAAAAGGGCGGAAATTAAGAACGTTGTTGAAACTCCACAGAATAGGTTCTTGGCAAGACAGAACAGACTTTTGAAGGGTGCTTTAATTGAAACTTCTTTGGGAAAAGCTAGAATTACTAACAGGCCAAGTCAAGAAGGGCAAATTAATGCTGTTTTGGTTAAGGAATAAGACTCTTATTTTTACGACGACAGGGTGATAATTTTAATAGGAAGGTTTATAAACCGTGGAAACCGTAACTCTTTTAAAGCTTTCGTAAGCGTTCTTAAGGAGTAAACAATGAGTTACGTCAAAACATGCCCAGAGTGTGGATCTGTCGATCTTACATACGATGAGCAGAAAGGCGAAATAATTTGCAATGATTGTGGATTAATCATAGAAGAAAAGATGGTTGATACTGGTCAGGATCTTGGAGGACAGTTTGACAAGGCTGAAAAGAAGGGAAGAGGAGGAGCTCCTATTTCCATGCAGAAGTTTGACAGGGGTTTGACGACAAACGTTGGAGAAATTTCCGATATTTATAGACTTGAGGCAGGACAGACAAGGAAATTCTTAAGACTAAAGAAGTGGCAGGAGAGGGTTTCAACTTCTATTGAAAGAAATTTAAGGCTTGCAATGGCGGAACTAAGAAGAGTTGCTTCTTTCTTAAATTTGCCTTCAGTTGTAAGGGATGAAGCTTCAAGAGTTTACAATTACGTATTACAAAGAGGGCTTGTAAGAGGAAGGAGTATGGAGTCAGTTATTGCTGCTTGTATTTATGCGGCATGCAGGTCTTATAATATTCCAAGAACTTTAGATGAAATTTCTGCAGCATCTGATGTTGAAAGAAAGGAAATAGGAAGAACGTACAGATTTATTGTGAGAAAACTTAAAATAAAAGTAACTCCTTCAAGCCCAAAGGATTATATCTCAAGATTTTCTTCAATTTTGCATTTATCTCCAAAGGCGCAGAATGAGGCATTAAGGATTCTTAAGAAAGCAGATATTTCCGAACTTACTTCAGGAAGAGGACCTGCAGGAATTGCTGCAGCTGCTCTGTATGTTGCAGCATTGCTTAATGATGAGAAGAAAACGCAGAGAGAAGTTGCTGATGTTGCAGGGATTACAGAAGTCACAATAAGAAATAGATACAAGGAATTGATTGAAAGATTAAAACTTGATGAAAAGCTTAAGGCAAAAGTGGCCGCTGCTGAAAAGAAGAAGAAATGAATTCTTAGAAAGAATTAAAAGTTATGAATTTCTTTACTTATTTTAATGCGAGAAAAGGTAATAATAAGTCTTGGAGGTTCTTTGATAGTTCCAGATAAAATAGATCTTAATTTTTTGAAGAGCTTTGAAAAAATAATAAGGAACTTTGTTAATAAGTACGATTTCATTATAACTACCGGAGGAGGTAGCGTTGCAAGAAATTATATTAATGCGGTCAAAGAACTTGTAAAAACTAGCAGCGATGATGAAGATTGGCTAGGGATTAGTGCTACAAAGATAAATGCTCAATTTGTGAAGACTATTTTTAAGGATATAGCTAATCCTAAAGTTTTTAATAATCCAGCTGAAAAAATTGGAGATTATAAGATAACTGTTGCTTCTGGATACAAACCCGGATGTAGTACAGATAACATTGCAGTAAACTTAGCAATAAATAATGGGATTAAAAAGATTATTAATTTGACTAATACTTCGCATATTTATGATAAAGATCCTAAGAAACACAAGGACGCAAAGAAATTTGAAGAAATAAAATGGGATGATTATATTAAAATAGTCGGAAATGAATGGAAGGCTGGACTGTCTTCTCCATTCGATCCTATTGCAAGTAAAGGTGCAAAGGAACATGATTTAAAGGTTATAATTGCTGATGGAAAAGATTTAGATAATTTTGTGAATATACTAAGCAATAAAAATTTTGTCGGGACGACTATATCTAACTAGTAAACTAGGCAAGTAAACATTTAAAACTCTATTTTAGCTTGTTTTTTTATGCGGGGATGCCGGAGCGGTCAAACGGGTCAGGCTTAGGACCTGATAGCTTAGTGCTTTCGGAGGTTCGAATCCTCCTTCCCGCATTCCATTCAAAGTTCAATGCGTATATCGTTCCTTATTAGGTCTTTCAAATAAGAAAGAACATGGAAAGCATATACGATTACGATAAAAGATTGAATGGAATAATAAAAAGAATTGTAGATTCTGAAGAAATTTCTGATAAGAATAAAAAAATAATTTTGAATTTTAAGGAAGATTGCTTTGCTCAGAATATTGGGCTAGCAAGAATTATTCGATATATGTATTGTTTGAGAGATTTAGCTAAATGGTTGAAGATTGATTTTGATAAAGCATGTGCTGATGATCTAAAGAAACTCTGTGCAGAAATAGAACGAATGAAAAATTATAGTCCAAGAACTAAATACGAATACAGGGCGACATTAAAGAAATTCTATAAGTGTTTAAGAAATGCCGAGAATCCACCAGAAGTTTCATGGATAAGATTAGTTTTCAAGAAATGCAACGATAGACTTCCAGAAGGTTTAGTTAATGAAAATGACATTATCAAGATGATTAATGCCTCTAAAAGTGTAAGAGATAGAGCAATTATAATGAGTTTATATGAAAGTGGATGTAGAATAGGCGAATTTCTAAAAATCAGACTTAAGGACATGACTTTTGATAAGCCTGGATGTGTGTTCATTGTTCACGGCAAGACAGGCGGAAGAAGGGTAAGAGTGATTAGTGCAGAGCCTTATTTATTAGATTTGATAAACAAACATCCAGATAAAAATAATAAAGAAGCTTATCTTTGGTTAGAAAATAATACAACTAATCCTCTTCAATACGATGCATTAAGAAAAGTGTTAAGAGTTGCAGTTCAAAGAGCAGGAATAAAGAAAAGAGCAAATCCTCATTCCTTCCGCCACGCACGAGCGACTTATCTTGCAGGTAGATTTACAGAACAGCAATTAAAAGCTTTCTTCGGATGGACAAGATCAAGTGATGCTACAACTGTTTATGTTCATCTTTCTGGAAAAGATGTTGATGATGCTCTTCTCAAAGCTTATGGAATGAAGTCGGAAGATAGCAAGGGAGAGATAACAAACTTGAAGCCTTTAATCTGCAAGAGATGCAATACTCAGAATGAAGGAACGAATAGTTTCTGCAAATTATGTGGCTTAGTTCTAAACGAGGAAGAAGCAAGCAAATTCATTCGGGAGGAGTTTGAAAGAAAGAGCATGCAAGAAAATTCAGAGAATAAGGAAAAAGAATATGCTGAAATGTTTGCTAACATAAAAAGAGAACTTGAGGGTTTGAAAGCAAGACAAAATTAATTTGACTTATTTTCTCCTAAAAACTTCTTTCCCTTCGCAGTCAAATAACACTTCATATCCGCAAGCCCTTCATTGAGTATATTGGTCGGCGCATCTGAATGAAGTACATCTAAGGGAAAATCGGCGTGTGATCTTCCAGGTTTATTTGCAATAAGTTTGACCATCCTTAACAATTCTAACTTATCTTGTCTTTCACGTTCTTCCAATAATTCTTTATCGCTTTTTTCCATTGAGACATCTTTCAAAGCATAAACCGTTGGTTTTCCCTGCATATTCTTAAATTTCTTTTTCTTAATAATATGCTCTGATTCTAATTTTCTGAGCCAATAATTAATAGTTCCGAAACTGCTGACTTCAGGAATAGCTTTCTTTAAGTCAGTAACTTTAGTAGGTGTCCTTAATACTTCCAATATTCTTTTCCTTATACTATCGCTTTTAGGCATATTGTTCTTACGAGAAACGTATATTTAAATGTTACCTTTTTACGAGATTTGTAAGAACAGATACTTTTATATATATTGGCTTATTACAATTATCGTAATAAGATGATAACAAAACAAACTTCTGAAGTGTTGTATGAGCAAATAAAGAGTAACTACAATGAGGCACTTATAGTCTTACAAGAGTTAAAAGAACAAAAAAAAGGGGAAAAAGAAGAATCCCCTATTATCTTTACAAATACATATGAGAAAGGAACAAACACTACTTAAGGAACGAGGATTTGGCTTATATGGATTAGCTTTAATGCGTCTTAGAGAATGCGGGAGAGTAGATAGCAAAATAATCTCTTTTCCAGATTTATTCGAAAAATTGTGCAGATCTTTTCAGATTAAGAAAAGAGAGGCCTGGGAATTATTGTTTATCCTTAGAGATTTAGGTTTTCTTAAAATTGTACCAACAAAAGGAGTGATTTTATTATGATAGTAATTGAAGGATTAGATAAATTAATAGGGAAATATCCGGGAGCAGAAGGTTCAATTCGTAAAAAAGTAGAAAACTTAACTCATTATTATAAAGATCATCCATTTAAAGGAAAAGAGAAGCAAGTTTATTTTGATACAATAAAAGACTATATCCATCTGATAAACCAAGATTACAAAGAGCCTAAAATAAAAAAAGATGAAAAAAAGAGTGATGAGATTTTAACTAAAAAGTTTTCCAAAGAAGAGTATCCTTTAACATTATTCAAAGAAAATATCAAGAAATGGTTGCATATTGAAGATGAAGAAGTTCTTGAAGTTGTTCTTGCTGGCATTATAGGCGAGAAGATAGGAGGAGATCCTCTTTGGTTGTTTCTTATAGCTCCTCCTGGTGGAAGCAAGACAGAATTATTAAGAAGTTTTACAGGAGATTATTCTTTCCATCTTTCAGATATGACTTCTAAAACTTTAGTTTCTGGCCTAATGTTAGGAACTGGAAAAGCAAGAAAGAAGATTCAAGACTTACTTCCTATGCTTGATGGAAAAGTGTTAATCTTTAAGGATTTTACCACAATTCTAGAGAAAAGCAGAGATGAAAGAAATGAGATTATTGCTCAGTTTAGAGAGTGTTATGATGGGAGTTTTGCTAAAAAAGTAGGTACAGCAGATGAAACAATAAGATATGAGTCTCGTTTCGGATTAATTGCGGGAGTAACACCAATAATAGATAAGCATTGGAAAGTAATGCAACAACTAGGAGAAAGATTTCTAAAAATCAGATGGAAAGAAGATTCTGATAAAGTTACTAAAAGATCAAGAGAGAATGAAGGATTAGAAAAGCCTATGAGAAAAGAGCTGATTGAAAATTCGAATAAATTCATAGAAGGGTTAGACTTCTCTGTAATTCCAGAGTTTGATGACTCTAAATTTGGAGATAGAATTTCTCTTATTGCTAAGTTTATCGCAGTAGCAAGAACGCCTATATCCCTAAGCAATAATTCTGAAGAATTTTTCTATGAATATATTCCTATGCCTGAAATGCCTACTCGTTTAGTCAAACAGTTAAAGAAGTTAGCGAAGTGTTTAGCTCTAATCCGAGGTAAAAAAGAAGTCACAGATGAAGAAATGAAGGTTTTGATTAGAGTTGCAAAAGATACTATTCCTCCAGATAGGTTAGCAGTTTTAGAAACAATAAAGACTTTTGAAAAGCAAGAACTTTTAGGCTGTCCAAGGGCAAAGATATATCGAACTCTAAAAATACCTGAAACTTCAACAAGAAGAGTCTTAGAACAATTGAAAATGCTTGATCTGGTTAAAGAAATTGCAGATAAGTCTTATGGAAGCTATGAAGTACATTATAAGGTAAGCGGTCTCTACAGCGACATTTCTGGCGACTCGCTAAATTTGTAGGGGGAGACTTAAGTATAGGTCATATTGTGCACGTATTTTCTGACGATATTCTCCTTTAATCTCCTTAACTTGTTTTGCTACGCAAAACAAACGTTAAGCTAACTCTTAAAGCTCGTCTATCGCAGAAAATGTTGAAAATAAATGATAGACTCGCTTACAGCATGCGCAAACCGTAAAGATTTAGAGCTAAAGCTTTCGTTTATGTTCATAAACGAACTTTTCTAACGAAAAGCTAAACTCTTTACTCTCAATCTCCAAAAGACAATCTTTGCGTTCTTCGCATAAGAGGTCTCTTATGCAAACTTTTGGGATTGAGTTTGCTCCTAGTCCGCCGAATAGACGGAGAAGATGCTGTTTGAGCTGAGCGGAAAACATGAATGAATATTGGAATGAATGTTTGGAGCGAAGCGTGCGTATTCAATAGTATTTGTGTCTGTTATTGTAATTATTTCTACAAGCAACCTCTTAATCTCCTTTAGAAGGAGAGATATTTTAGGAAAGCTTTGCTTTCTTATTGCCGAGACAACGTAGTTTTCTCGGAACTCTTTCCTTGATTCTCCCTTGAGGATATGCCACCCACCCCCAACCCCCTCCCTCAAGGGAGGGGGCTTTGAGATGATAATCTAAACTACATCATTCTTTTAAACAATGTAATCAGAACTCCAACTATTCCTAATCCTCCAAGAATAATTCCTATTGTTACTCCTCCAATTATTGCTAAATTAGAAGCTGGAATATTTATCCCAGAAGTATATAGGATAATTCCAGCTATAATAAGTACTGCAACGATACCAGTTCCTCCGAGGCCAAATCCGAATATTTTCTGTACCATTTTAATCACCCCCTCTATAAGTTGGAAAAGAGAAGTAATATAAACTTGCACAGCTACCTTCTTTTATGCAAAAGGGGGTAGGTGATTTATTGCACCTCTCTTTTCTCTTTAGTATTAATGTTCTCATGTTGTGTTGTGAGATGTGGTAAATTGTTGAGAATCCTCGAAAAAGAGGAACACAACAACAAACCAAACCTCTTTTTCTTATACTTTCTAATGGACTCTCTTACTAATAAACTTTTCTATTCGCAATTTCTAAAAAATAAATGTAATGTATATACGGACCAAAAGAAAATTTTCTAAAAAAGGTTATAAAGTGTAATTTTCTATATCTAATATGGCTGAAAAACCATTGGTTTTGGACGGTTTAGATGGATATCAATTTGAAGAACTCGTAGCTAAGATAATGAAGAGAAAGGGCTATCAAAATATTAAAGTCCAGCCATATAGCGGAGATATGGGCAAAGATATAATCATGGAAGATACAGATGGTAACATTGCTCTAGTAGAATGTAAACATCAACAATTTGTTGGTAGACCAATAATACAAAAATTGCAAGGTGCAATGGCTCATGAAAAAGAAAACGGAAATGCTGAAAAAGAAATAAAGGGCATTATTGTAACTTCTGGAGCTTTTTCTAATGAAGCAATAACTTATAATAAAGAAATTGGAGAAGATATAGAACTAATTGATGGTAAACAGTTGAAAATTCTATGTAAAAAACTTAATCTAGTTATTCTTAATGGTAGAATCCAGATAATACATAATAAATCATTTAAGAATATAGATGAAAAAGAAGCTAAATCGCTATCTATGTCTGGATATTCAAAGATGTACGGACATGAAAAAAATAAAATGTCTGTTGATACAGAGTTTGAGTTTAAACCCTCATGTTTTATCAAATATAATGTTAGCTTTGATACACATACCTCAGTTGGGCTAGTAGATAGCTACGTAAATTCTGGAAAGATTATAATCGATGGAGTTACAGGCAAGGATTTAGATAAGGATTTAGTTAATTTCTTCTTTGCAAGTAAAATAGAAACAGAAGAAATAAAAGATAAACATCATGGGAGTAAGAATCATTACGAATTCACAGAAAACGATATAGAGGAACAAGCAATAGACTCTATTATCAAAGATCACACACATAATATAAGTTACAGAGGGAATAATAATGTTTCATATACAAAATCCTGTGTTCCAAAAAGAAGAGACATAGATATTAAAGAATTTTTATCTATATATTTACCATATTGGAAGAATGAGATAAAGATAAAAAACACGCATTATAATCAAGAATTCTATGTGAATAAGGGAAATCAACTTTATTTAATAGACGAATTAAAAGAGTGTAAGATTTGTGAGAGAGAAGAAGATGAATACTCTGATATGAGTGTTTGTCCAGAATGTGGAAGAATAGTTTGCAGAAGACATGTTAAGATAGATTATCTTGATAAGAAAACCCCCATATGCACGATTCATGCTAAACCTGTAAAATTGTTTATTCAAAATAAATATTTTGCAACAAAAGAAAACTCAAAAGAATATCAAGAATGGTGGCAATCTCAAGGATTTTTGAAAAGATTATATGAAGATAAGATTGCTTTTAGCTCGTCAATCTTCATTTTAGTATTTTTAGTCTTTGTTTTATCATTTATTTATTAAACTTCTTTCTTTATAGCATAGCCACAAACAGGACAAAACGATTTAAATATTGTTTTTCCTCCACCCCATGTGTTCCTATGCAACACAACAATTTCTAAAATGCCTTTTTTACATTTTGGACATTTATTTCAATGAGATGCCTGTTTTTGTAGATTAGTTTCTTCATATTGTTTCTTTTCATCGTAGTAGCCCATATCAAATTCAAATATCTAGTTGACTATTTATACTTTATGAACTAAACAGAAATAATAGTTTTTATTTAAAACTTCGCAATTTCTAAAAAATAAATCTAAGATAGGTATAGACATAGAGAAATTAAAGATTCTTAAAAACAGAAGATCATTTTATTGCTAATGTTATCAGAAAGGTTTTATTTTTGCCTTTTGAAATTATAATGCAGTATATCCATCAAATTCTTAATTACACCAACTAAGGAGAAGAAGAATATTGAAACAGCAGTAAGCCAGAGAGATAGAGATTCTTTTGATCTATTCTTATACTCCTCTTCGCTCAATATCTCTGGTGGATTTATCCAATATTTGTTGGTCTCTATATATGAAGAATTCCCGTTACCAAAAGATAGTCTTATTAAAGCATGAGTAAAATTCCTATCTATTGGTATGTCAATATTCCAATATTGAACATAATTATGTTTATCATTTATTTGATCTTCTGACATTGTACTAGCTTGAGTTTCTTGTGAGTTATCCTTACGGAAATAAGTTTGTTCTACTCTAGATAGATGATAAGTAAAATTCTCATTATATGAGATATTCATAAGACAATATATCTTTCTCTCTAATACAAAATTTCTTTCTCCATTTTCGCTATAACAATATACATATAAGGGGGAATTTACACTATTGAGAACGTCTGTGTTATTCGTTTGAATGTCTAAATCAAATGAGAATGGAAGTGAATAGCGAACATAAGAATTGTATAAATTGAAACTAAAGAGACTAGCAACTATAAGTATAGAAATAGTGAACGCGAACCAAATATTTGGTCTCTTGTTAAAAGAATCTTTGTTAAGATCGATCTTTTTAGTTTCAAATATTCTTCTCAGATATTGATAAGAAAAAGGGATGAATATATAAGATAGTAAAAAAGAAATTATAAAAATAAGCAAGTAACCAAATTCGTTTACCCCAAGATCGTTAAAAAGATTCATGGAGATAATTTTCATTTCATTAAGGATATAAAGAATGAAAAGAAGGCTAATAAGAACAAAGAGGGTACTAATCAGATTATCTTTTATATTTCTCTTCATTATATAAGATGATTTATTTAGATTATAAATTTATTTATTGGTGATCATTGGATATTTACAGATAATTCAATAGTAGATTGCTAGAAATTTTTCAAATTTATTCTTTAAGAAATTGTTGAATGTGATTCAAAGTTTGAGGATATTTTGTAACATCTAATAAGTTAGAATGAAAGTCTCTATCCAATGTTCCTTCACATTTACCATTAATTTTGACATTTGTGGCCCCCTTTAGTTGCACGCTCTCTGTTCTCGAAATTCCATCGCCATCAATCCCACCAAGCAAACAACCTGAGCCAGCAATTGTATAATACTCTACGTTTCCATAAGTTTCATCTCCAGAATTCAAAGAAGCAATAAATTGACTATCCGATTTCATCTGACCACATTCAGTAGTTGCTCCTGTTACAGAGCAAAAAGAATCAACTTGACCATAGATTCCATGGTTTGGAGTCCCGATCATTATTAGTTTATTAACAGATGCATCGCCTCCAAAATTCTTTATATAATCTCTGGCTACTAAACCACCCATTGAATGTGATACGATGTTTACTTTACTTCTACCAGTACGATACTTGACAGATTCTACAACATCATCCAGACGCTTAGCATATGCATCTATCGATTCTTGTTTAGAAGGACCTCTTAAAAGATTCCCATTAGAATCATAAACATTATAGTAATATGTCGTTTTTAATGTGGCTATAGTTTTTACCTTTCCTAATTCGCCAGCTTGATAATTAGATTTGGGAGTCCCAGGCAACATCATACCACCATCTCTAAATCCTTCATTGTATAAGGCAGTTCTAACTCCATTAAAAGCATCAAGCGAGTATTCTGGAGAATCCCACGACTTAAATGAATGTCCATGCAAGAAGATAACAGGATAAGAGCTTTCGTCATTTAAGCACTCATTATCTTTACAACAAGGCTCACATTTACCAAAGGTACAACACATATCCGTCTTTTCTGTTGCGCTTCCAACACCAGTCGCCCGAATATCATAGTCTTGGGTATTTGCTTCCTTTAACTTAACTAAAGAAGAACTATCTACTATTATATTACATTTCTCTTTAAGATATTCTTTTGATTCTTGAGATATATCTTCAAGAATTGGTGGTTGAGGCAAACCTTCTGTTGATAATGGCTCGACTTGAGCAAATTGTACGTAATTAATATGGAACAGCTTTTTGAAGAATAGGCCTATAGATAAGAAAAATCCTGTCTTTTTGTCAACATTACTCTCTTCTAATTTAGTTTTTAGTTCCGAACATGCAGTATTATCGAACTTTGCTAAATCGTATGATTCACCTTCTTTCGCTATTCCATCCTGAAATTCACTAAGACTATCTTGACATGGCTTATAGTCTATGTCTGATTTTTTATTTTCATTTACAAGTGTAGAAATCTCCTTTGATAATAGATTAGTTTCTTCTATAGCTTGGTTCAATTCGGATATTCTAATACCAGACTTTCCAGCAGTCTCTAGTTGAGTATTGTACTCTAGAGTTTTTCTGTTATTCTCTGCATAAATGTCATTTTTGATTGTCTCTAAATTATTACATACAGATTTTAAGTCTTCCAAACTTGTAGAAGATGCACTAACAACATTCCCAGTAATACCTAAAGAAGATTTACCACTTTCTTCCTTTATCAAATCTTGACCTTGACTAATAATACTTTTAACAGAACTAGCCATTTGTTGTTTAAGAGAATCCGCTTCCAAATCTAGATTATCAGCTTGTTGCGACATATCAACGTAACTAGCGAATATTCCACTTTCAAAATTACTTTTTAGATTCTCGAATCTATTTAAAAATTGGTCAGTAGAAGTTTTGTCTGATACCGAAGCAATACTTGTTACTTCATTAACTTTTATTGCTAATTTATTTATCTTATCTGTTAATTCATTATGAACTATTATCTTTTCATCTAAATCTCTTTTAAGATTATCATAATTAATTGAAGCAGTCTGGGCCCAACTTCCATCTAACACATTTAAAATATTCATAGCGTTAGTTAAATCAAAGTTGGATTGATAATTATCAATTTTGTTATAGCTCTCTTTTCTATTAGAATATGATATATAGTAGCCCTCTTTTCTGCTCTTCAGATCATCAATAAGTAAGTTTTTAGGTTGGTTGTACATCTTAGCACTAATCTCTGCATCCTTACTTGCGATATTATCAATCTCTGATTTCATAGTCTGTAGCTTTCCTTTTATGTAATCCATATTTTGTTTGTCTTGCGAATTTAGTTCATAGCTCAAGACTATCTTTGCAGATTCAGAATCTGCGTCATCTGCATCATTTGTGCAAGTGAATGAAGAGATCTGGTGACAATCCGCTTTAAAGTGATACTCTATAGTACCAGAAGCCTGTTTGACTGATTCCTTTGTAGGAGCAGAAAAGGTAAATGTATTAGAAAAAGTTTGTCCAGCTTCAACTGTTAGAGTATTAGAACTTATTTTTCGAGAGTTACTTTCATCATAAAGTTCCCAATAGCAACTAATTGAACACCAATGTTGATCATTATACACTGTAAACTGAACACTCTCGGATTGTCCGTGATTAAGACTTAAAGATTTACTAGAAGGACTAATCGTAATAGCTAAGCCTGCACTAGCTAGTGGAAGACAGATCGAAATAAACAAGAAGAGAAGAATAAACTTTCCTTTTGACATAAATTAATCACAAGTTACAAGTTTATAAATATTTTTAATTAAAAACTATTTTTTCATGTAGTGTCTAAAATTTTTATCTTGCGGATTAAGACATTTAACAAACCCTCTTTCTTCCAATTCTAAAAGTATTCTGCTCACTGAACTTCTATGAAGATGAAGCTCCTTAGCTATTTCCGTTGCTGTTTTCTCTTCTGTTAAGCTATCCAAAACTTTCTTCCTCAAATGTCCCCTTTTGAAAAATAGCCTTGTTTTAAAATTGCTCTTTTTCATAAAACATAGGTGTAATATGTATTAAAATATAGGAGTAACATATGTGTAATAAGAGCGTAACATTTATATTTAAAAGAGAATTAAGGTTATTGTGGGAAAATATTGCGCGAAATGTGGCAAGAGCATAGACGAAAAGAAAGATAAGTTCTGCATGATTATTGGTAAAAAGGCTGGAAAGATATTTGAGTTTGAATGTTTTCACTATGAATGCTGGAAAAGCTTCTTTGCTAAAGCAGTTATGATCAAAGTTGGAGAAGTATTTGGAAAAAAGGAAAAAGCATAGAAAGTTATATATACGGGCACGCATTTAACTTATAAGATTAAAAAAGACGTAAAAAGGACAACTTTGTTACGCTTTGGACTTTTGGTTGAGGGTGATTAACCCGCATAAACATTCCTCAGAAATTCATAAAAGATTTCTCTAGCATCTAAAGCATGAGTGCCACATTATAGATAGAGCCCAAAATTTAAATACTTTAAGCACAACTGAAACAATATATTGAGGCAATTCAAATGGAAGAAAATATTGATCACGGAGAGCTCATTAAAAAAGCAACGGAACATCTAAAGAAAATGTTTGACGAGTCTGAGCAATCTATTTATTTATTTTTAGACGATTCTCATAAGGTTTGTAATGAAAAATTTGCTTCGTTGCTTGGTTATAAATCACCAAAAGAATGGTCTGAGGTGAAAGAATCTTTTACAGAAGCATATGTAGCGGAATCTAGTCGAAAGATTTTAGTTTTAGCATACCAAAAGGCCATGAAAGGATTTATAGGAAGCTCAGTCGAAGTAGAATGGAAGAAAAAGAATAACGAAAAAGTTAGGACAAAGGTAATTTTGGTTCCATTTTTATATGACCACCACCTTTTCGCACTTCATTTTATTTCTTAAACTTTAGAATTATGTTGATTATCCTAGATATCTTAGTTTTCCCGGGCGAGGTTCGTATATAACTCCGTCTTCAAGAAGTCTTTTTATTTCAGAATTTATTATTTCTGGAGGTTCTTTTGCTTCAAGAATTATTTTATCAATGTCAATTCCACCGTCTTTTTCACTAGTTTTGATCATTAAGGTTATCTTTTCTTTTAATTGCAGAAGTTGGTCTTTGTCTATTTTTTTCGGCTGATTTAATTCAACTTCTAGTTTTCTGATTAATAAGTAAGAGGGATCTTTTTTCTTTATTATTTCTGGGGTTAAATAGACTTCATTGTTCCAGCTTCTTAACAAGCCAACTAATAAAATTGTATCTCCCTGATTAAAAGTAGAAAATTTTTCTATATCCTCTCCAAATGTTTTAACTTTTATTTGTCCTGTGGCATCGTCTAATGTAATAGATGCAAATTTTTTCTCTCCTTCTTGTACATATTTGTCTATTATATTGGCAAGGATATTCGCTCTTACTACCTGTTTTCCCTCAATTTCTACATGTTTTAGTCTTTCTGCTTCAATTATAGGTTTACCTGCTAAAATAGAGCCTATTCTAAACTTGTAGGCTATGTTTCTTTTAAAACTTTGATTTGATATTTGATCCATGTTCTTTTTTTATTTTGTTTACATTTAAGCTTTTGTATGCTTCTTTTTATAATTTTTGAATGAATCCTTTTTTAGGCTTAAATATATCTCCTCCTTTTGAGAGTTGTTCTAGCGCTTCATCAAGTTCTTCTTTAGTAATACGGTTTTCAAGAGCTTTTTCCAGCTCTTCAACAGGAATTAGCTTTCCAAGTCTAGATTCGAGCTCGGAGATAGTTTCTTTTACTGAAATTATT
>Ga0209542_10010148_pt1 | contig 17081 bp, 14 predicted proteins | sample RifCSPhighO2_01_FD_184028 | JGI IMG/M metagenome (GOLD analysis project Ga0209542, IMG submission 184028) | Soil microbial communities from Rifle, Colorado - Rifle CSP2_plank highO2_0.1 (SPAdes) (version 2) | ecosystem: Environmental > Terrestrial > Deep subsurface > Rock core/Sediment ...
GCTCCACGAGATGCGCAAGGATCATCGCAACAACGAGACCCACAAAAAACACCACAAGAGCGCCGATAAGACTCGGCAAGAACATCAGGACCTCACCCCATAGAACTTGCAATGAATCTACGACAATATCAACACCTGTTTGAATATCTTCAATAACCATCGTTATAATTTCTACATTAATCTTTTATCGACCTTTGGCTTCATATTCAATTATAAAAAATAATGAGCATAAACGCCAAAGCGAGATTGTGGATAAACTTAATTAAGAATACGAGGGGATCCCCTCGTATTTGCTTGCTCTTTTCTACGTTCTTGCGGCGAAACGAGGCACTTCCGATTCGGTTGCGCAGTAGCGTATCAAATCTTACTGTACTTGCCCCTCCCTGTATGCGCGCCAATCCCTATCGTTTTAAATTACTGAATAGTTATACCGTCAATCGTGAGCTTACCTTGCTTGTCTATGCCGTAAGTATGATAAGCATCTTGAGCTAACGTATAGCCACCAGTTGCATTTTCAACATGAGTATTGCCAATTACAACAAATGAATTCGGGTTGGCATTTGGAATCAGCCTACCTTGATACCACACATACGATTTATCTTTTGCAAAACTATTATCATACGCGACAAAGGACTCACCGTATCTTCCAGAACTCGAAGCATACGGAATTTGGTATTGCTGTCTGATAGCAATAAACGTCGCAGGGTCTGCTCCATGCAAAGCGGGCGTTTCGGCAGACCAAGCAGAATAAACACGTACTCCATCGGTCGCGTAAGGAGTTCCGGCCGAACCGTCAGAATATGTGCTAACAAGTCTAAATGTTGATAAGTTTGCGCCAGCTACGATATCACCAGTCAATGTATATACACGCTCGCTGGTAACATACCATTGACCGACCTTAGTCCCGATAGCGCCAAGCAAGACTCCTGCCTTAGTAATAGTTTGTATTTGCTCATTAGGGCTTACTGGCGTGGCAACAGCCGGATCAGTGGCAGTAATTGTCTTTGCAATGTTGCCGTAGTAAGGGCCGACATTGCGACTATTGAATGAGAAAATAACAAAATTTTTGGCACTGAGAGGAATAACGTATCCGGAACAACCTGCGCCCAGCATATGAAGTCCTCCCATCGTATTATTGGAAATATCGGCGGCTTTTGTTGAAGCAGGAACACTATAAGTAGAACCATCTCTTTCGCTCTGACCAGTATAAGCAGGAACTTCTACCATCCAAGTACGAGTATTGGTATCAAAATAGTAGCGGTGAGCGGCAACAAATGATCCGTTCGTAGGTGAACATACATCCCTTGCTATAGTAATCTCACGAGTAGGAGAATAAAACTCGTCAATCGTAACAACGTCGCCAGTAGTTCCATTCGGTGGAGTTATCGTTAGAGTTTTTTGAACGTTGCCTCCAGTATAACTGTTTCGCGTTGCGCTATTCTGCATTGTCCATGAACTTGGATAATAAAATAAAAAACCAAAACCTGGGTCGGTATATTGCTTCATTCCAGCGACATTAATTGCTGGAGAATTAGAGGTTGTCGAATTTTGTTGAGCAGTTGGGGTAGACGCCGACGAGTAATTAACCGTTCGATGATTATAATTTGTATCTATGCACCGCATACCTTTCCCAACCTTTTGTGATTCAAGAGGTACGCATTGAGTCGGATAGTTATCCTTACTTACTAGTTTTGCCGTATTGCCATTAAAATAATAGTAATTAGCAATCTTTATGTGATTTGAACTGCCGAGCAAAGCGTATACTTTATTATCAGAACTTATATCGGCAATCGCGACATAATCATTGTCATAGGTGTTTTGAACTGTCGTGTCGGCCTTAAAATTCAAAGCATTATAAACGCTATCATATTCATTAACGGCTTTTCCACAAGCTACTGTTACAACACCCACCGGCAGAGCCTGATTGCCCCCGCCTTCAGCTTTCAGAGTAATGCTGTAAAGATTATCACCCCCTCGAAAAGCGAAGGCGCGAAGCTGTATGTCCTGATTTAAAAAAGATTGGAACGGCAACGTGTTTAAGGGATCAGCAATAAGTCCAAGATTTTTTGCCTTTTCGTCTATTGTTTTACCAAGAGCATCAGAATTATTTTTAATTGCCGATACAACGAAATCACGAGATCGGTTTGTTTGTTGGTCTCCGTAGTAAGATCGGACACCGTTAACAATCGGATATGTTATGAACGGCTCCCCTGATTTTCGCTTCCAACGAAAACTGGTAATAACATTTTTATTCGCTTCCATCGCATTTTGACCATCGGGTTGCTGAATATTTTTCAAAACATAATCTGAAAGATCGGTAAAATCCTCACATATCGCAGAAGATGTATTATCAGAAAGATTATTTTGAGATTGTATATTTGTACTTGTTGGAGACTTTATTTTGGTCTCGTAGAAATATACCCCACCAGCAATCGCCAATACTGCCACAATAGCAATCATCGAAGGAATTGCCGCAAGACTTTTTTGTGATTTTTCCATAAATTTATTATAGTAGCTTATCAACGAAAACGCAAAGCGCTTACGCTAGTCGTTTCAATTTTTTTGTCGGTTCCTCCCCCGCACCTCCCGCCGAAAATCTAAAAGAAAGGAGGGGGAAATTGTTTTTGCTCCCGCGACAGAAGAGAGTGGACGATGCGCGCGATCCAAGCGTACGATTTAGTCCCAATTCATCACGCGCTTCGCGCGCGTCACATCATCGGTCTTGTCGCTCGAAAAAGGTTCGCGTAAGGTTTAGAGTTAAAAGCAACATAAAGAATCCCAAGAGAAAAATTCTTGGGATTCTTATAGTGTGCCCAGGAGAGGATTCGAACCTCCAAGCCGTTGAAGGCGCTACCACCTCAAGGTAGTGCGGTTGCCAGTTTCGCCACCTGGGCTTACTATGAATCGAGTGTAGATAATTTTTATTTTATCTGCAAGTTTCAACAAATAATCTCGACAAGTCGAGATTATGCTCCGGCGCCCAACTTCTGTAACTTCTGACGAATCTTCTTTGGTGACAATTCACGAATATAGTAAAGCTTTGCCTTCCGCACTTTATGCGGCGAACTCAAAACCTCCACGCGATCAATAGTCGGAGCATAAAGAGGAAATACTTTTTCCACCCCCACTCCTAAGATAGTGGCGCGCACAGTAAATGTTCCACCCTGCTCTTTTCCATGCTTACGAGCAAGCACAAGTCCATCAAAAGAACTCACGCGAGTTTTATCGCCTTCATGGAGTGTTTCCCATACACGAACTTTCGCGCCAGGCTTAATTTTTTCCATTATCTCAGCAGAAATCATATTCAATCATAATACCTATATTTTAAAATCCGTCAACGGACGGATGAACAAGGAATATGGAGTTTAGAATATAGATGCGAATACATCCATTCCATATTTCAAAATTCTAATGAAGTTTTTCGTCAATAAATTTTTTTAATTCCTCCGGCATATCTGCACTTATATGCACTCGCTCTCCGTTTTTGAGCGTAAACTCAAGTGACTCCGCGTGAAGAAAAAGATGAGGTACGCCAAGTTTTTTTCCTACATCAATATGCTTTTTTGACCCATAAAGAATATCGCCGAGAATAGGATGACCGATCGAAGCACAATGAACTCGTATTTGATGAGTTCTTCCTGTTTTTGGAGACACATGAAGTAATGTAAATTCTTCTCTAGAATCAGTGCTCTTGTAGTAATGTACGACTCGATAATGCGTGACCGCATCTTTTATCATTTTTGTTGCCCGCACACTTCGCTTCAAAGTTCCGCTCAAAATTCCGAAAGGCTTATCAATAATCCCTTCACGCGACGCTACGTGACCCCACACAAGGGCGCTATATGTTTTCTTAATTGCACGTGTCTGAAAAAGATTTTTTAAAAAAAAGAATGTTTCCTGATTTTTTGCAATTACCATAAGACCCGATGTTTCTTTATCGAGCCTATGAACCATTCCCGGGCGATGTTTATTCTCACCTACTCCCTCAATATAAGGAAATTGTTCGAGAATCCACGAAGTAACTGTAGGCTCATGCGAAAGTTTATGAGGATGCACCAAGAGCCCGGACGGCTTATTGATTACTATCACGTCATTGTTTTCGTAGACAATACAAGGAACTTTGTTCATATGAGATTGATTGAATACTATGTATATTCATTATCTGTCGGAGAGCCGGGATTTGAACCCGAACTAAATCCTCCCGAAGGACTCGTGCTGCCATTACACTACTCTCCGAATATTATCATTATTTTACCCAATATTTCTTCTTTATTTCTTCTTCCATACCTCCTTCAAATTCTTCTTTCGTCTCTTTTGCTTTTAATGCCCGCACTTTAAGCTCTTCTTCTTTTTCTTTGCCGAGCTCCTCAATTCTACGCATAAGCGTTTCTTTCGTATTATAAGAAGGATTCTCGATGACTTCCTCAAGAAGAATGGATAAAATATATCCCACACGAGGAGAAGTCTCTATGCGAAGCGCACTCATTACATCTTCTCCACGCACTGCAAGCATTTTTGGACTCACTGGATCACGCTTCACTTTTTCGATCATAAATAGCAAATGGCGAAGCTTATAGGGCACTGCCTTTGGAACTCCCGAGCCGATACGATCCGCTTCTCGCACCTTAATAAGATCATCTACATTCTCTGGCCCAACACGCGCAAGAAAACGCCTCACTCCTGCAGGAGTCACTTCATCCACATTGTAATAAAAAAGATGATACCGCACTAAATGAGAAACTTGATCCACGAAACCTCGCGGAAACCGAAGCCTATCAAGAGCTTTAAATGCTTGACGCGCTCCCACTATTTCGTGACCATAAAAAGTTGAATCATTGCCTTCGCCTCGCTTTGTCTTTGGCTTTCCTACGTCATGTAAAAGCGATGCCATACGTACATGCAATGAATAATTCTTCGATACTGTATATTCAAGCGCACGCACATTATGCTCGAATACGGTATAAATATGGTGTTTATTTTGAGATACACCCACACCCTCACACAACTCAGGGAGAATGTATTTTAAAAGTCCCAGCTCTTGCATGAGATTAATTCCTTGATGCGCACGAGATGTCATTATTAACTTTGTGAACTCATCACGAATTCTTTCTTCCGCAATTTTGCTCAAAAGCGATGCATGGGTGCGAATCGCAGACATTGTCTCTTTCTCAATAAAAAAACCAAGCTGAGTCGCAAGACGCACTGCGCGCATAAGCCGAAGCGCATCTTCCTTAAATCGTTCCTCTGGATTTCCCACCGCACGAATCATTTTCTCTCCCAAATCTCTTGCGCCAAAAAAAGGATCAATAATTTCTGCATCTTCTCCAAGATCGAAAGCCATTGCGTTTACGGTAAAATCTCGACGAGATAAATCTTCTTCGATACGCCCAATAAAACGAACGTCGCTCGGATGACGCGCATCGCTATAACTTCCTTCCACGCGGAATGTGGTCACTTGTATAATCCGAAGAGATTGATCTTCGTTTTCAGTTTTTACGCCCACTGTTCCAAATTGATTTTCATACACGCTTTCAGGAAAAATTTCCTGAATTTTTTCCGGACGAGCGTCTGTTGCAATATCCCAATCATTAGGAGCTTCCTTTAATAAAAGATCACGAAGACAGCCACCAACAAGATACGCCTTAAAACCATGCCCTAAGAGCTTTTCTGCAATAGATTGTACTTCTTTCGGCACTTTCATCTCCGTAAATATAGCATAAAAACCTCTCGTGTCTGAGAGGTTTTTATTACTTTTATTTCTTTCCTGTCTTTATAATTTCATCAATCACTCCATAATCTTTCGCCTCCTGAGCAGAAAGATAGAAATCTCGATCGGTATCCTTATCAATTTTACTCATTGACTGCCCCGTATGCTTTGAAAGAATAGTGTTTAATCTTTCCTTAATCTTAATAATGTGCCTTGCGGTAATTTCAACCTCAACTGCCTGCCCCTCTGCCCCACCCATGACTTGGTGAAGAAGAATTTCTGAATTCGGCAATGTATAACGCTTGCCTTTTGCACCTGCCGCGAGAAGCACTGCACCCATCGAGGCTGCCATTCCTACACAAATGGTGCGAATATCACACTTCACGTATTGCATAGTGTCATAAATTGCAAGGCCTGCAGTCACTGAGCCACCGGGAGTATTTAAATAAAATTCGATATCCTTTTTCGGATCTTCATGCTCCAAGAAAAGAAGCTGTGCGATTACCGTGTTCGCAACTCCATCAGTTACGGGACCTCCTAAAAATACTATACGCTCCTTCAAAAGACGTGAGTATATATCATACGCACGCTCTCCAAATTGCGATTTTTCTATAACGGTTGGAATAAGATTCATAATGAAATATTATAATTGTTTTCTACGACTTTGTAAATATCCTTCTTTTATAAGAAAGGAATCATAAGGAGTGCCACAATATTAATGACCTTAATCAAGGGATTAATGGCGGGACCCGCAGTATCTTTGTAGGGATCACCAACGGTATCTCCTGTTACGGCTGCCTGATGAGCGGGACTTCCCTTTCCGCCAAAATTTCCTCCTTCTATGTATTTCTTTGCATTATCCCACGCAGCGCCGCCCGCAGTCATTGAAACTGCCACAAAGAAACCAGAAATAATGGAACCAATAAGAAAGCCTCCAAGCGCCTCACGTCCCAAAAGAAATCCAACAAGAAGCACAAATAGAATTGGCAAAAGCGCGGGGATAATCATTTCCTTAAGCGCTGCGCGAGTAACGATATCAACTGCTCGTCCATAATCAGGCTTATTCTTATACTCCATTATTCCCGGAATTTCTCTAAATTGCCGCCTCACTTCTTCGACTACTGCACCCGCAGTCTTTCCAACTGCCTTCATAGTGATTGAAGAGAAAAGATACGGAAGTGCTGCCCCCAAGAATAATCCTATAACTACATAGGGATTAGTAAGTTCAAATACGGTATCTTTACCGAAACGAATCAATTCTTCGGCATATCCCGCAAAAAGCACGAGCGCCGCAAGTCCTGCGGAAGCAATGGCATATCCTTTTGTAATTGCTTTTGTAGTATTTCCCACCGCATCAAGCGCGTCGGTAATTTTCCGCACTGATTCAGGAGCTCCACTCATTTCTGCGATACCACCCGCATTGTCGGTGATGGGACCAAATGAATCTATTGCGATAATAATACCTGCCACAGAAAGCATCGAGACTGCGGCGATCGCAACGCCGTAAAGACCTGCAAGTAAGAAACTACAAAGCATACCTGCGCCAACAATAATTACAGGAAGCGCTGTAGATTCGAGCCCCACAGAAAGCCCCATAATGATATTCGTTCCATGTCCTGATGCTGATGCGCGCGCGATCGACTGAACAGGACGAAATCTCTTCGCGGTATAATAGTCGGTTGCAAGCACCATAAGCACAGTAACAAGTAGACCGATAAGTGCGCTGCCATATATTTCATACACAGAATATGGTGCTCGAAACGCCTCAGGCAATGCGACTATATTCCATACATTTGTCGGAGAAAAATAGATATAGCTTGCAAAATAGAAAAGCCCTGCCGCAACAACAAGAGATGCCGCCATGCCTTTATATAACGCTCCCATAATTGATTGAGATTTCGAAAGTCGTACAAAAAATGTACCTACGATAGATGCAATAATCGCAAGACCCCCCAATACAAGAGGAAATGTCACCCAAAGAGCTCCGAGTCCCAATAACGAACCCAAAAGCAGTGCCGCAGTAAGAGTGACTGCGTATGTTTCAAAAAGATCTGCAGCCATTCCTGCGCAATCTCCCACGTTGTCTCCCACATTATCAGCAATTACCCCTGGATTACGAGGATCATCCTCGGGGATTCCTGCTTCAATTTTTCCCACCAAATCAGTTCCCACATCGGCAGCTTTTGTAAAAATTCCTCCTCCTAAGCGAGCAAATATAGAAATTAAACTTGCGCCAAAACCAAATCCTATAAGTGATTGAATATCATTAGTGAGCGTGTAGAGGAGCGCGATGAAAAGAAGTGAAAATGTTACCACAAGAAAACCAGTCACTGATCCTGCACGAAAGGCAAGCGTAAGCGCAGAGCGAAGTCCTCCTTCTGCGGCTTTTGCAGTTTTTGAATTCGAACGAACCGCAACCATCATTCCTACATATCCCGCAAGCGCTGAAGTGAGAGCACCCACAAGAAATCCAAGAGTAATAATTGGTCCAAGTGAAAAATAAAGCGCAATTCCAAGAATGATCGCAACAATCGCCACTGATTTATTCTGACGATATAGATATGCCCGTGATCCTTCTCGAATTGCATGAGAAATTGCGATCATCTTTTCATTTCCCATCGGTTGTTTCTTAAGCCACCACATTACAAGCCCAGAATAAAGCGTGGCGAGCACCACAGGACCATATGGCGTAAAAAACGTGTAGGATATAAATTGAGATACTATGTTCATTGTGTGTAATTAAGTTAGTAAACGGACGACTTTTTTTATTCTTGACTTCCCACTCCCTCTTCCGATTCCGAAGCGGCATCTCCTCCTTCTTCTCGAGAAGATACGCCCCCTTCTTGAACAATATTAGGATTCACCTCTGAGCGCACATCTATCTTCCATCCCGTTAAGCGATGCGCGAGCCTAACATTCTGCCCTCCCTTGCCAATTGCAAGACTGAGCTGATCCTCTGGCAAAAGCGCACGAGCTTCATGGCGAGGCAAAATTTCAACGCGAGTGACTTTTGCCGGAGAAAGCGAATTCATAACAAATTTCTCAGGGACATCGGACCACGAAATAATATCAATTTTTTCTTGTCCTAATTCATTCATAACAGACATCACACGAGTGCCTCTTTGCCCCACACATGATCCAATTGGATCCACTCCATCAACCTTCGAAGCAACTGCTATCTTAGTCCTGCTTCCTGCTTCTCGCGCAATTGCCTTAATCTCGACGATTCCTTCGCCGATCTCAGGAACCTCCATCTCGAAAAGCTTTGCTACAAATTGAGGATGGGCGCGAGAAAGAATAATGCCCGGCATGCGAGCTTCTTCTTGAACTGCGAGAACATAGAAGCGCAGTCTCTCGTTTGTGCGATAATGCTCTCCGGGAATAGATTCATTTGCGAACATAACGCCAATAGATCTCCCTAAATCAATATACACATTTCCGCGCTCAAAGCGCTGTACGACACCACTTACAATTTTTCCTATTTTATCTTGAAATTCTTGAAGAATAAGGTGTCGCTCTGCTTCACGTAATTTTTGAAGCACTACTTGCTTCGCAGATTGAGCTGCAATTCTTCCGAAATCTTCTCGAGGCTCAAGAGAAAATTCTAACTCTTCGCCAACCTGAATATTGGCTTTAATTGCTTGCGCATCTTCGATAAGAATGTGGCGCTCTGGCTGAAATCGAATTTTTTTATCTTCTAACGCTTCACCATCCCTTTGCTCTTCTTCAGGAAGAACTCCCTCATTCTCACCCTCGCGAAGCATATCCTTGTTGACCACTACCTTTACTTGCCAAAATTTAATAGTGCCCTCTTTGGGATTAATTTTTGCTTTAATAACCTCGCCTTTATTGCTGTATTCTCTCCTATACGCTGCAGCAATCGAGGATTCAATTGCTTCCCAAACCTTGTCTTCGGGCAAGCCTTTCTCTTTAGCTATTTGATCAACAACCTTCGCTAAACTTTTTAAATCCATCATATATATTTTTTATTTAATAAAGGCCCGCCTCACTGCGGACCCCTTAACAGTTTTCATTATAACGTAAGAACCCCTAAAGTCAAGGCCCTAGAAATTAGAAACCGAGCCTACGTGCTACTTCTCGTGCACCATCATAATTCGCGCTTATCACAAAAAACTCGCCAAGCCATACGTAATTAAGCGAAGCTCCTTTTTTACTAAATGCAAGATATCTTCCTGCTTTTCCACTTACTTGGCCATTCTTAAACCCTGCCGCAGTAGCAACTCCTGGATTCTCAAGATAAAGGCCGGAAAGAGAGTTTAAGTCTTCAAGTTCCGAGGTCATGGTTTGGGCAGTTGCAAGAATTGCACCATCTTTAAGCTTCCCTACAATTACAGGCCACACGCCATCTGTATTGTAATAGAGAAGATTTGTAAAATCTTTATCAAAATATGTTTCTACGTCATCAGTTTTAAGATCAGGAAGTAAGGTAGTGAGATACGAGCTCAATGAAACTTGCACTCCCCCAGGCCCAACAAGCACTACCTCACGCAAAGAGTCTTTTGGTAATTGAAGCGAGACAAAACGAGAAAGCGCTCCAGTCAAGCTTACTGAATCTATTGTTGCAAGATCCACGGAGTCAGTTTGCTCGGCAGGTAGGATAAGAAAAGATTCATGAGTAGAGGCTGGAGTTTCTGTGACGACAGGAGTTTTTGCGGTTTCAGAAGTTTCTGAGACAGTAGGCGTCGTAGAGATTTCTGAATCGTCAGGAAAGAGAATAGGGAATACAATATAATAGCCAAGAAGCCCGCATGCGAGGGCAAGTACAATAACCGCGAGGATTGTAAGTATCACTTTTTTTCTCGAGCCACTTCCTTCGCTTTCGGGAATAGGAAGGCTCGAAGAAGCCCCTAATTGAGGAGCATTAAAATCTGCTTGAAAATCAGTTGATTCAAATTGAGGAGAAGCATCGCTTGATGCCTCACTTGCATTTTCAAAATTAGATACTGGAATATTCGCCATAGTGGGATTCGTTGCGACGCCGCCATTCTGTTTAAAAGACTCGACGTCAGAATTCATTGTACGCACACCAACTTTAAGAGGCGGTGTACTCTCTAGACCCGAATTGCCATTACTATTTTGTGGAAAATCTGCCATATACTATTCATCATATCAGACGAATTATATTTGGCTATGTGGAAAAGTATTCTCAATCAATTGCCTTTACAGAAAGACCAATCCTTCCATTCGGCTCGAGGCGAATAATTTTTGCACGCACCGTGTCACCGATTTTAAATACTTTATTAATATCCTTCACGTATTCCTTACTCGCTTCAGAAATATGGATCATGCCATCCTTGCCTCCTCCAAGATCAAGGATCGCTCCGAACTCAAGAATCTTGCTTATTGTACCCTCGACAATCTCCCCAATATTAAACTCCCGCACAATCACACGAATAATCCCCACTGCTTTTTCTGCGGCTCCCTTATCAGAAGCCGATACAAATACTTTTCCTGTTTGTTCAATATCAATACTCGTCACGCCTGTATCTTTAATAATTTGATTAATAACACGTCCTCCCGGACCAATCACTTCGCCAATTTTTAATGGATCAATGTCAAGTGCGAAAATAGTAGGAGCAAATGGAGAGATATGGGCACGTGGCGCAGGAAGCGTCTCAGTCATTACATCCAAAATTCTGAGCCGAGCTTTTTTGGCATCCTCGAGAGCGTGGCTCAACATCTCCACATTAAGACCGTCCATCTTCACATCCATTTGGATTGCAGTCACGCCTTCTTTTGTTCCTGCAACCTTAAAGTCCATATCACCATGATGATCTTCTGGGCCTTGAATATCAGTTAACACTCTATACTCGCCCTTAGAACCCACAATAATACCCATCGCAATGCCTGCTGCAGGTCGCTTAATAGGAACACCTGCGTCCATCAAAGACAAAGTGCCGGCGCAGACAGATGCCATCGAAGAAGAACCATTTGAAGAAAGAATCTCGGAGACAACTCGGACAGTGTAGGGAAATACATCAGACGAAGGAATAAGCGGTCTTAATGCTTTTTCCGCAAGCGCACCATGGCCAATCTCACGCCTTCCAGGACCTCGAAGCGCGCCCACCTCACCCACTGAATAAGGCGGGAAATTATAATGAAGCATGAATCTACGCTTTCCTGTAACTTCCATTGTTTCAATTAACTGCTCAGCGCCGGGAGGAGCGATCGTCGTTACTGCAAGCGCCTGAGTATTGCCACGCACAAAAAGTGCTGAACCATGTGTTCTCTTAAAGAGTCCAGTCTCTGCGTGAAGTGGCCTAATTTCATCAAGGGCTCTGCCATCGGGTCTCTTTGATTCTTCGAGAACTTTTTTATGAAGCAACTCATCAATCTCTTTATCAAGAATTACCTCCGCCATCTCTCCATCCTTAATCTCAATATCCTCTTTAATATGAACATGAAGCGCTTCTTTAAGTTCAGAAAAAGCCGCCTCACGATCCATTTTATTTTTAGTATAAATAACTCCCTCAAGTCGTGAAGCAATGAAATTTTTTACTTTTTTCACAAGCTCCTCCGAAGGCTCCTTACGTGCCACATCCACTTTTTTCTTTCCAATTTCCTTGATTATACGAGACTGAAACTGAATCATTGCGTCAATTTCTCGGGTTGCCTCCTTAAACCCCTCAAGCACATCGCCTTCTGTCGCTTCCTGGCCAGAAAGCTCTATCATGCCAATTTTATTAAGAGGCCCCGCCACGAATGTTTCAAAACGAAGATCGACGTTCTTTAATTGCGTGTTTGTAGGATTCACAATAATCGTATCCCCGATTCTTGCCACACGCACTCCTCCCACAGGCCCTCCCCACGGTATTTGCGAAGTCGCAAGCGCAAGAGACGCAGCATTTAACGCGAGTACATCAGGATCACTTTCCTCATCAATTGCAAGAATAGTTACTATGATTTGGACATCGCGCCTTATGCGATGGTCGAATAAAGGCCGAAGCGAACGATCGATTAAGCGACCAGAAAGAATTGCCTCTTCGGATGCGCGCATTTCACGACGCACAAATCGACTTCCGATAATTTTTCCCGCAGCATAAAACTTCTCTTCGTAATCAACAGTAAGAGGGAAGTAATCAATTGAACGATCTTTGTCGCCCATCACGACAGTCACAAGCACCACAGTGTCGCCCCATTTTGCAAGCACCGAGGACGCTGCCTGCTCTGCTAATATTGAAGTTTCAAAACTAAGCTCACGACCCGCCCACTCTAATGTAAATTTTTTCCGATTAAGATCCATTACTTTATGTGATTATTTTATAATTATTTTTTTAATATGACTTTTGGAATATCTTCTATGTTTAAAAACACATCAGCAATTTCCTTAAGTCTTCCAGAAACAGTCCTTCCAAATGCGGCAACTTCAACCTGCTTGCCTAATCCCCACTTCAGATATTCCACAAGTGGGACAAAATCGCCATCCCCCGTTACAAGAATGATTGTGTCTAAAAAGTTTGCCATTCGTATTGCGTCGACTGCCATTCCCACATCCCAATCAGCCTTTTTCATTCCACCATGAAATATCTGAAGATCTTTAATACGAAGCTCAATGCCTGCACTCGAGAGCGCTTCAAAAAAAGATGCCTCACTGCTACGGCCTGCATGTTCGCGGGACTGAGTCTCGCCGTTTGTTGCTATAGGGGCATTAGCCGCCTTTGCCTCAATTGGCTCATTTGCGGTGCCTTCGCTTTTTACTACATACGCAACGGCACGAATAAGCTGGCGACGCGCAACGAGCGTTTTAATAAGTTCTCTGTAATTAACTCGACCCTGATAAAGATTCTTTGCGGAATGATACAGATTTTGAATATCAAAAAAAATACCGACCCTCTGGTCGCGAAATCGTATATCCATATAATTATATATACATTACAAACACGACTACAAACCTTGCCCAAAGAAGCACGAATTACTTCTTTAAGCCAAGCTTTTTAATAATACTATTATAACTTTTCTCATTATTAGACGAAAGATAATCCAAAAGTTTTTTTCTCTTTCCTACAATCTTGAGGAGACCTCTGCGAGAATGCTGATCTTTTGGATTCTTCTTTAAGTGAGTTGCAAGCTCTTCGATACGACGCGTAAGCAAACCGATCTGAACAGGAGCTGAACCGGTATCGGTATCATGGACTGCAGTCTCTTTAATAATGTTTTTCTTTTTTCGCGTGGTAAGCATGAGAATGCGTAATACCTCTATAGTATACGCCAAATAATGAAAAAGGCAAGGAGGCCGGGTATAATGTATAAAGTATTATGCATAATGGACTACGATTTTTTCGGTTCCATAATACATCGCGTGCCTATTATACATATTTCGTTTCATTATACTTTATACATCATACATAATACATCGTCATAAAATATGCCCGACATCAAATCTCTTCTCGTTGATTATCTTAACTATCTTGAAGTTGAGAAAAACTATTCACCAAAAACGCGAGAAAATTATGGACGCTATCTTTCTTTATTCCTCAAAAAAACGAATGCAAAGAATCCCAAAGATTTGAGCCTCTCCTCGATTCAAGATTTTAGACTCTTCCTCGCTCGGCAAAAAAATAAAAAAGGAGAACCATTCAAAAAATCTACCCAAAGTTACTATATCATTGCTCTTCGCAATTTTATTCGTTATTTACGCACACATGATATTCAAGGAATTGCAGTAGAAAAAATTGAACTGCCAAAAACTCCCATGCGCCAAATTGATATCATTCACTACGAGGACATGGAGCGTCTTTTACGCGCGCCAGAAGGACGCACTGATATCCGATCGCTTCGCGACCACGCAATTCTTGAAACCCTCTTCTCAACAGGACTTCGTATTTCAGAGCTCTGCTCCCTTGATCGCTATATCGATTTACATCGAGGCGAAATTTCAGTGCGAGGCAAAGGCAACAAACTTCGTGTAGTATTCCTCTCCGAGAATGCAAAGCATTTAATCAAAAAGTATCTTGAGAAACGCGGGGATCCTGACCCTGCGCTTTTCGTGAGTATCGGAAAGGCAAAAGTTCCAAAAATACTCGGGAGAATTACGCCTCGCGCAATACAGCGCCTGCTTATTACGTGGGCGAAGAAAGCTGGGATTGATCGGCGCGTTACCCCCCACCAATTACGCCATCAGTTTGCAACCGACCTCCTTATGAATGGCGCTGATCTCCGTTCAGTCCAAGAACTCTTAGGGCATCAAAATATTTCAACAACTCAAGTATATACCCATGTAACCAATAAAGCGCTTCGCGAAATACACACGACATTTCACGGCAGACGAAGAAAAAGTCCGCGCACATAAGCGGCAATATTTTTTAACCTACAATTATTATTAGTTGCACAAGCCCGCTCGAACGGGTTTACTTTTTACGATACAATTCAAAAATGCCCTCGTGGCGGAACTGGCATACGCGCATGGCTTAGAACCATGTCCCATAAATGGGTTAGAGGTTCAAATCCTCTCGAGGGCACTGCGAGAAAAGGGGTTGGGAAAATGGCTTATTTCCTCATTAAATAGCCTCCCCTCTTTATGCTTGACTTTCTGTATGTTTGGTGTATAATATAGGAAGCACATTTGAAGCCGACCTAAACGAGTGTCGGCACATAATGGTTGTGCATAAAACGAAGAAACGAAGAGGTGAGAGAGATGTTGATCGTCATCATGATACTTGTTCTTCTTCTATGGGCGACCTCTGTCGCCCTTATCTGGCGATCCCGTTTTTACCTCGGCTTCGAAGCCGGGGTAAAGGAAGAGGCCGAGAAGAGGGTATCTGCCGAGAGACAGAAAGAACTGGAAGAAAAACTCAGAGACGCAGAAGAAAAACTCAAGGGTGTCGCTTCCAAAAAAAGCAGCAAGACCACACCGTAGCTGACTACCGAAAACAAGAAAAGAAAGGCAGGAAAGAAATGACCGCACGAACCCAGCAGCGAGTGGGGCTCGGTATCGGGATGACCGCCTCAGTAATGGCGATCATCCTTGTGGGCTGCTCCTTTATGGAGCTCAAGGCTCAGGCCACGCCGAGTCCGGCTCCGAGTCCGACTCCGAGTCCGGCTCCGAGTCCGGCTCCGAGCCCGGCTCCGAGTCCGGCTCCGAGCCCGGCTCCGAGTCCGGCTCCGACCGCGAGTCCTGCTCCGACCTTCTTCGTCCGCAACAGAAGAGAAGTGATCGTCAAGGGCGAAGTTCAGCCCAAGCCGACGATCACCGTCCTCCCGGCGAGCGTCGAGGGGTGGACCGTCCTGTGTCGAGTAGACACATGGACGGAGTACTTCGAGCTCACACTGCCGTCCACTGCGACCGAGTGGGAGGCAGTGCCCGGATCGAGGGTCGCCGCCCTCGAGTGCGAGCTCCAGGGAGGCGCAAATGCTCGGAGCACGCCGGGGAATGCCGGCGTGGTCCCAAAAGTCGACAAGGTGGTGGTTCGATTCAGGGTTTCGGGAGCGAGGCTCACCGAAACTCCGATCGACATCACCTTCCGGTAGAAGTTTTTTTCACAACCACAAACCAGGCCCGTCAAGACGACGGGCCTTCACTTTTTCATAATTTGCATTTATTTTAAAAACGTTGTATTATATGCGAAGTCCATTTCCAACAACACGAGGCGCTTATGATTTTCCATACGATTATCCTCGTGCTTCTTTGCGGAATAATAATAGTACTTTTACTACAAGCATTCATTATTGTGCCTACGTATCATTACGGAGTCGTTACGCGGTTCAGCAGACGCACGGGAAGATGCGTTAAAGAAGGACTGCGTATCAAAATACCGCTCATAGACGAAATCGAACTCTATGATGCGCAGATCAAAACGACGCCTGTATCAGTCGTCGTAAATACGGAGGATAAGCAAGATATCACCGTCTACGGTTCGCTCAAATGGCAGCCAGATATTCAGCTTATGATGCGCTACACTGAACTCAGTGAAGATACACTTAAAAATGGAATTATTGATTCCATAAAATCAACACTCGGAGAGATTGCGGGGAATAATAGCTCGAATTCTTTTACCACGAATCTGAAAATCGTCGAGCTTCTCATTAACTGCACATTTCGACTCGAAACACCGCCTCACCTAAGAAGCGGCATAGTGGTAATAAAAAAAGATATTCTTGATTATTATGACAAGAGAAGAAGCACCATAGACTCCATGCTAAAAAATGACGAGAAACACCACGAACGATCGCCGTTCGAAGAGCGATACGGTATCCATGTGGTTATCTTCGATCTTTCAGACATCAAATTACCAGAAAAAACTCAAGCATCTCTTGAAAAGAGAAAGCAGGCAGACGCGGATACAGACGCCGCAGAAACACGGATGAGAAGAGTTGAAATCCAGGCCGCAAAACTTATAGAAAAAGGCGTAGATCC
>Ga0209542_10010150_pt1 | contig 17080 bp, 29 predicted proteins | sample RifCSPhighO2_01_FD_184028 | JGI IMG/M metagenome (GOLD analysis project Ga0209542, IMG submission 184028) | Soil microbial communities from Rifle, Colorado - Rifle CSP2_plank highO2_0.1 (SPAdes) (version 2) | ecosystem: Environmental > Terrestrial > Deep subsurface > Rock core/Sediment ...
TCTCTTAACTACTCCTACTGTTTCTCCACCATAACGATTGTAATTCCGCATAGATCCAGTTGCAACAATTTCACTTGGTTTTGTTCTTCCTTCTTTATCATCTAAAAACTGGTCTACCCCAAAAAATTTAGACCAAAAACTTCCGAGGCGACTCACGTAATCATACCCAGCAACTGCTATTGTCATTCCGTTTTGTTGGCCTAGTACTTCTGATATATCTCTTGTTTCTACATTAGTTCCAGATACTAAGATATTATTCCTAGTTGCAAGTGAACTTCCATCTACAGGCGGATCATTATAAAAGAATGTTTCTGGAAAATCATAACTACCCAGTGCTTCTGAGGCCTCTGGGTTCAAAACACTAAATTCCCATAGACCAGTTTTGCTAGAAACCATCTCGCTATAAGCATAGCTAAGATACCTTGCAATAAATATTGTTCTAACAACATCAGGTAGTGTATCCGGAATTCTTAATCTTATAACTAAATTTTCTGGTAAAGTATCTGCTTCAATGATTGACTCAACTAACCCCTCCTCTGTTTTCCTAAGACTAACCGGTAATTTTATAGGGGGGTAAATTGAATCTTCAGAAGCAATTTTATACACATATTTTAAGCTCTCATTAATAGATCCTGATGAGAGAGATCCATTTTGTGGCGTCGGTAAGAATTGTCTACCACCTCTCATTAATCCCGCTACTTCGGTAAAATCCAACCTTCTTAAATCCCAAAGAATTTCCGCTGCAGCTAAACGATGAAAGGTTCTAGATGCTATTTTATCGATCTCTAGCCTTGGTTTGTTATTGGGGTCACCAATCGCATTATCATCAGTGAAATATTTGCCCTCTAAGTATGAAAAATAATTATCTCTTGCAGAAATACGTTCAGGATTAATCATGTTACCTCTTTGGAGATTGTTTTTTGGCTCTGGCACCATGGGCTAAACCGTATTTTCTTCTTTCACGAACCCTGGCATCACGAGTTAGTAAGCCTTCTTTTTTAAGTGCTCCTCTAAATTTTTCTGTATCAAGTAAAGACAAAGCTCTAGCAAGTCCATGAACAGTAGCTCCCAGTTGAGACATTGGTCCACCGCCAGCTACTAAAATTGAACCATTAAATTGACCCAAAGTTTGAGTCACTTCAAAAGGTTTTTGATAACTCCGTTGAAAAACTGCTCCTTGGAAATACTCATTAATTGGTTTACCGTTAACAGTTAGCTGTCCAGCTCCAGGTAAAAGTCTCACCCGAGCAACTGCTTCTTTTCTGCGACCAACTGCGGCGGTATAACGATCCATTAATTTTCCCCTTTCAGCACTGTCAACTTTTTAAACATAGCTCGACCTAGTTTACCTTTTGGCAACATTCCCCGAACTGCGTGTTCGATGATCCGTTCCGGCAATCGGACCATTAATTTATCATATGTCTCCACTGTTAGACCTCCCGGGTAACCGGAATGTCTGGCATATCTTTTGGTAGTAGCTTTCTTCCCGGTCACAGTAATTTTTGTAGCATTTTTAACTACAACATAATCTCCAGTATCTAAATATGGCACAAACTGAGCTTTATGTTTACCCATCAAAAGACCTGCTACTTCAGTTGAAAGACGACCTAAGATTTTACCACTCGCATCGATTACATACTTTTCCCTTTTAACATCTTTTATTGATAAAGTATTAGTTCCGCTCATTTTTTGGCTACCTTTCTTGGGGCTTTTTTACCAACGTCATTGCGAGAACTCGCCTTAGGCGAGGACGTGGCAATCTGTTCTTCTACAACAGATCCTTCGACTTCGCTGACTTCGCTCGGTATGACAGCTTCTTTTTCCTTTGATACTTTTGATACCCTTCCCTCTTTTGATACTTCTTCTGTCAATAAAGTCATCCTAACCACCATCGCATTATCTCCCAACCTGTTACCTAATTTAATAACTGAGGTATAACCGGAATTTCTGGATTTTAAACTGGGGGCAACTTCATTAACTAATTTATCAACCACTACTTTTTGAGTTAGAAATGATTGGAGTAGTCTCCTGGTTTCTTTGTGTTTAGCTTGATTAATTAGCTGATCAACTAAACCTTTAATGGCAGCTGCTTTGGTTTGGGTGGTCTCAATTGAACCGTGAAGGATTAGCGAGCCGACTAGACTTTTAAAAAGTGCGGCCCGTTGATTTGAATCTCGACTGAGATGTTTACCATAAACTCTATGCCTCACGGAGACTAAGCCCCCTTTCGGATAGCTTTTCAGAAATGAGTCCTAAAGATTTACTGCCTAAATTTTTTGCTTTCATCAGTTGAATTCTAGGAACATTAACTAGTTGCTCAATAGTGTTAATATCAATAGCCTTTAGGGCATTAGTGATTCTAACGGGAAGATCGATCTCCTCAACGCTCATCTTCAAAACTTCGTCAGAAATAGCAGTGGAGATCTCAGCTACTTCATCAATTACAGCAGCTGGTTCATAAATTTGCTTAAAAGAAGCACTTAGCAGCTTAGCAGCTTGGTTTAAAGCCTCCTCAGGAGTAATAGTACCGTCGGTTGTGACTTCAAGAATTAATTTATCAAAATCACTAGTTCGGCCAACCCGAGTTGGTTCAACACTGTAGTTAACATTAACTACTGGGCTAAAAATGGCATCAACTGCAATCTGACCAATCTCACCAACTTTTCTTTCCTCTACGCTAGAATAACCCTTACCTTTTTCTGCAACCATCTCCATATTTAATTTAGCATCAGCGGAATTTAGAGTAGCAATCACTAGGTCTTGGTTAGCAATTTCGCCGTCTCCGGTTATTTCAAAGTCCCCTGCCTTAACTTGCTTTTTACCTGAGGCTTTAACTGACAGTTTAATTGGTTTATCGGAAAAGATTTTAATTCGGACTTTTTTGAGGTTTAGGAGAATTTCAATAACATCTTCAGAGATCCCAGAAATAGTGCTGAATTGATGAGCAACTCCGGAAATCTTAACTGAAGTAATTGCACCACCTGCTAAAGAGCTCAGTAACACTCTTCTTAAACTATTACCTAAAGTGTGACCAAAACCTTCCTCTAAAGGCTCTAGCGCAAACTTAGTATAATTATCAGTATCGACTTCGTTTATAACTTTAAACATAAGCTTTTAAACTCTAAATTCTAATATCTAAATCCTAAACAAATTCCAATTTTTAAAATTCAAATATTTAACTTTTGTTATTTGTATTTTAGTATTGTTTAGTATTTCGTGCTTCTAATTTGCATAGCAAATTTGGCATATTGTGCTTCGAATTTTAACTTCTTATCTCGAATAGTACTCCACAATTAGCTGTTCATTAATACTCGGCTCCATCTCTTCTCTATTTGGCAATCTCAAGACCTTACCCACTGTTGCTTTTCTCTCTAACCACTGCGGCAATGTCCCAGCTTCTTCCAAACTTTTTTTAACCTGTATATTATCTACTATCTGAGCTGAAATTGCAACTACCTGTCCACCTTTGACTTGAAACGATGGGATAGTGACTTTTTTACTGTCAACCTGAACATGACCATGGCTAACTAACTGCCTGGCGCCGTTTCTACTCTTCGCCAGTCCAAGCCTGTAAACAGTGTTGTCCAGTCTTGTTTCCAAAAGTTGTAGCAAAACTAAACCGGTCGCACCTTTAACCTTACTAGCATTAGTATAATACTTTTTGAACTGCCGTTCAAGCATTCCGAACATTCGCTTAGCTTTTTGCTTTTCCCGAAGCTGAACACCATACTCAGTCACTCTTCTTCTAGATTTAGTTCCTCTCATTCCAGGCAAAATAGCGCCCTTTCGCTCTAGTGATTTAGTATCTTTTCCAAAGATAGCAATCCCTTCTCTTCTACTTAATTTTCTTTTAGGACCTGTATATCTAGCCATTAAACTCTTCTCCTTTTCTTGGCTCTTGGACCGTTATGTGGGATTGGTGTGACATCAGCAATCATAGTGATATTAATTCCAGCGCTACGCAGAGCTCTAATTGAGGCGTCTCTGCCTGGGCCTGGGCCTTTAATATAGACTTCAACTGTATTCATCATTAAGGTTTTAGCTTTAGCGACTACTACTTCAATGGCTGAAATAGCCGCAAATGGAGTTGCTTTTCTAGCTCCTTTAAAGCCTGAGGCTCCCGAGGATCCCCAAGCTAAAGTATTACCACTAGCATCGGTCAAGGTTACCAAGGTGTTGTTAAAAGTAGCCGTAATGTAAACGCGTCCATTAGAAACGTTTTTTGCTTCAACTTTTTTAACTCTAGATTTTATTTGCTTTTTAGCCATAAATTAATTTTCAATTTTCAGTTCTCAATTTTCATTAAAGTTACAATGATCATTGATTCAATGAAAATTCATTGTAAATTGCAAAATTGTTACTTGAAAATTTACTTTGTTCCTCCTGTTTTCGCTGTTACTTCTTTTCTAACTGTACCAACCGTCTTTCTCTTGCCTCTTCTGGTTCTGCCATTAGACCTGGTTCTTTGTCCTCTAGCCGGCAAACCTCTTTTGTGTCTAATCCCCCGATAAGAGCCAATATCTTCTAATCTTTTAATATTTTGTTCTTCTTCTCTTTTTAAATCTCCTTCTACTTTAAATTTATCAACCGCTTTTTGGATCTTAGTCAGCTGATCATCGGTTAGATCACTAATCCTAATCCCCCCATCAACCCCAGATTCTTTTAACACATTTTGAACATTAGATCTCCCCACGCCATAGATATAGGTTAACCCAATATCAACTCTTTTCTTTTCTGGTAAATCCACCCCTGCAATCCTAGCCATCAGTTTTCTTCTCCCTTTTCTTGCTGGACACCAACCCAAATAGAAATTTCGCTCGGACTGCTAAAAACTAATCTTCCAGAATGGCTTGCAGTAAAATCCATTGCTGGACCAAACGCAAATTTTTCTTCTCCTGTTAAAAGGTTCCTCCAATTTGGGCCAATTAAAAAATCTTCCGTTATAAATTCTGGAGTCAACCTATTTTCATCTCCTATAAACCCCCACTCTCGATATTTAATATCTTCTCTAATAGCAGTTGGGCGCAAAAAACCCAGTCTGTCTGCATCAAGACATATTTCATTGTGGTCGATTCTTAATTCTAAATTCATAATTCTTTCTTTATCCTTGTCTCTGCTTAAGAGAGCCCTTTCTAACTCTCGCAAGCTGCGTCATCCCTGACGCTGCTTATGGCGTGGGTTGTTTGAGCAGATAATAAACAACACGCCTTCACGCTTCACTACTTTGCAAAATTTACATCTAGTTTTAATACTCGCTTGTACTTGCATATCATTTTAACCTAAAGGTTATTCTTCCTTTATCCAAATCATATTTCGGACTCATCTCTAGTTTAACCCGATCTCCAGTGAGTAATCTAATATAGTGAATCCGCATTTTACCTGATAAATGACATAAAATCACCCTACCAATTAATTCTGGCAGCTTCTCGCATCTATCGATCTCTACCCGAAACAAGGTATTGGGCAAGACTTCGACTACTTTACCTTCAACTTCTAAAACGTCATCCATTTTTTGAACCTGTTAATTTTAACAAATCTGAACGTAAATTACAACCCATAGCCACGATCTAAATTTTTCGCCAATCGGTCAGAACTTCCGCCTTTTTCTCTCCTACAACTACGGTCATTTCATATAAACCAGCCATCGAACCATCCGCTGATACAAAAGTCCAACCATCCTTATCTAAAACAACTTCTGAAGTCCCTTTGGCATAAATCACTTCAATAGCAATAGTCATACCCGACTCCAAAACTAAACCCTTACCCTGCCTCCCATATCCCGGTACTTCCGGATCCTCATGTAACTTTTTACCCACTCCGTGCCCCACTAAACTCCTGACTACATGGTAACCTGCACCTTCAACCTTACCCTGAATAGCTGCTCCAATATCTCCAATCGTATGGCCTGCCACTGCCTCCATAATTCCTAACCACAAAGCCTCCTCCCCTACTCTTAAAAAATTGACATTGTCATCCTGAACGGAGTGAAGGATCTCTGGACTTGTTCCAGTTTTTTCTCGCATTCGCGAGGGATTCTTCGTTTCACTCAGAATGACGTCTGGAACCAAAACTGTCCACGCCGTATCAGTATGCCAACCCTCAAACTCTACTGCCAAATCCACACTCACTAAATCCCCGGCTTCAATTTTTCTCTCAGTTGGTATCCCGTGGACCACCTGTTCATTAATAGTTAAGCAGATCGCCCACATATAACCAGGCACAGTTTTATACGATTCTTTCCCACCAAGCCTTTTTATCTCTTCCCTGGCAATCTGATCCAATTCTAAGCCACTTACCCCAACTATAATATTTTCCAACAACTTCTTAACGGTGACCGAGGCAATAAGGCCGCTCCGACGCATTAACTCCAGTTGTTTTTCTGACCTTTTTTCAACCATGTAGGCTATTCTTTATCTTTGCGTTAACCTCTTCGATACTACCGCTACCATCAACTTTTGTTAAAATTCCTAATTTTTCAAAGTAAGCCAGCACCGGTTCAGTGTTTTGATGATACAAACTCAATCTTTTGGCTATCAGTTCCGGATTATCATCTGCCCGCCCTCGCCTTAATAATCTCTGGGTAGCTTCTTGGTCTGATATATCCAGATAATACACATGCGTATACCCAGGTTCAAATACCTTAATCTGGGGTAAACTCCTTGGGTAACCATCCATCACATAGCCATTACGGCAATCATCCTGGCTGACCCGATCTTTAACCATTCTACCGACTATTTCATCCGGTGCCAAAGTGCCTGTTTTCATTGACTCTTGAACCTTTATCCCATCACTAGTATTTTTTTTAGCCAACTCCCGTAACATATTACCAGCATCAATTACAGGAATCTTTAAATCCTCTGAGATTAACTTTGCATGGGTAGTCTTCCCGCTTCCCTGCGGACCAGTTATTAGGATTTTCATCGCTTCAAAAACCCTTCATAGCTACGTTCGATTAGCTTACTTTCAAATTGTTTGGCGGTATCCATAATCACTGACACTACGATCAAAAGCCCGGTACCGCCAATCACCAATGTGGTAATACCGGTGATTTGGGAGGCAATTGAAGGTAAAATTGCAATTAAACCCAGAAAGATTGCACCCGCCAGAGTAATTCTTAATAAGATGTAGTTGAGATAGTTAGCAGTGGCAGTACCCGGGCGAATACCAGGAATAAATCCACCGTGTTTTTTGACTTCATCAGCGATCTTAATTGGATTAAATACTACTGCAGTATAAAAATAGGTAAAACCAACTACCAGTCCAAAGTAAACTAAATTATAAATTACACTAGTTGGTTGGAAACTAACTACTAACCATTGCCCAATTCCAGCTAGCCGTGGATCGGGGAGCTGAGCTAAGTAGCTACCCGCAAAAGAAGGCATTAATACAAGGGATACTGCAAAGATGATTGGTATGACACCAGCCTGATTAACCCGAAGTGGAAGGTATGTAGAATTGCCACCACTTTCACGCCCACCTAAAAATCGTCTGGCGTATTGAATCGTAATCTGCCTTTTACCTTCGTTGACAAAAACAACTCCGGCCACAACTAAGATACCTAAAGCTGTCAACACCAGCATATTTAGAGCTTGAGCTTGGTCAAAAATAGTCGCTGTTTGAGTCAGGGCAATCGGCAAGGCCGCTACGATACCAGCAAAGATTAATAAAGAGATCCCATTACCAATACCATATTCAGTAATCAGCTCACCCAACCACATCAGAAAAACTGAGCCAGCAGTCATTCCAACTACAATGGCGGCTGTTTGGATTGGGGTAATATCACCTAAAACTCCTTGATTACGAAGCAGCACTGACATACCAATAGCTTGGATAAAGGCTAATGGAACTGCCAGATATCTAGTATATTGGTTGATTTTACCTCGGCCATATTCACCCTCTTTAGAGAGTGCTTCCAGCTTAGGGAAAACCATAGTTAAAAGTTGGACTATAATCGAAGCATTGATATATGGATTTAGACCAAGCGAAATCACTGAAAAATTAGCCAGCGTACCACCAGAGAAAATGTCCAATAAACTCAGTAGCTGGTTTGATGAAAACAAATTCTTCAAAGCGGTTAGATCAACACCACTAACAGGAACATGGGCTACGATCCGAAAAATTAAGATTAGTAATGCAGTGATAATAATTTTTCGTCTTAACTCCGGAATTCTAAAGGCATTAACAATTGGGGCAAGGATAGAGCTCACTCTACCGACCCTCCTGCAGCTTCTATCTTAGCTCTCGCGGTTTCGGAAACAGCAATTTTAACAGTTAGTATTTTATCAATTTCACCGGTACCTAAAATTTTAACGCCGTGTCTTAATTCACTCTCCTTGATTACTTTAAGCTCCACTAAACTCTCGCTAGTCACTTCTGCTTTATTTTTGAATAATTTTAGGTCGTCTAAATTTAAGACTTTAAATTTTTTAGATAAACTGGCACTGGAATGAATTCCATCACGATGGAAACCTCTCTTATAGGGCAATTTTTTGTATAGAGGCATAGTGCCACCGATAAAACTAGCTGGAACTTTTCCTCTGGCTTTTTGACCTTTAGTCCCTCGCCCCACAGTTTTACCCTTACCAGAACCAAGACCACGACCTAGCCTTTTAGAGGATCTTTTGGTTATTTTCATTAGCTCATTTAGTTTCATAATTAGATTCTAGAATTGTTAGATCGTTAGATTGTTTTTCAGCAATTTAGCAATTCAGCAATATAACAATCACTTAGTTTTTTTACTCTCCTTTCCCTTTTTTTCAGAAACAACTTCTTCCACTGGCTTTAATCTCTTTAATGCTTCCAGAGTTGCATAAACATTGGAGGCTTGGTTTTTGGTACCCATAATCTTAGCTACCACGTCCCGAATTCCAGCAGCTTCAACTACTACCCGAACAGCTCCACCAGCAATTACTCCAGTCCCCACTGGAGCTGGTTTAATAATAATTCTAGCAGCTCCCAGTTTAATGGTAATCTCATGAGGGATAGTAGCCCCCTTCATTGGTACTGTGATTAAATGCTTTCTGGCATAAATTGTTGCTTTCTTAACAGCTGATTGAACATCAGAAGCTTTACCCAGTCCAACACCAACCTGTCCTTTTTTATCACCGGCCACCACTAGAACACTGAGTGAGCGTTTATCACCTCCCGCAGTTTTTTTAGAGACGCGATTAACCTGAACTACTTTTTCAAAAAACTCTGTATCCATATATATAAAAAGCTTCGCTAAAACTTCAATCCTCCTTCTCTGGCACCCCTAGCCACCTCTGCTATTCTACCATGATATAGAAAGCCTCCGCGGTCAAAGACTACTTCACTTATTCTCAGTTTAACGGCTTTCTGCGCGATTGTTTTACCAACGTTAAAAGATTTTTCCTTTTTAACCCCTTTGAGCTTTAAATCAGATTCAAAAAGTAGGGTTTTACCAAGACTATCATCAATAATCTGGGCATAGATAAACTGGTTAGATCTAAATACCGACAACCTTGGCTTTTCACTAGACCCAATCACTCGTCTTCTTATTTTATTATGCTTTCTCTCCCTTTGTGTTATCATTTCGCTCCAACCTTTCCAGCTTTTCCAGCTTTCTTTTTCACATATTCACCTTTATATCTAATTCCTTTACCTTTATAAACTTCTGGCTTACGGACATCTCGAATCTTGGCAGCCACTTGGCCCACCTGCTCTTTACTAATTCCAGAAACAGTGATCTTGGTGGTATCTGTGACCTCAAAACTAATTCCCTCGGGTGCAGTGATATCAACTGGATGAGAATAACCTACGGCCAAACTCAGCTTATCGCCGCCACCAGCTACCCGATAACCCACTCCAACTAACTCCAGGTTTTTTGTCCAACCCTCGGAAACTCCAATGACCATATTATTGATTAATGACCGAGATAAGCCGTGTAGGGCTTTAACTTTTTGCTGCTCACTCTTTCTGGAAACAGAGAGCACATTATCGTTAATAGCTACTTCAATCCCTCTTTGCAAAGTCAGTTCCAGCTTACCCTTTGAACCACTAACCACTAAATGAGCGTCAGTCTGTTCAACAGTCACTCCACTTGGTATTGTAATCGGTGCGTTTCCTATTCTACTCATTACCAAACATAGGCCATCACTTCTCCGCCTAGTTTCTCCTTTCTTGCTTGTTTATCTGTCATTAATCCTTTTGGTGTTGAGATAATTGCAATTCCCAAACCATTTAAGACTCTCGGCAAAGATTTAGAGCCTTGATAAACTCGAAGTCCTGGCTTAGAAATCCGCTTCACATCAGTTAAAACTGATTCTCTGCCCTCATATTTTAAGGTTACTTTAACTTCTCTCTCGCCCTCTTTTTGGCAACTAGAGATAAAGCCCTCTTTAACCAATAGATTACACAGGTTAAAAACCAGTTTTGAGTATGGAATACTGACCCCTTTTTTAGAGGCAAAATAACCATTTTTTATTCTAATTAATGCGTCACCAACACTATCGCTTACCATAAATTTGTTAAATCCTAATTTCTAAATCCGAAATCCTAAACAATATCAAAATTCTAATTTAGAATGTTTCAAAAATTTGTATTTTGAACATTTATTATTGTTTAGATTTTAGTGCTTAGTATTTAGAATTTCATCTCCTTTCTACCACGATGCCTTTTTAACACCAGGTAACTGTCCTAAATGTGCTAATTCTCTAAAACAAATTCGACAGAGCCCAAACTTACGCAGAACTGATCTTGAGCGACCACAACGTAAACAGCGGCTCCCCTCCCGAACCTTAAACTTAAAATTATTTTTAACTACATTGGATGTTTTAGCCATAATACTAACAAACTCGAATATCGAATTTCGAAACTCGAAACAAATTCCAATTTCCAAAATTCAAATGTTTTAAATATTTTTTATTTGTATTTTGATATTGTTTCGGATTTCGTGCTTAGTGCTTCGAATTTTCCTCCTTCCGGAAAGGCATACCGAGATATTCCAATAGCTTCTCTGCTTGAGCACGTTGCCGGGCTGTCGTCACAATAGTCACCGCCATACCTCTGGTTTTATCAACAGTTCTATAGTCTACCTCAGGAAAGATCGTCTGTTCCCGAAGCCCTAAAGTAAAATTTCCTTGAGAGTCAAAGGCAGTTCTGGGGATACCCCGAAAATCTCTGACCTTTGGTAAAACGATATTAAACAGCTTTTCCAAAAAGTCATACATCTTTTCCGCTCTCAAAGTTACCATTATACCAACTGTTTGCCCCACATTCACCTTAAAACCGGCAATTGATTTTTTGGCTTTAGTAATCACCGGCTTTTGACCTGACAGAGCAGTTAAATAAACTGCTACTTTCTCAGCTATTTTTTCATCCTCTTTAGCTTCAGCCAACCCAATACTAATCACCACTTTTTCAAGTCTTGGTATCGCCATCTTATTTTTCAGTCCAAACTCTTCCTGCAACTTGAGCATTATTTCATCCTGATATTTTTGTTTTAAGTTGTTCATAAATTTTATTTGCTACCTTTCTTAACAACCACATCTACTTCTTTGCCACATTTTTTACAAATTCTGACCTTATTATCAGTTTCTAATTTGTAGCCCACCCTAGTTAACTTTTTGCAGTTAGGGCAAACCAAGAGCGCATTCGAGATATTAATCGGCTTAGCAATATCCACCACCATACCTTCATTACCAGCTAGACCCTTTTTAAAATGCCTTTTGTAAATATTAACCCCGGCGACCAAAATCTTACCTTTTTTAGGCATGACTCGCTCCACGGCACCAGACTTGCCGTTATCTTTACCCAAAACTATTTGTACAGTGTCTCCCTTTTTAATTTTCATAGTTACCAAACTTCCTGTGCTAAAGAAACAATCTTACTGTAACCGGCATCCCGAACTTCTCTGGCAATTGGCCCAAAAATCCGAGTGGCTCGCAGATTCCCCTCTTTATCAATTACTGCGGCTGCATTCTCATCAAACTTAATATATGAGCCATCAGCTCTCCTAGATTCCTTTTTAGCTCTAACCAGGACTGCTCGAACGATCTCGTGCTTTTTAACCTGCCCATCAGGATCAGCTGATTTAACTACCGCTACTACTACCTGTCCCAACCTGCCAAACCTTTTTGCTGAACCCCCTAAAGGTAGTATTACCTGTAAGATCTTAGCTCCTGAATTATCCGCTACTTTTAACATACTTCTGTGTTGTACCATTACTTCTTCTCCTTTTTAACTTTTTTGGCTTTTGGTTTTTCTTCAATTTTTTCTTCTTTAACTTCTAACTGTTCACTGTCACCTGTAACCTGTTCACTCTCTCCCTCTTCCGGCATTACTTCGGCTATCTGCTCGGCTGCTTTTTCCTTTAACTCTTCCTCAACAATCTCGGCAATATCCCGTCCGATTACCTTAACTACCTTCCAATACTTACGTTTCGAAATCGGCCTAGTCTCGACAATCTCGACAATATCACCCAGTTTAGTGTGAATCTGATCATCGGCCAAAAACTTTGAACTCCTCGTAAAGGTTTTTTTGTACAGGTTATGCCTCTTGGTACCAGTGACCAAAACTACAGCCGTATTATTCATCTTGATAGAAACTACTCTGCCTTTCATAATTTGAGCCAGTTCTACTGGCGAGGATTATATCAGCGGGGCCTGGCACGACGTGACGAGTGCGGACCTGCTGATATTATTCTATTGTGCTCCTTTCTCTTCAACTGCTTTTGTTTTTTTGATTTTAATTTTTTTATTAACTTTAACTGATTTTTCCTCAGTAGTAGGCTCAGCTTTTGGCTGAAGCTTTTCTAGTAATCTTTTCTGACTAACAACTGTCAAAACTTGGGCTAGATCTTTTCTTTTTTTGAAAGCTAGCTTGACATCTTTACCCTTATTAGTCTTGTCAGAAACCGCCAAGACTAGATCAGCGAGATCTTTTCTAAAGCTGTCAGCTTTAACAAGCAAGTCAGCAATCGTTAAGTTTTTTAATTCATTAAAATCAGTTTTTTTCACAGCTCTCCTTTACTAACAAATCTAGTTTCTAAAGGCAACTTGTGGGCTGCTAGCCTCATGGCTTCTTTAGCAATAACAACTCCCACTGCACCCATCTCAAAAATAACACTTCCCGGCTTAACTGTGGCTACATACCCTTCAACATCACCTTTACCTGAACCCATATGAGAACCCGCTGGATGTTTACTAACTGGCTTATCTGGAAACACCCTAATCCAAATACGACCGCCTCTTTTGGTATAGTTGGTCATGGCCCTCCTGGCAGCCTCAATCTGGCGGGAGGTGAGCCAACCAGCTGCCATTGATTTTAGACCAAACTGTCCGTAAGACAGCTCATTGCTACGAGTGGCCACCCCGCCTCTTTTACCTCTAAAAGCTTTTCTGTATTTAGTTCTTTTTGGTTGTAATAATGCCATATTAAATCTCCACTTCCCCCCGATTGATCCAAATTTTAACTCCAACATAACCTGATTTGGTTAAAGCCGGTAGTGCCGCAAAATCAATATTAGCTCTGAGGGTATGCATCGGCATGACCCCTTGGGATTTATGCTCACGCCTGGCGATCTCAGCTCCACCAATTCTGCCCGCTAACATAATCTTGACTCCTTTAGCTCCAGCTCTCATAACTCGATCTAGAACCTGGTTCATGACTCTTTGGGCTGGTAGTCTCTTCGCCAATTGTTCAGCCACAGATTGAGCTACTAAATAAGCTGACAAGTCTGGTGCCCGCAAATCTTGTGGGGCGATCTCCAAGGAGTTATCCTCTTTAATCCCCAGCTCAGCCATTAGGTACTTCTTTAATTCGTTTAAGCTAGTGCCACCACGACCGATTAGGATTCCAGGTCTGGACACAAACAAGATAATCTTTAATTTATTGGTTGAGCGCTCAATCTCCACTGCCCCAATACCCGCCGGCTTTAACTTTTTCAGTAATAAATCTCTAATTTTTAGGTCTTCAAGTACGTTTGCGCGATATTTTTTGCTATCTGCAAACCACCTCGACTGCCAATTAGCCGAAGTCCCAAGTCTAAACCCCACTGGATGTATTTTTTGTCCCATTACTTCTTTTCCTTTTTAGCAGGCTTTGCTACCTGATTGTCCAAAACCACCTCATTCTCAACGACCTTTTCTTCAGCTGGTGCTGCAACTTCGCTCAGAGTGACGGTTGCTTTGACCTGTGGTACTTTTGATACCTTTTCGACCTTTGATACTTCGTCAGTTAAAACTATCTTAATATGTGCCATTCTTCTGGCATACGGCTTAGCCCTGCCTCTAGTTCCAGCCTGAAATCGCTTCATCTTTGAACCTTCATTAATCTCTAAAGACTTAAAAATAAACTCTTCCATGCCTTTACCGCGAGCATTAGCCACAGCTGTTTTAATAGCTTTACCAAGGTCGACAGCAGCCATTTTCGGAGTAAAACGCAAAGTTTCTACCGCCTTGTTAGGTTCCAAATCACGCACCATATCCGCTACCAGCCGTAGCTTTCTTGGTGTTGTATGTATATATTTTTGTATTGTGGTGGCTTCCATGCTATGTCTTCGAGACACTCTTTTCTGTCATCTTGCCATGACCTCTAAAAGTTCTAGTTGGTGCAAACTCGCCTAAACGATGGCCGACCATACTTTCAGAAATAAACACTGTTATAAAATTCTTGCCTTGATGGATCATAAAAGTATGACTAACAAACTCTGGTGGAATCTGGGAATTCCTCGCCCAAGTTTTAATGGGAATTTTGGCTCCCCCAGCTTTCTGCGCCATCACCTTCTTTAATAATTTAGCATCCACATACGGACCTTTTTTACTCGACCTAGACATTTCTTCCTCCCACTTCAACTTCATGATATGAATCCCAAAAAAGTACAGAAGTTTCCGGCAATTCAAGTACCTTTAATTCGCCTGTCCTGTCAAAATGCCTTCTATCTATGTAAGGACCAACCAATAAACCTAGTTCATCTTGCATTAATTCTCTTAGAATATACTCTGGGTCAACATAACAACTTACACCTGTAACCTCTGGACTATACACACGACCATGTTTTCTACCAATAAAAGGTACCTGTTCATGCACTACCTCTGTCCCAGGATATTTATTTATCTCGACTTCTTCTATTGTTAATATATATTTTGCTGGTATTTCCATATTATTTGTTCCTTTCTATTTTCATTAGAAATTAGAAATTTGAAATTAGAAATTTATTTCTCTACTTTCTCCTCTTTACTATATATCGATTGCTCCTATTGTTCTTCTTTCTGGTTTTTCCAACTGCTGGCTTACCATATTTAGTCATTGGCTTTTTACGTCCAACACCAGATCTACCCTCTCCACCGCCATGCGGATGAGAATTAGGATCTTGAGCGACACCTCGGTTAATTGGCCGACTTCCCATCCAACGAGATCTTCCAGCTTTACCAATGACCCGATTTTTCATCTCTTCATTGGCCAATGTTCCTATGGTAGCCATAGATTGTAGCGGAATTAAGCGAACTTCGCCACTAGGAAGTTTCAGTTGGGCAAATTCTCCTTCTTTTGAGGATACTTGTAAACCTGTTCCAGCTGATCGCCCAAGCTGTCCGCCTCGTCCAGGATTTAGTTCAACGTTATGAACCAAAGTGCCCACTGGCATATTTTTTAGCTTCATAGCATTACCCAAGTTAACTTCAGTTTTCTCGTCGGCAACAATTTTATCGCCAACCTTAACGCCTTTGACCGCTAAAATATAACGGGCTTCACCATCGCCATATTTAATTAGCAATATGTCGACGTTTCTACCTGGATCGTATTCTACAGTCATTACTTCACCGATCATCCCAAATTTATTGCGCTTAAAATCAATCTCCCTGTAAAACCGCTTGTGTCTACCCCCTTGACCACGCACAGTCACTCGACCTCTAAGCCGTCCCGAATGTTTTTTTAAAATAGTTTGTAAATTATTCATATATTATTTCCCCGTAATCACTTTCCTCTGCGTGCTCGGCGCAGCACCAGCCCCACCTCTTTCAATTTTAACTTTTGGACCTCTTAAAAAGCCTTTTTTCTCTTTAACTGAAACTGGCTCACCTTCTCCAGTAGTCACAGTGACCTCTTCCTCGGCAATTTCACTCTGATTTTCAAAAAGAGCAATTTTTTGGCCTTTTTTCAGCTGAACCAAGGCTTTTTTCATCCCTGGCATCTGATAAGTCTTTCTAACCCTTCTTTGAGATTTAACCTCACCTTTAACATTGACGATTTTGACGCTTAAAACATCCACTTTAAACCTAGAGGCTACTTCGCTAGCCACCTGCAGCTTATTGACGTTTTTAGCCACTTCAAAGCTATATAAGCCACTAGTTGATAGCTTCATGCTTTTTTCAGTAATAATAGGACGTTTTAGAATAATCATAGTGAAATGCTCGAATTGTTAAATTGTTTGATTGTTAAATTGTTTTTCAACAATTCAGCAATTTAGCAATATAACAATTACTCCACATCAACTCCTTTCTTTTCTCCAGCTAATTTTTCAACAGACTCCTTAGTTAGAATTAATGTATGGTGCTTGAGCACTTCGTAAGCATTGAGTTGGCTAGTAGGTAGGATATCTACCCTTTTAAGGTTTTTAACTGCCCGCAGAACACTACCTTGTTTTTCATTAATTACCATGAGGATACTACCAGTTTTTTTATTAGTAAAGGCTGAGGCCATAAACGAAGCCATCTCTTTGGTTTTGCCAGTAGCTTTATCGACTCCGGAAACACCAACAATACCTTGGTCTAGGGCTTTAGAAGAAAGAGCTGAAAGAAGGGCAGCCTGTTTCATCTTTTTAGGTAAATCCAGGCTAATATTGCGTGGTTTTGGACCAAATGCTACTCCACCACCCACAAAAATTGGAGCTGATTTGGCACCGTGACGAGCACGACCGGTACCTTTTTGTCTCCAAACCTTGGCTTTAGTGGCATTTATCTCACCTCTAGTCTTAGTGGAGCCTGGTTGGGTTTTTTGGTTAGCCATATAAACTCTAAAGGCTTGAGCCAACAACTTTTTATTAACCTCGACTCCAAAGATCTCTTTAGGCAAATCCATACTCCCAGCTTCTTTACCAAGTAAAGAATACACTTGCACTGAT
>Ga0209542_10010153_pt1 | contig 17075 bp, 17 predicted proteins | sample RifCSPhighO2_01_FD_184028 | JGI IMG/M metagenome (GOLD analysis project Ga0209542, IMG submission 184028) | Soil microbial communities from Rifle, Colorado - Rifle CSP2_plank highO2_0.1 (SPAdes) (version 2) | ecosystem: Environmental > Terrestrial > Deep subsurface > Rock core/Sediment ...
GCACTCCAATTTATTTCATTATCTGCTGCCAATCTGCTTATTCCTGATATATTTGAGGCATTCCAGGAATTTCCAACTCTTGTCTGCAGTTTGAGATTTCCCTCAATGCTTCTGTTATAAATTTCATAAACTTCAGTTGATGTTAAAGCCCTGTCCCATATTGCAACTTCATCCAGAGCCCCTACACTATAATCAGGTCCTGTGTACTGATATGCCCCAAGGACAAAATTATCCCTGTTATTTATATCCCCCAGCCAGCTCCCATCATTAGAACCTAATGACATAGTAAATGATTGATTTATTCCGTCTATATACAATAGATACTGTGCACCATCAGAGCCAAAAACAAAATTATGCCATTCATTATCACTATACTGCCCATCAGAACCTACTACAACCTGCCTCCATCCTGCTATTCCATTATTCCAATAAAAATTAAATTTCCCATTATTAATCCCCAAGAGCAATAGATATATATTATTTCCTGTGTCAGTATCCCCAAAAGTAACATGATACTCGGACCCACTTCCTACACTTGATTTAAACCAATATGATATCATTCCAGCTTGGTCACCGCTTCTATAATTGGATGAATTATAAACTAAATACTGGCTTCCATTGAACCATGTTGCACTTGTATCAATCACATGAATCCCTGTTCCGTTCATATTTATTGTTCCTGCCTGAACGCCCCCAACACTCGCAAATTGGATGGAATTATTTAAGTAACTTACATTGTTAGAGCCATCCCATCCAAATACCAACCCTGAAGGATAATAGCTTAGATGAGGAATATCATACCCAAATCCTATCTCGGAGGCATTTGGATTAACCCCCAAGTCAAATATCATTGAAGTAAAATTCCCTTTTGAAAAGTATCCATTCACATCTGAAATATTATTCAGAGTCAGGTTCCCAGGCTGTCTTGTCCAGTTTATTTCAAAGGCAGTCCCATTTGATGAAAATGTCCCATTGCTAAAGTCCCCAATAGTTGTATCTATGACATACCTGTTCGTTGAATTGTCCCCATTTATCTGGCAGTAAATCCTGTCCCCCTTCACGAAATTGCCAGATGATAGAGAGCTTGTATTGCTTCCCAAAGCAGCATCATTCTTGAACCATTCATAGCTTAAAACAGAAAGGGTTGTATTTGCATAATTGCAGTAGAGAGTGTCATTCACTCTCGCAACAGCGAACTTCTTGTAATCCAAAGTTGAAGCAGTGTCCATCCACACGGCACTTTGATTGAATTCTGGATTTGTGGTTGAGACAAATTCCAGATTGTTATAAACAGTCCCTAAGTAAACTCCATAATTCCTCTCAGAGAAATGGTCAACTATCCATTCAACAACAAAAATGCTTACATTGTTTTCACCAAGCGAGTAATAGGAATCATAAACCCCGATGCTGGCATTGTTGTCCATATCAGAAATAGACACTGGTTCCCCCTCATAGCCATAGAGAGCAGTGTAGCCAATTACATTCTCATAATATATATCAGAGCCAAATCTGACGATCCTTCCATTCTGGATTCCATAGTCCTCAATCGTCCTTGGGCCTTCAGTCTGGTATTCAATTTCAACTTCATTTACACTGTCCTCAATAACAAGGCTTACATTCTCAGTAAGATTTGATTCTCCCCCAAAGACAGCAAAGCCGGTGATTCCCCCAAGCCAGTCAAATACAGAATTCCCTGTAATCAAATTTCCGCTGCCAAGATCTTTTACACTACCATCTTCAACAACCTTGACCCTGTCATTGATCTCAATTTCAGAGCCGCCTTCAATTTTGGTCACGGTAACATTGCTTGCCAATTTTGGTATCTCGATTGTAAGATTATCCGAGCTCTGCTCCAGCCTGACAACTTTTTTCCACCTTACAGGCTGGTTTATCCTTATCGGCTCAACAAGCGTTGTATTCTCTTCGATTCCACTTGGTAATGTAACATTTTCCTGTAGTGTAACATTCTCTATCGTCTCATTCACAGCCTCAACTATGTAGTCGCTTATGTTTATTTCAATTGGATTATCAATGCTCTCATTGATTTCAATCGTGTAGTTGCTTGCGTTTAATTCAGGAACGTCTTCCATATCTTCCATAGAATCTTCAACAACAAGCGTATCGCCTACAATCCCTACAATTCCACCATTGTCAATCAGGCTGAGTGTAACAGAATATTCTCCAGGATCCAGCTCAAGCCCAAAATCAGAAGCCCCCGCGTTTAGCGTGTCTATATAGTATCCATCTTCATCGGCTTCAAGCCCGAACTCTGATATGCTTCTCGAATATTCATCAAGATCAACAAGTAAAATGACGGATGCATTTGAAGACACATGCTCATTGATTTCAAGGTTGATGCCATCATTCTCAAACACAACAAAGCCAGTAATTCCATAGTTGAAGTAGAAAAAAAGCCCTCCTAAGAAGAGTATTCCTATTACCAAGAGAGGAATTGCACCACTTATCTTAGGATGCTGAACAACATAATCAGAAGAAGAATAATTTGAATTTCTGAGAGCCTTTTCTTTCCTGACGGCTTCTCTCTTATCGGAGCTTAAAAAGATATTTTTTACATTGCCATCTTTCCTGTAGTTGGTATACCAGTAGTCATATGACCTGCCATTCCTCACCACTGTCTTCCTATACAAAGGGCATCACCTTTCCAATAGAGAAACAGCTAGAAGAAACACTCCCTAACCGCTTAAAAGCATATGCTACAATAACCATCAACCTCTTTTTTTACAGTGGTGCAAATCCAGAAATAAGTGGTGCAACCCTAATATAAATGTTGCTATTGCAGGGAATAAAGCCCACAAATAGTGAATAGAGGCATTTCAATGATTCACTTCGCTTATTGACTCGTAAATTTCCTTTGTTTTGTTGTAAAGCTCAGCTCTTTGAACATCAGTCACCTGCTCTGACAAGTTGCCATAGAGCTCCAAAAGCTTGTTGTAGTGGTTTGCAGCAGCCTCAACTTTGTTTTCAATGACAAGAAGCCTTGTTTCCTCAGCAAGCTTGTTGAAGTCAATAACATTATCAATAACCCACCGGTCAGATCTGTGAATTATCTTAGCCTTCAGACGCGATGCATGAGCTGCGGAATGATGTTTTACTTTTCTAAGCAGGATTTTCTTTGTTTCCTTTTTTGATTTATGTTTCCCGCCTTCAACAATTTCTTTTCCAAGATATATGCTCTTCACCTTTCCATTGACTCTCTTGCTTTCATACTTGTACCTGTAAATCTGCCCGCCTTTCTTTATTTCCCTTATGAAAGCCATATAAAAATGTAGTGTAATTTATATATAAATCTTTCTCTACACTACAAATGATTCCGAATTCCTTCTCAATAATTTCTTTAATAAGACACTTACAATTCATCCAGAACTTTGACTCTGCTCTTAAAGCCCTTTACAATCCTTAATTTTGTTTTGAACTCCTTGGAGAGGAACTTAACCAGTTCAAGGTTGGCTTCGTTGTTCTTTGGCTTGGCATTGAGATCAACAAAATTCTTCCCCTCTTTTGAATAAAATTTATTCCTGCTGCAGTTGGCTTTCACTTTGACTTCAATAGGAAACATCTTTCAGCTTTTCCTTCAGAACAGCAAGCTCTTTTTCAAGATTGTCAACCTCATTGTCTTTTCTTACATAGCCATCGTACTCTATGTTGATCTTTTCAGCCTCTATCTTGAGCTTTTCCTCCTCATTGTATTCAAGCCTCGGAAATTTCATCCTCAGCGTGACCATGAGATTGTGGAGTTCTTTCGTGTATGCCTGAAGAAAAAGAAAAGTCTTGTGCTTGGCATGCCTCAGCTCAGCCAGTCTCTCAAAGTCCTCCATCATTTCAATTGCATGTATACTGCTCTCAAGAAGGTCCTTTCTCAGGCCCACGGGCGAATCTAAAGTAGTGTAAACCTTACTCATTTTCTATGTCATAGAGGATTTCATCCATCTTGTTGAGCTTGGTCTTGACGTGCTCCATTTCAGAATGCCACTTCGCAAGGTACTCATCCTCCTGCGTCTTCATCCTCTGCATATCGCTTACAAGCCTGTCAATGTCCTTTATTTTTTCCTTTATTTTTTCCACGATGTCAATAGCCTCTCTGTAATGGTCCATCTTGACAAATATTTTTTTCTTGACATTCGGCTCTGAAATTGAAAATGAGTTATGGCTTTCAATCTCCCCAAGATCAGATCCCCTTATAACCCCTATGTCAATTGAAGAAGGCTTAGGCAACTCCTGAAGCGATTTATTCTGTGATGTAAAAATTCCCATTATAATACCTCCAAAACAATAGGATATATAACTTAATCATTATTAAATTCTTCCTTTTTACTCTACAATAACAAATTAATTTTCCAAAAAGCTTATATACACTACAGCGAATAATATTGCATGCTTAAGAGGAGTTTGTTGTTGGTTATTTTTCTTGCATTTTCCAATAGGGTTTCCGCTGTAGCGCTCTTCGGCCAGGACTATTCTTTGACATTGATTGTCCCTGTGCTTATGATCCTATTTGCACTACTTTTCTTTCTTGGGATATACCTTAAAGACAACTGGAAAAGATTCAAGCTGCCAGTTCACAGAAAACACAGGAAGCATGAAGTTAAAGTGGAGACTGATTTCAGCAGTGAGTTTTCAAATCTGAAGAAATCTCTCAAGAAGCAGTCTGATGGGCAGGCATTGGATTCAATAGAAGACCTGACCAAAAAGTTTCTTGGCGAAAAATTAAAAATAATAGGTGAGTTCTCATTTGAAGAGCTTCCAAAAGAAAGGCTCTCTCTGTCAACCAGAAGCTTCATAGAAAAAATATCTGAACTGAAATACAGCGGTGAGGCAGTGACAAGGCAGAAGATAGCCAATCTCCTCTTTCAGCTGTCAGGGCTCCTAAGAGTCAGATTCGCCGGTGATGAAGCCCCCCACAAAAAGAGATTCAGATTCAGGATTCCAAAGATCTCATTGAATTTATTTCCAAAGAAAAAATACGCCCCCAAAAGCCTCAAGGTTCCAAGACCTAACAAGTTGAATCTGTCCCCTCCAAAACCATCAAGCAATCTTGGCGCGGTGGAAAGATTGAACCGGAGGCTTATGGGGCTGATGCGGAAGATTGAGCTGAGCCTATCCAGACCAAAGAAGGCTTTGAAGCTCTATCAGAAGGCCGTTGAACTCAACAGAGTAATTCCAAGGTCAGGTTTGACCAGTAAGCTGAAAGAGTTAAACAGCAGGATATTAACCTACAAGGAAAAAGAAGACAAGACAAAGCTGAAGAAAGCCAGATCAAAAAAGAATAAGAATTTAGAGAAGACATCGCAGGCAATCCAGCAGCTGGTAAAGCAGACAGAAGCAAATATAATAGATTACAGGAAGGCATTAAAGCTGCATGAAAAGGCTGTGAAGCTCAACAAGACAGTTCCTCATCACGAATTTTCAGGCAAGTTGTCCGCTCTGTACCAGAGCATAGTAAGAACAAAGGAAAGACAGAACGAAATTAAGCTAAGGAATATAGACCTGCAGAATCAGAAAAAAATAAAGCAGGTGAGGGATTCAAAAACAAGTGAAGTAAGAAGAGTAATGAAAATAGCTGAGAATAACATTTCAAATGTAAGCAAAGCCCTGAAGATTCATTCAAAAGCACTGAAATTAAATCAAGGAATACCAAATTCCCACCTTCAAAAAGAGCTGAAGGACCTCCATGATAAAATACTCTGTGAAAGGCAGAAACAGATAAGAGACGCAAAAAAAAGGGAACTTGAAAAGATAAACGGGGAAATATCAGAGCTAATTCAAATGTCTGAAAGCAGTATAAAGAATACAAAAAAGGCCTTGAAATTCTATGAAAGAGCACTTGGAATCTACACATCCCTTCCTGAAAGGCAGGGATTCACAGCAAGATTAAAGGAGCTTCATGAAAAGATTCTTGAAAACAAGATAAGGCCGATAGCCTCTCCTCTGGAAAATAAAAAGATTGAACTTCCAGAGAAGGAATATCAGGCCAAGAAGAAGCACTCTTCCGCAAATCCAAATAAAATAATAAGGCTGTTGAAAAAGGCAGAAAGAATGTCATCCAGAAACCCTCTTCTCTCAAAAAAGTTCCACGACAGGGCTCTCTTCATGTATTATGAGCTGCCTATTCAGGATGAAAAACAGATAACTTCCAGGCTGTCTGGATTCTATGAAAAAATTCAGGGTCCAAAGCATCTTGTGGAATACAAGAAGAATGACCTTCACAAGACAAGAGAAGCATTGAAGGAATACCAGAAATACAAGAATTATGTCATTCTTGAAGAATCCAAGGACAGGAATGAAATTTCGAGGCATCTCCAAGACATTAAAAAGCATGCTCTGGCTCACCTCTCAAAGGAAAAAAATCCCTCTATGAAGAGATCAATAAACAGCCTGTTGAGAAATATAAACAAGAAGCATGAAAAAATAATCAATCTTGACACGAGAGAGATTGAAAATCTCCATAAGAGTTCCCAGAACCTTCTGAACGAAATATCCTCGAAATCAAGAAGAGTATCATCTCCTGTTTCAGAAGATGAGCATAGCATAAATGATTCAGCAAAAAGCCTGTTCGAAAAGCTTGGGATAAAGCATCACTCTCCTCACATCCCAAGGCAGATTACAGATATCCCAAAGCCAAGGACTCCTGAGCCAATATCAACTTCAGGTGAAGCCGCAGGAGAGCCGGAAGTCTTTGGTGAGGAGTTGATTAAGCCGAAGATAATCCTAAAAGCTGCAAAGATTCACATAAGGCCCCCGGAACTGCATGAAAGAAAAATACCTGAATCAATCAAAAGATTGCAGAAGGAGAAAGAGATGCTTAATGAAAAACTAAGGTCTTTAGAATATCAGGATGATATATTGGGAAAAATAAGGAATCAATAAATTTAAAAAAGATATTTCTCATGATTTTATAAACGGGCTCATGGCTCAATGGTAGAGCATCACCCTTACAAGGTGAGGGTTCCAGGTTCGAGTCCTGGTGGGCCCATATTAAATTTTCTAATAAAATATGGATTTCTTAGCAAAATAAGTAAACAAAAATCAAAGGGTTATGATCAAACCTATGATTTTTTTAATATTAAATTCATTGTATTCAAAACAATAAGAAATTGCTGAAATTGATTATGAAGTTGTAGTAGTTCACATTATTATGGGAATCTTCCAGTAAAAAATAATTACAATTTACTTAAAATCCTTAATTTTTTTAATTTATACTCTCTAGGATTCAAGCCAAGATACTTGTAATCTTTAAAAGAAGTTAAAATTTGTTTGATTCTCATTTCATAACCTTTAATATTATAATTATCTAAAATTTTATGATATTTTTTAAAATCAATATCAACATAAAAGAGCAAAGTCAGAATATCAATCCTGTCTTTTTCACCTTTAACGCTGTCCTTTCTGTCAATTTCAGCATTCTGTTTTAGAATTAATAATAGTTCAGGAATTACAACATTGAAACCGTGCGTCTTAGTGCTAAATTTTTTAATGTCCTCTACGGGAATTCCGAGTTTGGAATAGTAAGGAACATAAATATCTATATCAATTTCATCAATTTCAATTTCATATTTTTTAAGATTATCATTTTTTACAAGGTTATAATTATTTTTCAAAATATCTAATTGTTTTAAATCAACAACAACAACAATGTCTTTTGACTTGTGTAGATTAGTCCATAAGTAAGCCGCCCATCCACCAATCAGAATAAAATCAAAATCTGATTTTTTTAAATCTTGTAATATCTTAAAACTCTTTTCAGTTAACAGGCTATTCCAGAAATTTTCCAATTTTATCCTCCAAAGCAGTTAGAAAATCTTTCGCGTACCATTCTTTCATATTCCATAAATCAACAAATGTTTGCGCAATCGTAGTAGTTTTTCCGTACAAATCTTCACAATCTTTCTTAATAATAAACAAATTTGGGTTTTTATTATTCATTTTAAATCTATCAAGATCATTTCCATAAATATAAATTTCGGAATAATCTGCAGGAACATCCTTAAATTTAAATTTAAACGCGGAATAAGCGCCATAAACAATACTATCAGGCATTTCAGATTCTATTTCCTTAATAGGTTTTTCAATCCTTGTAGAACAAACAATTTCTTTTTTTAGGTTTCTTATGCTTGCCCAGTAAAAAAGTATCTTTTTTGCATCAATGGCATTAAAATTTCTCGGGTTTACTTTAATGGAATTCATTTCTTTTAAGAAAGACAAGGCATGATTAACAGTGCTTAATGAAACTTTCAGTTTTTTTGATAGTTCGGACTGGGTTAAGGTTTTGTTATTCTTTTCCATCACTTGAAAAAGTATTTCCCTGTATACTTTTTCTTTATTTTTCATATTTTAATCTTAGATTATCTTATTTATAAATCTTTCGAATATTATAGAAACATATTAAAATATCAATTCAATGATTTTGAAACATAAACTCCATCGTCTTTATATCCCAACTTCCTGTAATATTCTTTAACCCCAACACCGGAAATAACCAACAATTTATTCTTGCCATTTTCCCTGCAGATTTCCTCGGCCTTTTCCATTAATCTCTTTCCGCATCCTTTGTGCTGATAGCTATCGCCTTTGCTTCCCACTTTCAAAGCAGAGGAATAAACATGCAATTCTCGAATAATCCCGGAATTATTGGTGATTTCTTCCCTCAGGCTTTCAGAAGGAAATCTCAGTCTAACAAAGCCCATTAAAGGATCCTTCCCGATTGAGATAAAAAATTCCTTTCCTTTGGAGGCGTTATATTCATCAACATATATGTTATCATCAATTATTTTTTCATTTCTCCCAATTTCCCTTGCCCTTATGTCCCGGCTCTCAATTCCCTTCTTCTTGCATAGTTCATCCACATACTGTCTAAGATTGCTCCTGTCCACTCCTCCCTCGGCAAGCTTTGGCGGAATGTCCCTCTGAATCCTCATTATTCTTGAGTATCTTTCAACATGCCTTATGAATTCGGAAATCATCTCAGCAGCCTGCTCAGTCGTTACTTCCTTGTAATTTCCTTTTTTGAACTCTTCATGGAGCTCTGTCCCCGGGAAGATCATGCACGGATAAATCTTAAGCATGTCAGGCCTGTAGTTCTCGTCCGAGAATAATTTTTTCATATTATCAAGCTCTTTCTTCGTATTGTAAAAAATCATATAATGAAAATTCAGCTTGAATCCAAGGTTCCTAAGCAGCTTGATTGCAGCAACGCTCTCCCTTGTCCCATGGCCCCTTCTGAAATACTTCAAAACTTCATCATCCATGCTCTGTATCCCCAGTTCAATTCTGGTGGCGCCAAGATCAAGCATAAAGTTTCCAATTTTTATATCAACACAGTCAGGCCTTGTCTCAATTGTCAATCCAATGACTCTGCAGTTTGATTTTTCGTTCCTCTTCTGCTCCTCTTTCAGCCCGCATTTCCCTTTCAGGCTAGAAACCTTCCTGATGATTTTTTTCAGTCTTTCCTCGTCCCTGAATTCTTTGTCAAGTTCAAAGAAATTTGAAAATTTCTCATAGTCAAGCTCATCATTTTTAAAAAACATGCCGGAAAAATCATTCATGGCCTTGAAGATGTACTTCACAAAATTCTCCTGATATTGTTTTGCAAAGGCTGTGAATGTCCCCCCCATAACAATGACGTCGCATTTTGAGATGTCCTGATTCAAAAGAACATAATGCTCCAGCCTGTTAAACACCTGAAGATAGGGATCATAGAGATTTCTCCTTGCTCTCATTGAAGCGGGCTCATTTCCAGTATAGCTTTTAGGCGTGTCGCCAAACTGGGATTTCAGGCCGCCGGGGCAGAAAGTGCACATAGCCTGGGGAGGGCAGTTTGAAGGCATTGTCATCACAGCAACGGGAGAAACTCCTGACAGAGTTCTGTTTGGTTTCGTTTTAAGTATCTTCTTGAGATATTCTTTCTGCTTCCTGTCTGCCTTGGCAAAGATTGAAATCAGTGAAGGAAGCTGCTTTGGTTTTAGTTTTCTTGCAAGACCATCCCTTAATTTCAATATGCCTTCAATGGTCGGCACTTTATCCTCTACAATCAGGCTATTAAGTTCCTTTGTGAAATCCATGGGAGTTTAATCAAAAAACACTTTAAAAAAGTTTAGATGTACAGGCTGTACAGTTGGGTTATCTCCTCCTGGGTTAAAGTTCTTCTCCATATTGCAATTTCATCCGCATAGGCAATCTTGTTGGAATCCGGGCTGTTGTACATTATCTTAAAATTATAGCCTCCAATGTGCTCGCTCTCACCGGCGACATAAGTTGATTTTTTTACCCCATTCCTGAAGAAGGTGATGTTAATCCCGTCATAGGCTATCAAAAAATGATTCCATGCCGTTGGATTGCTTGATGGTTTGTATGAATCAAGGCTTAAAGCTGGGTTCGAGCCTGAGCTATTTTGAAAAACGAAATAAGGGGTTTGTCCGCCGGAGCTCCACAGTCTTGTCCTTATAGTGCTCCCATTGTAGAATCCCCAGTAGGTGGAGGTGACCGACGGTGTGTCATATTCAACTTTCACCCACATAGATACTGTGAATTCATTAGGATTCGTACCTATCAATAAATCTAAGTTTGAAAACTGAATATACTCATTTGGAGATTTCATTTTGGTTCCAGTTCCTAAATACCCCTCTGCATTTCCTGCCTGGATCCCTCCTCCCAATATTCCAACGAGTCCTGAAACATAATCAATATTATTTGAGCCGTCCCATCCAAAAACAAGCCCCTCGCCGGATAAGTGGAATTCCGTTTCACTCCGCTCAAGAACATCAAAAATGCTTCCATCCTCTTTTGTTCCAGAATAAGAGCCTTCTATGCTATGAATTAAATTTCCCTTGGAAGTGTACATTACTCTTATGTTCCCTGAAACCTTGTCATAATCAGACATATCAAGGGCGCATCCTGTAAAAGTCTCATCGCCTAGACCAGTATTGTACAAAGATCCCCCAAGATCATAGCATGACTCACCATTGATTGATATGTCTGTGATGTTGGCCTCGTCAACCAAATTCTTTGATATGTGGAACAGTATTCCATTATCCTTCACGATCATATCCTCTATCAAAAGCGGAGCCTGTATTTGGTAGCTGTTGGAGGTTTCATGAGAAAAAATGCCAAGGTAAAACAGAGCGCCCAAAACTATCAGGACACCTATGATAGCCCAGCCATAAGTCATCAAGAACTCCATGGCAGCCTGCCCTCTTTTTAACATAAGACAATAATAAATCCCAGTTATTTAAAATTATCCAAAATCTCCTCTTCAAGAAAATGCATTCTTCCAGGGACAATAAGGCACTGCGGAAACCTTTCAAATTTTACTTTTAAGATATTATCTGCATTTCCCGCCTTGATTTTTTGGTCTTCATATCCAAGCCTTTCAATTCCAACGACAAGCCTGTTTTCCATGCCCTGCTTTCTCAATCTCTTGATGGACTCATTGATGCTCATGAATTTGTTCTCTCTTGGATTGAGATCAAGCAGGAACAAAGTGTGCATTCCAAGCTTGAGGTTATCCCTGAGCCCTCCCACAAGATCCACATCCTGAAACGGAACGCTTATGGTCTTCCCAAAATTATAAAGGCTTAATCCAATGTTTGAAACAAGAGTCAGTATTGAAATGTTGTGTATGACTTTAACTTCAATGTTCTTTTTTATTGCGTCAAGATAAAGCGAGATGTGCGTCGTTGCAGAAAAGACATCCCCATAGAATAGGATCCCTATATTTTTTTCCCCGGCGCTCTTGACGTCATAATTCTCGACAAAGTCCCTGCCAACGACATCAATTCTTTTATTGAAAATACCACTCAATTCAACAAGGCTTATTCCGAGGGAAGTGTATCCCTCAAGATAAACCTCATCGCACTTCTTCACAGATTCAATGGCCCCGAGGTTTATGTCTTCCTTGCTTATTCCAAGGCTTATCAAGTAAAGCATAGATAGGATTCAACTTATATTTTTATAAAACTTCTGTAACCCCCTCCTTCTTGTCAAGCCTTAAGACCCTGTCGACATAGCTCTCAATCTTAGGATCATGGCTCACAATTATTACCTGCTTGATGTCAATCTCCTGAAGGAGTATCCTCATCCTGTCAAGCTGGCTCTCTGAAAACCCATCAGTCGGCTCGTCAAGGATTATCAGGTTCTTGGTTTGGATGTCGCTGACGACATTGTTTATCACCTGGTTAAGGGCGAGCCTGTACGCCAGAGCCCCTGCAGTCTTCTCTCCACCTGACAGATTCAGGTAGTCAAGGTTGTAGCCATTCTGCTCAACAAGAGGAGAAAAGTCCTCATCCAATGCAACAATCAGATTGTCGTCATCAACAAGGATGTTGAACCATTTTTCAAACAGGGAATTAAAATCGCCATGGACTTTAAGCATTATTTTTTTCTCTATGTCCTCGACCAGTCCGACGAAATCAGAATCAATAAAAGACCTCAAGTTTTTGAGGCTGAACAGCTCCTCCCTGTACTTCTCTCTCCTTTCAACGCCTTCCCTGAGCTTGGCAAGAATTTCCAGAATATTTTTTATCCTTGTTTCAACAGATGTTTTATTGAGAAGTATCTCCCTTTCCTCCACGAGCAGCCCATCAAGATCACGCTTAAGCCTGGCGTAGTCATTGGTGTTTATTTCTCCAATTCTTGACCTCAATTCGGAGATTTCAGATTCAAGACCCCTTACTCTTGCCCCGTCATTATTGATTTCTCTCTTCACATTTTCCAGATTGTCCTTCTTGTCAATCAGGTTCTTCCTCTTCAGCCTCCAGATCTCGAATCTGCTCTTCTCCATGCTGATAGATTCAAGCCTGCTCCTAAAATCTCTGATTTCAATCATTAACTTATTTTCCTGCAGTGTGAGCTCTTTAATAGAATCCCTTAGGTAGGTCATATTAATCTCCTCAGCACCAACTATTGCATGCCTGTGATCATCGTTAACATCCTGCTTGCATACGGGGCATTTTTTGAGGCTCTTAAGCTCATTTATCATCCTTTCTGAACTCATATATCCTACTTTGCTCTCACTCATTCTCTGCGTGATAGTCCTTAATTCAATCTCGCACTTGTTTATTTTGCCCCTGACAGCAATGATATCAGTGTCATAACTCTTGACTTCAACACCCGTGCCAATCTCTTCCTGAAGCCTTGCAATATCGCCTTCAAGCCTGGCACCAAATTCTTCGTTGTTTAAAATCCTGCTAGTTAGATTCTTGAGCTCCAACTCTCTCAGTTCAAAATTCTTCCTGAGCTCATTGAACAGCTTAATCTTTTCCTCAATCAATCCTATCTCATTTTTCCTGTCTTCAACCCTCATCGAGGCAACGCTGAATTTGGAGTTGATCTCATTTAATTTATTATTTAGGCTGTCAAGCTCCCCCTCTTTCTCTGTCTTCTCTTTTTTAAGCTCCTCCAGATCAAGAATCAGAGTCTCCCTCTCTTTAATCCTCTCCCTAAGGTGATAGCTCACGATCTTTGAGTTGTCCTTTATCCTCTTGTACTTGTCAATGTTGAATATCTTTCTCAAGGTGTCAATCCTGTACTTGTCATCGCTCAAGAGGATTGATTTCATCTCTTCCTGTGGTGTGTACACTGTGTACCTGTAGATCAGGGATTTCTTTGTCAGGGTTTCCTTCGGATAATTCAGAAGGTCAAGTATTCTCTGCTTAAGCTCAACAGCGCTTAATTCCTCCCTTGCCCCGTTGATCTCAAGATAGCCTGAATTCTGGACGACACTGTCGCTGCTCCTCTTGAGACTCCTCTTGACTTTAATGTCAAAATTTCCAATCTTGAATTCCAGCTCAACGCTTCCTTTGTTTTTTCCATACCTCAAAAGAGACTCTCCTGACAGGACTCCTTTTGACAGCCCAAAGAGCGCAAAATCAATGGCCTGAAGTATGCTTGATTTTCCCGATCCTATGTCGCCTGACAGCAGCGTGCTCCCTAGTTCAAAATTAATTTCCCTTTCAATATAGCTTCTTATGTTCTCAAGTTTTATTTTTTTTATTATCATATTAACTTTTCAAAATCTTTTATTATCCTGTTTTCAAAATCAACGTTTTTCTCTCCCTCGTCCTTTTCACTGTCAAGAATCTTGATCAAATTTTCAACGAACTCCCTTTCGAAGCTGATCTCTTTTACAAATTTAAGTATGTCATTGCTCTCCAGCTCTTCAACGCTGTGCTCACCAGTGTCATAGTCCAGAAATTCCTTTGACCTCAGCTTGGATGTGTTTTTCAGCACAGCATACGCACCGCTGATATTGTCAATAATTTTCTTGAAATTTATGTCGGAAGCCTTTCCTTCTTTCAGAATTCCTTCGACCCTTATAGTGACTATTCTGTCCTCAAAGTTATGAATATCAAGGACCTCATCTTCAACTTCCCTTGCAGTCTTTCCATCGGCATTGATTTTGATGTGGAGTGTTTCTTTGAGCTTTATTGGGATGTAATTCAGTTTTGAATTGTCATAGATGTAGAAGCCTCCGTTTCCAAGCTCCTCTATTTCCTTGAAATTATTTGGGAACAGAGGTCCTGGGTATACGAGTTTTCCCCTGCCATAGTCCTCCTCCCTTATGTAGTGGACATGGCCTCCGGCGTAATAATCAAAATTTTTTGGAAATTTCTTCATTGAAATTCCCTCAACTTTTTCCATGTCCTTCGGCTTTATTTCATCTATAGTGTTGTGGAACATAAATATCTTAAATCCCGGCTCATCCTCGATATTTGAAAAGTCAAGATTTTCATAGTAATACTTGTCCAGGCCTGACCTAAGTCCGACTAATCCTGTAATTTTGACATTCGTTTTATCAGTCACGAAATGCAGTTTGTTATTAATTATTCTCATTGAATTGATTACAAGCCCTGCCTTCTCCAGAACGCCAAGCATTGTCTTTCCTGAAGGCGAAAAGTCATGGCTTCCAGGGATTATGTAAACATCAATATCATGCTCCTTCAGCCTGTTTAGGATGTCTGCAGTGGCCTTAATCAGGTCTATGCTTGGGAGCGCATTGTCGAGTAAGTCTCCCGCAATCAACAAAAACCCTACATTCTCCTCAATGCATTTTTCAACAGCCCTCTCAAAGGATTTGATGCTCAGCTCCTTTAGCTTTGAATCCCTCCATCCTCCGATATGGCAATCTGCCAGATGCGCGAATTTCATTGTAGGGAAAGGCCATCTCTTTATTAATAGATTATTATGATGAATAAGATATAATTAATTATAAGGATTTAGAATATGGCTTTGCAATCTTCCAAAGCAGCAAGCCTATAAAAAACAAGTCAAACAAAATAAAAGACTACCTCATGTGCTTGTCATACACGTTCTCATAATCAAACAGTTCTTTCTGGGAAAACCACAGGCCGATTTCCTTTTCAGCCTCCTCCTTGTTTCCCGAAGCATGAACTAGATTTGGGATAGCCATGTTTTTCTCATCTGCATATTTGTAGCTTATGTGGGCGTAGTCTCCTCTTATCGTTCCTAGCAGGGCTGATTTTGGCTCAGTGTCCCCAGCAATTTTCCTCACATTCTCAACGGCATCAACACCCTGAAGGCAGATAGCAACGACGTGACTATTGACAATGAAATCCATTAGCTTCTTCCTTACATGCTCGCCTCTTCTCCTCGTTACGTCCTCAGTGTAATGCTGCATTGCAAGATCTCGATTCACTCTAACCATTTTTATCCCTTTGATTTTCAGCCCTTTCTTTTCAAATCTAGAAATAATCTCCCCTATGAGCCCCCTTTCAACGCCATCAGGCTTGATCAGAACCAAAGTTTCCTCAATCATGAAAGGACTAAACGACAAAATATTATAAAGATTTCTGTTCAAATCAAATTCCAAATGTATTTGTAAAGAATCAACCCCTGCTCTTCCTTACCCTTTCAAATTCTTTGGTCCACCTGACAGTATGGGGCTTTCTCTTGAGCTTCAGCATGTTCTTCTCGCATTTTGAAGAGCAGAAATAGCTGATCTTTCCAGTTTTGAAGACGAACATTTTTCCTGTTCCTTTTTCCATGCTCTTTCCGCAGAAACTGCAATTGCTCATTTTCTCTTCTTCCCTGACATTAGCTTTCTTGCCTCAATCTCAGTTTCTCTCAGCATCAGGACATCGCCAATTCTTATAGGACCCTTGACATTTCTTCTTAGAATCTTTCCTGTGTCCCTTCCATCCATTATCTTGCACCTGACTTGTGTTACTTCCCCTCTCGTGCCTGTCCTTCCAATAATTTCTTCCACGGTTGCAGGGTAGGCGCTGCTAAACAAGCCTCCGGTCTCCTGAGTGAATTTAATCCTCTGGTCTCTAGTAACAACCTGTTTCTTTTGAGCTCTCTTCTCCTTCTTCTCAGTTTTCTTGTCTTTTTTGGTTTTACTCTTTGCCATTCTTGCTCAACTTCACCTTTATTTCCTTGATTAAGTTTAAAGAATCTCCTTCCTTAATAATTGCAACCGCAGCAGTTGAAACCGGCAGTCCAGCAGCAGCTCCAAGGTCGCTCTTACTTTCAACCAAAACGAAAGGAATTTCCTTTTCCCTTGATAACGGCTCCAAGTGCATGATGACTTCTCTTGGGTTTACATCATTGGCAACAACAACCAGCTTTGCATACCCTTTCTCAACCGACTTGGTAACCTCATTAGAACCCTTCTTCAACTTTCCTGACTTTTTAGCCAGCTCAATAGCTTCATAAGCCTTGTCTTGCAAATCCTTTTTGACCTCTGCCATTTTGATCCTCCTGAATTTATTTTGATTAATAAAAAACAAAAAAGAGAATTTATAAAGGTTATGCTACAGGCGGATAATCCATATCATGATTATTCAAGGGGATTACCCTGCATCCAGCTTTATGCGCATGAAGACCAACAAACTTTCCTTCAAGTATTATAGGTTCACTTAAATCATTAATTTCAATCCTAGAACCATCAAGACAAATATTTTTCGCAAGTCCGGGCAAATCAACAATACGACGAAGCCTATCCTTTCCTAACGGATAATAACACCTCAAACTCGTTTCTATTCTGGTTGAAGTTTCACCAACAACACACTTCAATCCATCCCCATTCCAACGATATTTAGAAT
>Ga0209542_10010154_pt1 | contig 17073 bp, 15 predicted proteins | sample RifCSPhighO2_01_FD_184028 | JGI IMG/M metagenome (GOLD analysis project Ga0209542, IMG submission 184028) | Soil microbial communities from Rifle, Colorado - Rifle CSP2_plank highO2_0.1 (SPAdes) (version 2) | ecosystem: Environmental > Terrestrial > Deep subsurface > Rock core/Sediment ...
TGGTCAAGAAAAAGTGAGGTATTACGTGGTTTGCGCAAGTTTGATCCATTCATCAATGTTCAGGGTTTGCGGTCTTCGGGTTGGATCAATACCCGCTTCTCCAAGGCGCTCCATGCCCCTTTCCATTTCCCCGATCGTATTCCTGAGCATTTTGCGCTTTTGGCTGAATGCCGCCTTCGTGAGTACGAAAAGCTCATCAATCGTCTTTGGATCCGCCTTGGGTTTGGGGAAGCAATCAATGTGGAGCACGGCGGAATCCACTTTGGGCGGGGGGATGAAAGCGCCCGGATGAACGATGCGGACTACTCTTGGAGTGCCGAAGAGGGAGACGAGAATGGTGAGGAGGCCATGATCTTTTTGATCACAGATCTTTTCTGCAACTTCTCTCTGAATGAGTAATGTCATCGATTTCGGCTGCATCTGAGATTCCCCGCCCGAACGATCCGATCGTTCGGATCGGGCGGGGAGAAATGCATGGCGCAGGAGCGGTGAGGTGATGTGGTAGGGAATATTCGCGACGATCTTGTAGGGAGATTCGGGAAACGAAACTTGCAGAGCATTTCCTTCCACGATCGTAAGATTCGGCGGATTTCCCGTGTACTCCTTTAAGAGATCGATCAGCCGCCGGTCGAGTTCGACGGCAGTCACCTGTTTTGCTCTTCCTGTGAGTTCCTTGGTGAGCACGCCGACTCCTGCGCCGATTTCCACGATGTGATCACTGGGATCAATCTTCGCTGCTTCAACAATCGCGCGCAGCACGCCTTCGTCCTGCAGAAAGTGCTGGCCGAGATCGGTATTGAGGCGGAGGCCTTTCTTCCGGAGAAACGCTGCAATATCGCTCATTTGGTTGGATCATAACAACATCGGTCAAAAAGTTGACATGATAAAGAACGAATCTTCCTTTTACTGTCTTGCTGAATCATCGCTATCTTCCGATCTTGCTTTTATCTGCTTTAGGCCACTGTCCAACATTCGACCGATTCTCATTTGTACGTGTGTTGCATTTTCAAGCTCATCAAAGAACGTTTCAAGTTGATCTTCTGAAATTCTTTCCACACATCCCAGTGGTAACATACTGGTTAGCTTTTCCCGCATGGCAGCACGCATCTGGTCTGTGATCTGATTACACTGTAGTTCCAATCTTTGAAATTTATTTTGCAATTCTTGTGCTTTCGTCACATCCATTGGGTCTGGTGAATCGTCATCGACAACCGTCTGTCCAATATCCAAAAGCAAATCGTGTAAATTCTGGTCTGTTTTCTGCAGTGTATCCTCAGTGTCTAGCACTGACCGCATGTACTGCCAATTCGCACTCTGAACCTCCCATCGCAGACTGCCGTCCTGTTTCAATGCTTCAAATGAATCTGCCGATAGTCTGATTTTGGGTTCCATATCTATAGTCATAGCTTGCCTGATAGAAACGATATTTCCCATGAGACCTATTTGACATGTACCGCTTGATGAGTACAATACGCGCGCATGTCCACGCAGACTTTTAGTTACGGTTACTGGTTCTTCGCCTTTAGCGCGGGGAACGGTGCCGTGCGTCTGTAAGACATCTCGCACACCACAAGCACCCTTCCCCAAGCGGACAAGGGTTTATTTTTTAATTTCCTTCAATACTCCATGACTACCATTCACAGTCCCGGCGAAGATATAAAAGGCGTACTCCCCACTGCCGAGGAAATTGCAGCAAAGTATCCTGCGAATATTTCCAAGATTGCGCAGGATAGGAAGGAGACGAGGGCAATTATCGAAGGAATAGATCATCGCCTTCTTGCTTTGTTTGGTCCTTGTTCAGCTTGGCCGTTTGCTGCAATGCCGCATTTTGCGGATAAGGCAGCAAGGTTACAAGAGCGTGTAAATGAGAGAGTAAAAATTATTATTCGGACGGTTATTCAAAAGCCACGCACCCGCTTGCGAAAAAAAGATTGGGAAGGACCGATGAAACAACCAGATCCACTCAAGCCACCCGATCTCATCTTGGGGACGGAACTCTGTGCAGCAATGATGAAAAATCTTTCCGATAGAATTGCAAGTGGTGATGAAATGCTCTTTACACATAATGGAAGAACTTTCGATCCATACATTAGTTACCTCTGGATGGGTGCCCGTAGTACGACAGACTCGGAGCACAGAGGTATGGCTTCAAGAACCCGTGGAATACCTTTTGGTGTAAAACATGATACCTATGGATCTATCGAAGTTGGAGTGAATGGAGTAGAAGCCGTACAAACTCCACAAGATATTTTTCTTGATGGGCAGTGGGCGGAGACCCATGGCAACTCACATGGGCACCTCATCCTACGGGGAAGCCCCGACAAGCCAAACTATGATGCAGAATCGATCAAAACTGCTGCGAGGATGATGACTGGTCAAGATAACTATGATTATGTCATTGAAAATCCAAGCATTATGGTTGATGCAAGTCATGATAACTGTAGAGATTTTGATAATGGGAAGAAGAAGGATCCATCTCGACAATTACTCGTCATTCGTCACGTGCTTCAAAATATGCTTGAGCAGCGCGAAGGCCATGATCTTGTGAAAGGATTTATGGGAGAAATGTTTATTGTTGGTGGATCGCGAAAAATAGAAACGGGCATGGATTATGAACTCGGCAAATCTATTACTGATCCTTGTTCCCCCTTTGAAGATATGGAAACCATTATTCAAGAAATGGCGGATAAATATGATCAGATACTCTCGAAAAGGCATTTCTGATTAATATGCAAATATCTTAGTTTACTATTCAATTGTTTTTTCCTCTATCACATCACTTCCAGCGGCGCAATGCTTAAGGCAAATCTCTTCTTCTCTCCCGAATCAAACTGTACATCCACGATATCTCCCCGCTTAGAGGTTACGGTACCCTCACCAAAGACGGGATGGCGGATGCGGGAGCCCTCGGCAAGATCATTGCCGATATCCTGGTTCATATCATCCCGCGAGAGTGCATCCTGGTTGAACTCGATCGAGAGATCGGCGTGCTGGCGATACGGTTGAAGTTTTGAACGCTTCTCGACTCGCCCCGCACCAGTCGCGCTCCGCGCTCCGATGCGGGGCTCGCTTGAAGAGAACTTCCAAAGAACTCCACTCATCACATCATCACTCTTCCGCTCCACGAGCTCCGGCGGTAGATCATCCAGGAACCGGCTCATATCGTTTGCCTGCACCGAACCCCACAAGCTGCGGCTGCGAGCGAAGAGTAAGCAGAGGATATCTTTCGCACGGGTCATCCCGACGTACATGAGGCGGCGCTCCTCCTCGAGTTGTTCTGTATCGAAGAGGGCATTCGAGTGGGGGAAGATTCCTTCCTCGCACCCTGCGATGATGACGTGTTTAAACTCGAGTCCTTTACAGAGGTGGAGAGTCATGAGGGTCAGAGCCTCGCTCTGCATGGTATCCAACTTATCCACTTCCGAAACCAAGGCAACTTCCTCCAGGAAACTCACGAACGATTCCTCGGGCGTAAGCCCCTGGTACTTCTGCATCACCGTGAGGAGCTCACCGATATTTTGCCAGCGGCTTTCGCCCTCGGTTGTATCATCCTTCACCCATGCTTCCATTTTGATTTCTTCGAGGAGCTCCTTCGTAAGCTCGCCGACATGCATGTGTGAACGCTTATCACGGAATTTTCGAATGAGTGCCACGAACTCTGCTATGCGGTTACGGGTTGGCTCGGGAATTTCCTGCATACCATCGATCTGTGTGAGTGCGGTCCAGAGATCGATCTGCTCTGCAGAACACCATGCTTGAATCTTCGCGATCGTTGTCTCTCCAATCTTGCGACTTGGCACATTGATAATCCTGAGGAGTGCCAAGGCATCTTGAGGGTTATGGATCGCATGGAGGTAGGCCACGATATCCTTCACTTCGGCGCGGGCGTAGAACTTCACACCGCCGAGAATCCGGTAGGGGACACTCGCTTTCATGCAAGCTTCTTCAAACAGACGCGATTGCGCATTCGTGCGGTATAGCACCACCTGCTCATTCAGACGAATGCCGTGCGCCATCCTATCCATTACGCTCTGCACAGCCTCGCGTGCTTCCGCTTTTTCGTCCCCTGTTTCCTGCACGATGATCTTTTCGCCATCGACTCGTTCGGTCCACATTTTCTTCTGCGGGCGACCGGGGTTCTTTGCGATGATGCAATCTGCCGCATCCAGGATCTGCTGCGTGCTCCTGTAGTTCCGCTCCAGCTTGATGGATGCTGCCTGTTTGTATTCGCGCTGGAACTCCAGGATATTCCGGATATCCGCACCGCGAAATGCGTAGATCGATTGATCCGGATCGCCAATCACACAGAGGTTGCGATGCTTCTCTGCAAGGAGCGAGATCAAAAGGTACTGCGCGTGATTTGTATCCTGGTATTCATCCACATTCAAATAGCGCCAGGTGTTCTGGTAACGCTCCAAAACAGCAGGTACTTCGCGGAAGAGGCGAACAGATTCCAGAATCAGATCATCAAAATCGAGCGCATTATGCTGCCTGAGGAGTGCCTGGTAGCGGTTATAGATCTTCACCACACGCCCCATCCAATCTGTGGTTGCTTGTGCTGATACTTCCTCAGCACTCAAAGCCTCATTTTTAAAGCGTCCGATGTGTGCGAGTGCAGTACGGGGTTTGAGTTCCTTTACATCAATATTCATCTCCCGGAGAACTTCCTTCATCAACCTCTCCTGATCATCCTTATCGTAGATTACGAAGTCCCTGTTCCTCCCGATGTGTTCGATATCGCGTCTAAGAATGCGGACGCAGACAGAGTGGAACGTACCCATCACCGGTAGCTGCTTTTGGTTTGGATCCGAAAGTTTGAGCAGGTTCGTAATGCGATTCTTCATTTCGTTTGCTGCTTTGTTCGTAAATGTGACTGCGAGAATCTGCCAAGGCTCCACACCCCGTTCGATCAAGTACGCAATGCGGTGAGTGAGCGCACGAGTTTTCCCCGATCCTGCTCCGGCGAGAATCAACACAGGACCATCCACTGTTTCGACAGCTCTCTTCTGCTCCGCATTCAGGCCATCGAAAATGAGATCACTCATAAGTTATGTGATTGTACCGTGTCATCCTGAGTCGGGTCGAAGGATGTTGAGAGGAAAAAGGTGATATTTTTGTTATACTTTTCTTTATGATCGACTCCATTCCAGGCCCGGTACCACTCAAGCGCACCATCCCACCTCTTGGGATAAAGGATCTTCCCGAAGCACCTTCTTTCAGGAAGCTCATCGGACCGAGCTTTATCATCCTTGGCCTTGGCCTTGGGAGTGGCGAGGTGGTGCTGTGGCCGCATATGGTCGGTCACTATGGCCTTGGTGTTGTATGGGGCATTGTACTTGGAGTCACTATGCAGTTCTTCATTAATATGGAAGTGGAGCGCTACGCGTTGGTGAATGGGGAAAGCGTATTCGTGGGTTTTGCGCGGCTCCTCAAGTTCCTCCCCATTTGGTTCATTCTCACTACATTTCTTGGATTCGGTTGGCCGGGGATAGGGCTCTATGGTGCATCTCTCCTCTCGCATGCTTTCCAATTAGAATCCCCCAATACGATCGCCATCATTCTGTTCCTCATTATCGGATGCATCCTCAGTGTTGGGAAGGTGCTCTACAGAACAGTAGAGACGCTTCAGAAGTACCTGATCGGTGTGGGTGTTCCCCTTGTTCTCCTCCTCACACTGTACCTTGTGGAGTGGTCCGATCTTGCGGCACTAACGAAAGGGATTGTGGGCATTGGCGTTTCTGTGGAGGGCGATTCATACTTCTTCCTCCCTAACGGCATTGCGATGGGAACATTCCTCGGGGCGCTGGCCTATGCGGGAGCTGGCGGGAATCTCAACCTTGCGCAATCCTGCTATGTACGCGATAAGGGCTATGGCATGGGAATTTACGCGGAGAAGATCACAGGCCTCATGAGGGGTGGAGGGGCGAAGAAATTTACCCTGACAGGGAATACCTTCCCCTGCACGCCGGAGAATATGGAGCATTTTCGTTTGTGGTGGAAAGCCATCAATCGCGAGCATCTCCTCATCTTCTGGGGTCTTGGCCTCTTCACCATGCTCATGCTCTCGCTCCTCTCGTATGGCACCACCTTCGGCGAAGCCGGTACCGCTCAGGGACTCCTCTTCGTCATGGAGGAAGCCGCCGCCATCGGCCGCATGACTGCACCGATTGTCGGGACGATTTTTCTCCTCATCACCGGCATCATGCTCTGTGCCACGCAGCTCACCGTGCTTGATTCCACGAGCAGGATCATGACCGAGAACGTTTTCCTCCTGAGAAAAAATTCCACGGGAAACATTTCGCGCGTGTACTACATCATTCTGTGGCTGCAGATTCTCTTTGGGATCACGGTATTTTCCATTGGCTTTGATCAGCCGCTCACACTCATTGTCCTTGGAGCGATTATCAACGCGTTCAGCATGCTCGTGTATTCTGTGATCATTCTCTGGCTCAATAACAGCGCACTCGCACGCGAGCTGCGGCCTCATTTCTTCAGGAATGTGGTGATGGGTGTGGTGATTCTCTTCCTCGCATTTTTCTGCATCATCACGGCAATCTCTTCGCTCTCCTCCTAACAAAAGGATATGATGCTCCCCGCATGGCCGATCACATCCCAAGTGCCGCGCTCAAAGCCCATCGTGAGGAGGATATCCACGGCTCACCTCTTGCGCCGTTCATTCAGGACATCGTCTATGGGGGGATCGATGGAATCGTCACGACGTTTGCGGTGGTCTCGGGTTCCGAAGGCGCGGCGCTCCCGAATTACATCGTTATTATTTTGGGGTATGCGAACCTCTTTGCCGATGGGCTCAGTATGGGAGTCGGGAACTTTCTCTCCATTCGCTCGGAACGGGATAACTACGAACGGCTTCATAAGGAAGAGTTGAAGGAAATCCGTGAGGATCCTTCGATCGAGCGCGAAGAAGTTCGGGAGATCTATACGAGAAAAGGGTTCACTGGCGCAGAGCTTGATATGGTCGTCTCCCGGATTACCGCGGATGAACGCATATGGGCCGAGACCATGATGCGTGAAGAGCATGGCATGAGCCCTGAAGAAGCGAAGTATCCATGGCTCCATGGCGTCGTGACGTTCATTTCATTTATTATTTTCGGTTCCATTCCGATTTTCCCCTACGTTGTGGATGTGCCTCTTCCACTCCGATTTTCCATTGCCATTGCTTCCACTGGCGTTGCGCTCGCGCTCCTTGGGTTCCTGCGATCCTGGGTGACCCGTGAGCGTCTCTTCTGGGGGCCGATCGAAATTGTCGGCCTTGGAGCCATCACGGCAACAGTTGCGTATTTCGTCGGGGTGGTTTTGAAGGGGGTCGTTCCGGGATGAATAATCCCTGATTATGAAGAGTCAGAGGTTCTTGACTTCCGTTCGGGAGGTCTTATACTGAGCCATGTCCGAAGACCGGAGGCGATAGGTCCGCAGGGCTGAAAGTAAGTCCTCCCGAGGCATACAGCATCGACTAGTCGGCCCCGGCTTACCTGTTCGTGCCGTGTGCCTCGCTGGTCTCCCGGACGGATCCTCTTCATTTCATTCCGCCGAGAACCAGCGATTTTTGTACCATGGCACTCACAAAAGCCGAAAAACAGGCCCAGCTCACAGAGCTTCGCGAAGATCTGAAGAAAGCGAAATCCCTCGTGTGGCTTAAGTACCGTGGGCTCACGGTTTCGGATGTTTCCAATCTCCGTCGGAAGATCCGTGGTCAGAATGCCAAGATGAAAGTGGCGAAGAAGACACTCTTTCGCATTGCTGCAAAAGAGCATGGAATTCCAGAGATCAGCGATGACGTGTTGGGTATAGAGCCACTCGCATTTGTGTTCAGCTTCGAGGACGAAGTCTCGGGTGCCAAGGCGGCATTTGAGTTCAGTAAGGGGAATGACAAGGTAAAGATTCTTGGTGGCATGCTCGATGGCAAAATTCTCTCGGAGAATGCTGCTCTGGAACTTGCGAAGATGTTGAGCAAGGAAGAGCTCCTGACAAAGTTTGCCATTATGATCCGCTCCCCACTCCAGAGCTTTGCTTCGATATGCTCTACACCTCTCCGCTCTTTTGCAATTGGTCTCAAGCAGATTGCAGAGAAAGGCGGGGTCACTCCATCCGCTTCTTAATTTTTTCTTACTTCCTTTTTTCCCATATTTCCCATGGCAGATTCTGCAACCATTTCACTCTCCGCTGATGAGAAGAAGGTGATCGACGCACTCGAAAAACTGAACGTCGTCTCCCTCAATAACGTCGTTAAATACATGGAGGAGGTCTACGGTATCTCCGCTGCTCCCGCAGCAATTGCTGTTGCCGGAGGAGGTGGAGGTGCGGCCGCCGCTCCTGCAGAGGAGAAGACTTCCTATGATTTGGAGCTTGCCGATGCAGGCGCACAGAAGATCCAGGTCATTAAGGTTGTCCGCGAGATCACGGGTCTTGGTCTTGGCGAAGCGAAGGCCAAGGTGGATGCCGGTGGTGTATTAAAAGAAGGAATGCCGAAAGCAGAAGCGGAAGATGCAAAGAAGAAGCTGGAGGCGGTGGGGGCGAAAGTAAACCTGAAATAAGACTCCAAGACTCCAAGGTACCAAGACTCCAAGTTGTCGCTCTTGGAGTCTTGGGTTTTGGAATCTTGGAATCTTTCATATTTGGCAGTGTGCTACCATCTCCTTTGTTATGCGCATCCTCACCGGTATTCAGCCTTCTGGCGCTCCGCATCTTGGAAACTACTTTGGGTACTTTAAGCAGAATATGGAACTCCTCGGTGCTGAGGAGAATCTCCTCATGATTGTTGATCTCCATGCGCTCACGACTGTTCATGATCCTGTGGAACTACTGACGTACCGTCAGGAGCTCTCCAAAGATTTCCTTGCCTGTGGATTTGATCCACAGAGGGGAACGTTATTTTTTCAATCCTACGTTCCCGAACATACCGAACTCTCATGGATTCTTGGGTGTGTGACTCCCATGGGTCTGATTGAACGGGCAGTGAGCTACAAAGATAAGGTAGCGCAGGGACTCGAAGCGAATGTGGGGCTCTTCACGTATCCAGTGCTTCAGGCCGCAGATATTCTTCTCTACGATGCGGATACTGTTCCTGTGGGGAAAGATCAAAAACAGCACGTCGAAATTGCCCGAGACATCGCAATAAAATTCAACAATCGTTACGGGAAGGATCTGCTTGTTGCTCCCGAAGCGAAACTCGCCGAAGCTGCAATTGTTCCTGGGATCGATGGCAAGAAGATGAGTAAGAGTTATGGGAATGCCATTCCGCTCTTCGCAGACGAAAAGGTAGTGAAGAAGGCCATCATGGGAATCGTCACGGATTCCAAGGGAGTAGAGGAATCAAAGGATCCAAAAGAATCCATTATCTATCAGATTCATTCGCTCCTCCTCGATGATCGAGAAAAAAAAGAACTCGCAAAAAAATATCAGGAAGGAGGTTTAGGGTACGGCGATGCGAAGAAGATGCTCTTTGAGGCATTCATGGATTATTTTGGGCCTATGCGCGAGCGCAGGGTAAAGCTCAAGGATAGCGAAGTGGAGGCCGTGATCATCGAGGGCTCAAAGAGAGCACGGTCCATCGCCTCACGCACAATGGAGCGCGTGCGTAAGGCCGTCGGCTTGAGGTGAGCAATGTTTCTCTTGAACGACGTTTTTCGTGGTATACTTGCTTACCGTGAGGAAGGCATTTTTTCTTCTCATCGGGATACTTGCGGTCGTCAGCCTAAAAGGAACAGCAAATACCGCGGCCATTTTGGATATGCGGGACTGCGAGGGATTTAGCGAAAGATTGGAGGAGCCGCTCGATTCCCACACGGAAGTGCGCTTTGCACGGTACCTGCAAGAGGGTTCGTTCCCTATGACATTCGAGAACGAAACCTATGCCGCGCGCTGGTGTTACCTTTGGGAAAAGGAACAAGCTCAGAACGAAGTGAACCGTCGAGAACGCACGGATTTCCGCAGTCGTTCGCTCCAAGAGCGATTCGATAACATTGGTATCGGGTCCAGAACTCCTGCCGCTGGCTCATTCCCCACCACCGATAAAGAGCTCACAGATCTTGTCCCACACCGTCAGGCGAGAGTTCGAGCACGTCTTAAAAATCGTAACTGTGAAATGAGTGGTAACTCTAGTGAAGAACTGGAAGAGTATGCGATTTGTCTTAAAGAGCTGGTCAAAGTGTTTAGTATTACAGATAAGACCAAAGAGGAACGTCGGCTTTCACGTTTGGGGTTACGGGTTCCAAAACCAAATCGAGAGACACGGGAACCACTCGTGCAGCGGACAGGAGATTACACAAGGCGGAGCGTGCTGCGCACTGCAGAGGTTATTCAATCTGCAGCAGCGACACATCAATTCGATCCACTGAGTATCGGTTCTATTCCTTTAGACGAGGCGCTCGAGAATAAGATTCGTGTAGGGGTGGGCCGGCACGACTGCAGTCGCGTTGTTCCTGTAGAGGCGCGCATACGCTGCGAATGGTTGGTACAAAAGTCGTACCGGACTCAGGCGGGACTCTTAGGACGAACGGAGAGTCGTCTACGTGCTCTTGGGGTTTTCGAAGGGGGACTCATTCGTCGAGGAGTAGGACAGGCGAATTACAATGACGAAACAGCTTCTGTACAATCGACGATTCAGACGCGGCGACTCCTGGGAGGATTCCGGCCAACCCCACGCACGATTCAAGAGGCGCAGGAGAACTTCCAATCTCCCGTGGTTGTCCCCGGGGATTGCACGGTGGACCCAACGCGCTGCAATGATTAAGACATTGATCGGGGAGGGGAGTCATGGATAATAGGGGAGGCAGTGCGGGCGTCGTATAACGGCTATTATGGAAGCTTCCCAAGCTTCAGAAGGGGGTTCGACTCCCCTCGCCCGCTCCATCCGGCTCCGCCCTTCCGGCTCCGCCCTTCGGGCTCCGCCGAGATTTCGCTATGATTATCGTTTTCAGGAATGAATATGCCTCGTTTGTTTGTGACGGAGAACGCGAACGGGGATCTTCGCCCGTTCCCTCGGATACAAATCGGCATAGTGATAGAAATCTGCGTCAAATGAGGAGTAATCGCTTGTGAGTTCCTCTCCGGGGGAGATATCTCTGAGCGCTATTCCCCCCTCTCGATGAGGGAAGAGTGATGTTGGGCCACCCACATTCGGATGGTAGGAGTGATTTGTAAATCGGTCATTGTCCCCCAGGAGTACATACTGTCCCGTCAGTTTGCTCCGGTAGAAGTAGAAGTGAATAAAATCCACAGCTGTTTGCGGGAGCGTTGCCATTGTCTCATCTGAGAGGTAGTGGTCTATTCCCTCCACGAATTCCCATACCACGGTCCCTTTGGATATTGGTTTCTGAGCGAAGAGACCGATTCCGTGGATGACGCTAGGGCCGATGTACGTTGCAATTTGTAGCAATGCACATAGAAAGGACGTGGCGGATCATAGTGAAATATCAACGTGACGCAAGTATTTTTTTCTAGGCTCCCACTGCGATACACTGAGATTCCCCATGATCGCAAAGAGAGCAGCTCGCAACGATCAAACCCTGCCGCAGAAAGCAGCAACCTATGCACGCACGCACCTCTCTCTCCTCCGCCGCCGGACAGGAGAAAATTATGCGTCCCATGGACGCGAAGTTGCAGAGGTACTCCGTGAATGTCTCAACGATGCATCGCTTTTGGCTGTTGCACATCTCCACGATCTCCCGGTACATCCCGATGGGTGGGAGCTCTTAGAGCAATCACCGCTCACCACGGAGGAGCGTGAACTTGTGGAGCGCATGCACGCACTGCGACGCCTCAATATTGATGCAAAAACACAGGATCTGGATACCGCACTCGAGGCATTCGTAGAGGATGAGCGCCTACTCCCACTCCGCATGGCCCACCGTGTGAATGATGTTCGTAATCTCGCGCGCTTCCCCAAAGAGTTACAGCAGCGCATCGCGCACGAAACACTCCACATGTACACCGCAATCGCGGGGAGGCTCGGGATGCATGCATGGCGATACGATATGGAGGATGCATGCTTTGCTGTGTTGCAGCCCAAGTTGACACGGGAACTGCGTCGCCGGTTTGAGGAAGCCAAGGTACTCGATAACGCATGCCTGACGCAGACGATTGCCTTCCTGCAGAAAGCCTTCCATAAAGAGGGGGTCTCCTGCTCGCTCAATCAGCGCGTGAAGGGAATCTACTCAACCTTTCGCAAGATGGCGCTCAAACGTCGAAAGTTCGAAGATCTCACAGATCGACTTGCGATCCGCATTGTGGTTCCTGATGTCACCGCGTGTTACCAGGCACTCGGTGTAGTGCACGGTGCCATGCACCCAATGCCGGGGAAGCTGAAGGATTACATTGGTGCACCCAAGGAAAATGGCTACCGATCCATTCACACGGTGGTTTTTCCACTACCGGGAGTCACCGAGCAACCGATCGAAATTCAGATTCGCACAGAGGAGATGCACAAAATCTGCGAATACGGGGCTTCTGCGCACGGCGATTACAAGGCGGCTAAGTATGCGCTACGGCATGGGAACTCCCGTGTGAACCTCTTCCGTAATCTGCAGAGTCTGCGTGCGGAGGTGCGATCCCCCAAGCAATTTTCCGCAGCACTTCGAAAGTACTTCTCCGAGGATCACCTTGCGATCTTCGATCATGAGAATAATCTGCACCATCTCCGTAAACCTGCCGAAGTGCTCGATTTTATCTGCCATGCATTCCCTCGGCGATTCCAATTACTCCAGAACGTAAAAGTGAATGGCAGAAAAGTAGGGCTCGATACATCGCTTCGTGATGGTGATATCATTGAGCCGGTGTTCGGGAGGAAGCCTCTGGCAAAGAAAGAATGGCTCATGCTCTGTCGCCACTCCTCCACCAAAAAGTTACTGCGATCATTTCTCACAGCGAACCTACACTCATGATCACCCTCACTTAGACAGTGAGAGGAGCATCGGAACTTAAGCCAGGAGAAATGCTGGGCTCCCTTCGGGAGATCAAGGTCAGGAGGCTTTCTATTATCTCGGACATTTTTTGGCTCTCACTGAGGGTATCGCTTGTGAGCTTTGCCTTCTGCTCTAGTGAGAGATTCTTGTCCTCATTCAAAATCTCCAGGTTCCACCGAATGGCAGAGAGTGGCGTCCGTAACTCATGCGAGGCTGCCCCCACGAATGCAAATCGGGCGAGTTCTGCCTGATGCCGATCGGTCATATCGCGGGTGACATTGGAAAATCCTGTTAACTCTCCCGAGGCACTTCGCAGTGCCGAGATGATGCTATCTGCCCAGAAACGCGAGCCATCCTTGCGGACACTCCAACCCTCATGCTCCACATGTCCCTGGAGTGCTGCAAGACCGAGTAATTTTGCGGGAGTTCCCTGCCTGCGATCATCTTCCGTATAGAAGAGAGAAAAATCTTTCCCCACAATTTCGAATGCCTTGTATCCCTTAATGTTCTCTGCACCCCTGTTCCAGCTCATTACTTTACCACTTGGATCCAGGAGGAAAATGGCGTACTCCTGCACGCCATCGATCAGTTTCTGGAACGATATGTCGCATTTGTAGAAATTCTGCGACAATAACGAATGTGCTGCTTTCAGTTGCTCCTCTGTTTCCTTCTGCGTGGAGATGGCTGCTGCCAGAGTCATCGTGGTGATGGCGGTTACCCCCATGAATACCTGTAACAGGAGGAGAGCGATATTCTCCGAGGGATGTGCGAATGGACCATACCCGTTCCATGTTCCCCATATTGCAACAGCCGAGAGCAGAATAATGCTTGCGGAGGCTTCTGGCTGTCCAAAGCGGAATGCTGCCCAAATGAGGAGAGGGATACAGAGGAACTCAATCGGATACGTCACGGTGCTCCCATGGAAGAGCCCTCCGAAGATAATGCCGCCGATCGAGAGGATGGAAACAATGAGGCAGAAAGCCTCGACGACCTGTCGCAGAGTCCATTTTACATGTGGATGGCGGTACCAGATGATGAGGAGTGGAGTGATGATGATGTCACCGACTGCATCCCCCAGCCACCACGTTATCCAAATGTCCGCAAAATTTTCCCATGCGGCAAATCCTGTGAGCGAAAGGCTGAGCACTCCGATCGTGGCACTGATCATGGTGCTGAAGAGTGCGGCATAGAGCGTAAACTTTAAAATATCCTGTACGCGATCGAATGCGCACGCGCCATTGGCAAATTTTTGGACGAGGTATGCACCAACCAGCCCCTCCAGCGTATTTCCAATGGCGATCCCCAGGGTAGTGATAACAGTTCCTTCGGTGGTGATGTTCACGAGGAACGCACCGAGCAAAATTGCCGGCCACATCCGGTATCCAAAAATCAGAAACGTTGCGAGTGCAATGCCAGCAGGGGGCCATACGGCGGTAGCACTTGCATGTACAAGGGCGAGTTGTAGTCCCAGTTTGCCTGCGATCGTGTAGATGATCGTGATCGCGAGAATGGTCATCGCGTATCGCAGTACCCCCGATTCTGGAATGTATCTTGCTTTAATCTAATAATTATACAATGAATGCGGGCATTGTGGAAGTAGAGAAGGAAATGACCTACACTAGCGCGTCTCATTCCTTCCTTCTGTTTTATGGATCACGGGGAAGTTATCGTGCGGTTTCAGGACGCATCGTTTCACTACGATCCCACCAAGCCTATTCTCGAAGAGGCAAGTTTTTCCGTCCGCGAGAACAGTAAGCTGACGATCGTGGGGCAGAACGGCGCCGGAAAGAGCACGATTTTCAAATTGATGATGCGGGAGTTCAAACCCACGGATGGCGAAATTCATATGCAGAGGGGGGCGACGATCGGCATCGCAAAGCAAGTGATTCCCCATAAGGACTTGGAAAAAACCGTTCTCGAATTCTTCGGAGGCGCATTCAGCGAGAAAAAGTACGATATCGAGCGTCATATCGCGCGCGTTCTCGATGCGGTACAGCTCCATGCCCCGCATGAGAAGAAAATCTCCGCCTTCTCCGGTGGACAGAAGGCACGATTACTCTTGGCGTTCGCCCTCATTCAGGAGCCCGATATTCTCCTCCTCGATGAACCGACGAATAATTTGGACGCGGATGGGATAGGACACCTCACCCAGTTTTTGATCCAGTACGAAAAGACCTGCATCGTCATTTCTCACGATGCAGCGTTCCTCAACAGCTTTACGCATGGAGTGCTCCATCTCGATAACTTTACCCATAAAGTACAGCAGTACGTGGGCGATTACTTCGATGTGGTCGAACAGATTCAGGCGCAGATCGAACGCGAACAGCGTCAGAACGCGCGCATGCAAAAAGACATTCTCGATCAGAAGGAGAAGATCAACTTCTTCGCGCACAAAGGGGGCAAGATGCGCAAACTTGCGAGCAAAATGCGTGATGCCGTGGAGGAGGCCGAAGAAAACAAGGTGGAGGTTCGACAGGAAGACAAAACGATTCCTCCCTTTACGATCGATATTACGGAATGCAGCAGGCCGCTTGTGAAAATCACCTCCGTGACCGTCATGAAGAACCACAAGCCGACCAAAAAGAAGGTCGAAGTCGCCGTGCGCAAACGCTATCGCGTCCTCATCAGCGGTCCGAACGGCATTGGGAAGAGTTCACTTTTGGAATCCATGGCCTCGGGAAAGGAGAAGGGCGCGGTCATCGACCCGGAGGTCGTCGTGGGATACTACCGCCAGGATTTCTCGGGACTCCCGATGGAGAAAACCGTGTACGAAACGCTCGCGGAAGTGATGGAAAAGCCAAGCAACCAACAGATCTTCTCCACCGCGGCGCGATTTTTACTGCCGGGAGAAAAAGTGCATACGAAGGTAGCGGCGCTCTCCGAGGGCCAAAAAGGGCTTCTCTGTTTCGCGCGGTTCGTTCTCCAGAAGCCGACGCTCCTCATTCTCGATGAGCCGACGAATCACATCAATTTTCGCCATATTCCCGTGATTGCACAGGCTTTGAATGAGTACGAAGGGGGAATCATCCTCGTCAGCCACGACCAGGAATTCGTGTCGCAGGTCGAGATGAGCGAGGAACTGGATTTGGGGGGGTTCTGACGCATTTTCGCCAGATCATGGATCGGAGACCAGATCAAAACCATGCCCAATGCTCCCGGGTATGCGTCTCTGTACCAATGGGTGGACGACGTCGAGATTTGGACCGGCATTCCCGCGTCCGCCTCGGCGCCGACCGCAGGCACATTTTCTTGTGAAACGTTCTCGAGGTAAGCGAAATCTCGGCGTAGCCCCGAAGGGGCGAAGCCGGATGGAGCGGGTAACGGGAATCGAACCCGTATCTCTGCCTTGGCAAGGCAATGTAATAGCCATTATACGATACCCGCGTTCATCAAAAGATCGTGTGCTTCATTCTAGTCACTCAGCACACACGAGGCAATGAAACTCATTACACAAACCGCATGCTTGTGAGAACCTCTATCAGACTCTCTTCGAGGTCTTTATCGGCTTCGGGCATGAACACCGCTGTTAACCCGTAGGCATAACCTTCGTGCGTCGTGACGAATTGGTAGTAGCGAACAACGGTCTCAGGATCTTTCTCATCGGGGGAGGCATCGAAGATATGGAGGATTGTTTCCTTTCCGTCCACAGTGACTGGATTCGTGGAGATCGGTTTGTAGTGAGGAGCAGTTTCGCGCGAGATTTCGACAGCGCGTTCTGCGAATGTCACTTCGTCTGTGACTGGCTCTTGCAATAGATCCTTCTTCACATGGAGCTGCATGACGAGGCCGTGAACGTTGTTATCGTTCACTGCTACAACAAAACTGCTCTGCTCACCCATAGCCTGCGATATCGCGGACCATCCATCGGGAAGACAGAAGGAGAGGTCTTCGACAGTCGTTCGTTCCACATCGCAGTTCCGCGCAATGGCATCATCCGGTGGCTTTCCGCAACTTGTGAGTGCGAGGAGCGAAACAGAAACAATAATCGGCAGGAGAACTTTATGCATCCTGCGTATTTTAAAGGAGTAAAGTGAAAGAGCCAACCCTCTTTTCTGGGGTTTTTACTTATGTTATAGCCCGGCTCCGTCCGATTTTGCGGAGCAATATCGAGACTTCGCCGAGGCATCCGAACCCAACGTTCATCTCGGCGTAG
>Ga0209542_10010155_pt1 | contig 17073 bp, 22 predicted proteins | sample RifCSPhighO2_01_FD_184028 | JGI IMG/M metagenome (GOLD analysis project Ga0209542, IMG submission 184028) | Soil microbial communities from Rifle, Colorado - Rifle CSP2_plank highO2_0.1 (SPAdes) (version 2) | ecosystem: Environmental > Terrestrial > Deep subsurface > Rock core/Sediment ...
CTAAAAAAAATGGCATCCAAAAGAAGTAGTAATAAATTGATAGGGAAACAGGTAGTTTAAAAAAGATAGTTTTGAGAATGTAATAAGGTATATCCTTAAGCTCATTATTTATTGCACCAGAACAAACAAAAAGAAATCGTGGACCAAGTAATCGACTGAACGCTTGTGCCATCGAGAACACCTGGATTTGGTTCGCAAAACGCGCTGGAAAACTAAGTGAAGTAATGTAAATCAATTTACTCATCTAATCATTAGAATCATATGTCTTCATATCTTGAACAAATAAATAATTTTGCATTTATTTTTCTTGCTATTTCAAATGTATCATATACAAAGTTAGTTATTGGTTGCCTATTTAGGTTCAAAGAGGTATTAATTAAAACTCCTATGCCTGTTATTTTTTTGAACTCTGTTAAAATCTGACGCAGAAAAGACTCATCGTCTTTGTTCACTGTTTGAACGCGACTTGTTCCATCTGTATGTACTACGGCAGGAATTTTTTCTTGTGCCTCCTCATTTGCAATATAATTAAACATCATATATGGAGATCTCGCTGGTCCACCTTGAAAATAAAGTTGTAAATCCTCTTCTAAAATAATAGGTGCAACTGGACGATATGATTCTCTCTGCTTTATCTCCACACTAATCCTTTCCTTGTTCAAAATCTGTAATGGGCTTATTAAAAATGACCTGTGGCCTAGCGCACGCGGACCAACCTCTGCTCTTCCTATATGGCAAATGCCTATTTCGTCTTGCGAGAGGCGCATTGCGATTTTTTGAGGCTCATTTTCAATCTCAAAGATTTTTTCCTTGCCTTTTTTTGTTAATTCAAACTGTTGGCTACTCTCATTAATGCCAAGATATGGCAACTTACATCGGGGCCTTTTACCTATTTCTTTTGCAATAATAATCGCGATTTGACCAATAGCTATTCCGGTATCGTCGCAATTTGGAGAAATATATATTGATTTTGTAACATCTTCGAAGATTTTCGAATTACATCCAAGATTTAATGCGCTACCTCCGCAAAGAACTATATTCTCATACTTAGTTCTGTACACTTTTTTAATGTCTTGTACTCTACGTTTTACGAATTCTGACTGAATTGCTGATGCCAAGGACGCACAAGATAAAGGATCTTTCTTTGCTAAATTTTGTTCGCTCTTAAAAATGTTTTTTAATAAAGTCTGTCCGTACACGAAATCGACATTTTTTAATCTAGGGAACACTTCTGACACCAGTTTTAACATGACATCGCTTACTTTAAATGACAGGCCCGCTAATCCCATTAATTTTCCCTCACTAAATGGCTCGCCGTAGAGATAAGATGCAAACTGACCATATGGTTTTGTTGAAATATGGTCGTCTATATTAACCAATAGGCGCTGAATTGTAAGGTTATCTCCTATAAAATAGACAACTCGCTCTCCTAAATCTCCTCCGCCATCGCAGCTTGCTATCAGTGCTTTTGAAAAATTTGAAAAATAATAATGGCCTGCGTGGGCTAGATGATGTCGGAGAATAAATGTAGGAATATTTCTACCAAGAAAAGCGTATTCGTTTTCGCGAATATCTTCCTCGCTCGTAGAATTTTCAAATGGATTGTTAAGCGCATTCACAACCAAATAATCTACATCAGAGATAGTAAAATTGAATTTTTCTAAAAGAAATCGCGCTGCGATCTCCATATGAGTTATGGATGCGCTGATTTTCTTTGCGCGGAACAATCTTTCAAGCTCAAGAGATGCCACAATCACATCATCAATAGATAACGCTACATTTGAATCGTGATGATTAAAAGCAATACTTAAAAAAATAGTATTTCCTTGCTTTCGTTTTTTCATGATTTTTCTCTTAGTTTATCTTGTACTAACTTTCTATAACGATTATTAGTTGATGAATCGATGGCAAATCTCGATTTTTCTAACAGTAAACGAAGTGTGGCATTATCAACGGATGGAGATTTGGCGATTAATCTATTGGTATAAAAGTGACCTGGATCATTAACGCATATCTCTGCTATCTCCCGAAGTGTTGCTGGTGAAGTCTGTTTATTAAAAATCATACAAGCTCTCACCGGGAAAGTTTCACTTTCTTTCTCTTTCAGCAGTAAATGTGCTTTATATGATTTCTTTTTTTGAGCCATAGCTAGCGCGAGTTTTATATAATCGTATATCGTGACATTGTTTTCTTTTAAAGTATACTGAAAAATTTTGTCTAGGAATTCATTTATACGTTGTTTACTCGCCATATATTTTTTCCAGAAAAGATCGGGGTCTTTTTTGAAAAAACTTCCAAAATATGCGTTGCATTTAATCGCTGCATTTAAGGTTCTCTCATTTAATGGCGTTCTTCCGCGAGAATTAGTATCGGCATGTGCGCATAAGACGACTGATTTTGTAAACATAATAAAAGCAATATCGTCTAATATTTCATTAGGAGAAAATTTCAGAATACCATCTATAATGTTTATTGAACGCACAATTTCTGGTTTTTTTTCATGAAAATTCAAAGATGGGCTAATAATTCTTGCAAACCAATTAATAAATAGAATATCTCGATATGCGCCTATTGAATATTTAAGATTGTATCCTTCTTGAGATGATCTCTCGTTAAAGACACGTGAAAATGTGTATTCCCAGAGCAGTCTATTAACTAAGAACTCTTTTTTGTTATGCGATTCATAATATAAGTGATGCGAGCCATGCAACGGACGAGAATCTAGGAGGCCACATTCGGGAGACATACATGCAAAAAGTCGCCCTGCCATAAAGTTTGTCAATGAGAAATTATCAATGCGATCGATTTCTTTTAAATCTGCATTTTTAAATTCTTTTCCCCCACCAAAGTAAACAAGATCGAGATCTGACATTGGTAAGGCTTCGTAACGGGAAATTGATCCACCGACATATACTCCCTCCAGTTCAGGTAATTCTTGTAACGCCTCGATTACATTTGAAGAGAAAATCTGACTAAGTTCAAAAATGCGATGATCTGCTTTCTGCATAAATTTTAAATGCATCGGCTTTAATTTCGTGAATAAGTCTTAGTATGACTCTTACAGAGAGATTCTCGACGTTATTTAACAAACTTTTTAGGTATTTTAAAAAATACTCTGGGAAGTTTTTATTTTTTTCAAAAATATTTAACCAATTCTCATACGATGTATTCATGAATTGTCGATACCCTATTTTTTGTTTTAGCAAAAAATAGAAGTTTTGGGCGATACGGAAAGAATATTTTTTAATATTTCGAGTTTTTTGGTCTGAATATTGTTCTAGAATAATACTGGCTAATTTTGCACAATGTAGTGCAATTTGTTCTTTTAAGCTAGATAGTAAATTTCCTTTTGGTATTTCTTTTACTAATTCTTTAAATGGATTTGATCCGTATAATTCTATTGCTTCCGCAAGCACTGCGATATAAAATTCACCATGGTTATATAAACGAAAATTTTTGACACCGTTTTTTTCTATATCGGGCCAAAATAAAACCGTAATATTTATTAGTGCTAATAGTTGAGGCAATGCTTTGTCGGGATAATCTTTAAAAACAACTGTTATATCATAGTCAGAATAATGGTCAGCTAAATTTTTGTTGAATAACCTTGTGCCATAGGCAAGAATCACAAGGATTTCGTCTGGTCCGTAATGAGCTACAAGTTTTTCCTTTATTTGTTTAAAGGTGTTTAGATCGGAGTTCATTTTAAAAAGCATAGCAAGAACATGGGGTGACGTAAAATATCAGAAAATTACAAGGTTCTTTATTTAATCTCAAATCCTTCAAACGCCTTAAATGTTCCTTTTTCGGTTTCCACTTGGGAAATTTGAAAATCGCCGCCGCCGCCAGCTCCGGCTTTAAGCCAATCCACGAATTTTTTAAGCTTTTCTTCCTCGGCTTCGGCTTCTATATATACTGTGCCGTCTGGCTCGTTCCGCACAAAACCGGCAATGCCCTGCCTTTCGGCTTCATGCTGAACCGTGCGCCGCAAAAAAACGCCCTGCACTTGGCCGTATAAAGTTATATTAAGATGATCAAGCATATAAAAAGAAGTATAATCTAAACCAATGGATAACAAAACCGAAATCGCGGTTTTTGGAGGCGGTTGTTTTTGGTGTACCGAGGCGGTCTTCAAAATGCTTAAAGGCGTTATTTCAGTTATGCCCGGCTATGCCGGTGGCGCTGAAACTGGCGGAAAACCGCCTACCTATAAGGAAGTTTGCTCCGGCAAAACCGGGCACGCGGAAGTCATTAAAATTGAATTTGATCCGTCAAAAATTTCTTTCCGCGATCTCTTGACGGTGTTTTTCGCGACTCATGATCCCACAACTCCCAACCAGCAAGGCGTGGATGTCGGCACACAATACCGTTCCATAATTCTTTACTCCTCGAATAGTCAACGCGGACAAGCGGAAAAATTTATTGAAGAACTAAACGCTTCAAATGATGAGGGTTTGCCAGCGGTAACCGAAGTCAAACCGCTCGGAAAATTCTACCCGGCCGAGGATTACCACAAAGACTACTACGCCAAAAATACGCAAAATCCTTATTGCCAAGTTGTCATCAATCCCAAGCTGGAAAAAGTCCAAAAAGAATTCGCGAAACTTTTGGAAAAATCCTGACAGATTTTAATCTAGGCGCGCCTCTGGAGTTTCATAAACCGGCACGATTTCTAATTCGCCTTTTTGCGGAGCGCGGATAACGTCAATCACTTTACCGAAGATTCGTGTATCGCGCCGCATGATAATCGGCTTGTAGCTCGGGTCTGATGAAACCGGCCTTAAAATCACGGCATTATTGGCAATCACGATTTGCTTCACAACCGCGAAGTTATCAATAATCGCGACCACCAGATCATTGTCCCGTATGTCTTCAGTAACTTCCACAAGCACATAATCGCCGCTTTCAATGCCGGCTTCGTTCATTGAGTTTCCGATTGCCTTGATGCTCACGATTTTCTCTTTGGGCCTGCCCCAAATCAGTTCTTTGGCAACGCAGATGAATTCGCCGTAAGCGTGTTCCGCAAAAATACTCATTTGATCACAGCCAGCTGAAGCGATAACCGGAACAGTAACCGTACCGGCGTTTTTAGCTCCACCATTGCCTAAAAGCTCAATGCCTCGGTTCTTGTAACGCCAACGGCGAATTAAACCTTTGGTTTCCAAAGCCTCCAGATATTGCGTAACTGAACGCGGCGAGGAAAATTTCATGAGCTTAACCATCTCGGCCACTGTCGGCGATTTGCCGTTTTTATTGATATAAGTCTGAACTTTTTCGTAAAAACGTTTTTGGTTAATGGTTAGTTTTGAAAATATTTTCTCCATGCCCCGTACATTCTATTTTACTATTTGTATATATCTTACCATATATACAATATATACATGTGGATAACTCAAAAAGGCACGGGGGCTTGACTTCTAATCAGTTCTAGCTATACTGCTACTTAGCAATTTCGCGCCACACCCGTCAAACAGAATCCGTCTACGGGGTACAAGCGGCATTCTGGGGCGCGAATGAAACGGAAGCTCAATTCCCCGGATCGCCGCTTCGTTTAGGAGCGGTGGCTAAGCGAGCTTACCGCGCTAACGAGGTGGGCTCTGTCTGAGTTCTAGGCGTTCCAACGGGTGTTGGATCGCCGGAGGATGAACTTGGGTGGGGCCCTTTATTTTTCATTGAAAAAAAATTTATTTCGTCTTATACTTTAATAACAAGCACCTTGAAAATATCTTTAGTTTTTACAGCTCCCCGGTAGCTCAGCGGTAGAGCGGCGCTCTGTTAAAGCGAAGGTCGCAGGTTCGATCCCTGCCCGGGGAGCTGTGAACGTTAGAGCAAATTTAAAATCCCAGCCTCCGGAGCCAAGTACTTATACAATTAAGTCATGCAATTCCCAAAAAAACGCGTTTCCGAGATATTCCGAAAGGGTGATGATGGACCCCTCCACATTACCGAAGAGGGACTTTTGCATTTACGGAAAAAGCTCGCAGAACTTGAGCGCTCGCTCCCGCACCTTATTTCTGAAGCTCAACGCACGGCTGACTACGGCGACCGATCAGAGAACGCCGAGTACAAAGATGCGAAAGCAAACCTGCGCCGCGCGCGCGGGCAAATTCTTAATATTCAGTACAAGATTAAACGAGCCGTAATCATTCATGCTGGCCCAAGCGCGTCAGGCACAGTACAAATCGGTTCAACTGTGGTGCTTGAAACAGAAGAAGAAAAAAAGACATTTCAGATCGTTGGTTCTCACGAAACTGACCCCGAAGCGGGACGCATTTCATACCAGTCCCCGCTTGGCGTGGCACTTATGAATCACCGGCAAGGCGATACAATTACCTTGAAAAGCCCAAATGGATCGCGAACCTACCACATCCTTGAGGTGAGATAACTACGCGTTCTTCCTATTGACAAGATATAGGGTGAACTGCTATACTTTAAGTATCAAAGTGAATTTCTCCTCTTATTTACTTAGGTATTCCTCTCTTTTTTAGCAATAATGCGTGGCTTTAGAAAAGCCGGTAGTTCTTTCGCAGATCCGGTATTAAGTCATGATTTTAGGCCGTTACGATTCTTTAGTTAGCAGCTATCGGCTTTTCTAAATCCATTGCGTTATAAAATCGGTGATATTGATAACTTTTTATAAAGTATAGACAAATCCACAGCACAGAAGTTTGGGGTAAATATAAAAATGATCTTATGATTAAAAAAGCGGTCGCCACTGGTGTGGTACATAGAGTGCCAGCGGATTTACGCAAAGTCCTTATTTCTTCCCCGAAGGCACTGGCAGCATGGGAGGATATTACGCCACTTGCGCGCAATGAGTGGATCTGCTGGGTCACTTCCGCCAAGAAAGCGGAGACGAGGAGCCACCGGATCGAGAGGACGCGTACGGAACTTATAGAAGGAATGCGCCGGCCTTGTTGCTGGGCCGGTTGCCCTCCTCGTTGAAGCAGAAATTTACTCTTTCTTGCTAATTGCAAACCAATCTATGTTGCGAGTGGCAAACATAATTACCGCGAGAAGAACGAACAAGAGGAGCGAACCGAAGAGTAACGCATAGTCTTCAAGTCTCAAGACAAAATACAAATAACCGTAGAGAGTAGATAGAAGAATAAAGATCGGAATTGCTCTCCGTTTATTCCTTAAAACAAATGCGCTGTAGATCGTAACGAGCACCGCGATCATAGCCGTCGCTACTAAGTAGGCAAAAAGGAATCCTATCTGTTCCGAAAGAGATAGTAAGAGCAAATAAAACAGCGAAAGAGCAGAACCAATAAGAAGATATTGAACTGGATGAATACGTACCTTTGCCAAAACATCAAAAAGAAAGAAGGCGGCAAAGGTTATGATAATAAATAGGATAGCGTATTTCACACTTCTAAACGTCATATCATACGCATCCACCTGTTCGTGCAAATCCACTCCGGGAGAGGAATCAATTAATTGTTGAAGGATGACGGCGCCGCTTCGCCATGTTTGAGGATATGACCTTCCAAGGGAAGAGATCCTCCACTCCGACTCGAATCCTCTCGGAGTCACCTCTCGCTCTCCCGGTAGAAAAGCCCCTACAAACTTAGGCGACGGCCACAAAGAAGATATAGCAACAACTGTTTCCTTGCCAAGCGGAGCAAAAGAGATACCCTCGCTTCCATTAAGTTGAAGTTCAAAAGAAAAAGGGATCTTATTGGAGCTTGTGTCTATAGGAACAAAAGCATGAAGCCCCGAACTTTCTAGAAAAGCAACGCCCGGGCTTGGATTAAAGACGTGTGTATCGCCATTCCACGAAAGATCAAATTGTTTTTCGATTCCTCTCGTGTCTGTAATCGCTACAGAAAAAGTAGCCATTCGAGAGCCTTGTGGCACCGCGCTTTGTAGATCATTTCTTAAAAATTCTCCTGAGACTTTTATCGTGCTCGTATAAACCACTGATTTGAAGATGCCGCGTGATCTGACTTCTGGCTCAAGTACTGTCTCGTAGCGCAAAGTTTCAGGTAGAATGTAAACGGGTAAATTCTCGGCTGGATCATGGCGTATGATCATCGGGCCAACAATAACCTGACGCTTACTCCATTTTTCGGCTATTTCAAGCTTCGCCAGAGAAAAGCGGTTCTGTCGTTCATTTGTCATTCCTAAAACAAGAAGGCTGGCAATAAAACAAACGCCTCCAATGAAGATAATAGCCAAAAGTTTTAAAGAAATACTGTCCTGTTTCATAATTGGTGAATTATTCTACATAACTCCTACGAGAAATAAAGAGTTTCAATGCATGATCAATTTGAGTCCATTAGTTCTGAACTTGTCCAACGTTGGGAGTAAAATACTTAGATATTGATTTCTTGCCTTATTTTTGTTACCCTGCTGCCAGCACACAGGAGGTGCCGAATGGTCCTTTCCGTAGAAGAAGCAAGAGAAAAAAGAGTTTGCCGGATTTGCGAAAAGTCCATTTCTTCCGTGATCGGCCCCGAAGGTTGGCCGTTCGGATTCAATGAGATGGTCTTTCCCATCGCTATCACCTTGAACTTTGGCAAAGAATTTGCTCATACTGACTGTCTCAAAAGCAAAAACTTTCCAGGAGCCGAAAGCAATGACAAGAAAAGCTGATGTGAGAAAAATCCCGATTACAGTGTACATGCTACCTCTGGCGGTGCAACATCTCGATCGCATCGCGAGAGACGGCTTTTATGGAAACGGCAGCCGTTCTCAAGCAGCCGAGCGTTTACTCTGCAGGGCAATGATAGAATATCCTCTTCCAGCGATCCGAATCCACCCCAATTCAACCAAACCATCTGCCTAGTCAAAGGAGACACGAATGCCAACCGAAACAAGCAAGGCTACGAAATGGGACGGAGTGATCGCCATGGTGGACGCTGGACTCCAAATACTCAAGCGTAAACCGCGACGTCTCAAGATCGGCTACCAGTGCTCTCCCGGAGGTATTCTCAATGCCTATCGTGAAGGCGATCTAACTTTCAAGCAGGCTGTCCAAGCCCTCAAGAAGTGGAAGCGAGATCGGGACTAACCGCCATCGCGGGAACAATCCGCCGCCGACTCTCTGTAGAGACAAAGCGGCTTTTTTTATCTTATGCCTGTATCAATATCCACCTTAACTGTCAGAGTTTGATTGGCTTTTATAGTAATAAATATCGGTAAGCTATACTCACAACCGAGAAAAGTGCAATCAGTGAGCGTAAGATTATAGTTGCCCTCGGGAATCTCGCCTTTAAAACTGCCGTCTGGATTTATTTTTAGGTAAAAAGGCAGATCAACCGGCCGTCCCCCGCCTTGGGGAGTAAGAACTATTTGTCGCTTAGAATAAACATCTGGCACTGGCATTGGGCACGGCTCAACCGGACAAAGCGGCCCAATATTAACTTTGCCCATAATAATTCCGGTGGTTTTAAATAGGTCGCCATTATCAGACAAAGAAAACCAAAGAGCGATAGCCACAGCGGCTATCACAAAAACAGTTATTAAGGGCTTAAGTTTCATTGGTTGAAGTTTAGCACAGTTTTGCGGGATTAAAAATTAACTTGAAAAATGAGGAAAAAATTGGATGTTTTTTAATCTTGCACCGGTAAATCCATCGTGATCTAATAGTCACATGTATAAGAATAAGCAATCTGGTGAGGTTGGAGAGGTAGATGTTATAAAACTTGTGCCATGTCCTAATTGCGGCAAAAAACTTATGGCTTTACCGCAAAATTATCCTCTTTATGATATACAATGTACTGGTTGCTCTTTTCGCGCGCAAGTTAAAACAAATCAAAGTAAACCGAAGGCAGTCGTTTTTGGAGCGGGTTGGGAGATAATGGATAAAGTCTTGAAATCTGGATTTTTAACGCCTCCGCTGATTTTAAACTTTAAATGGAGTACTGTTGGTAAAAAGGAACAGGAAATTCGCTTCTATCCATTCGTGCCGAGAAAGAATTTGAAAAAACGATTTACAAAAATTAGAAAATCTGGCCGAGAACTTTGGATGTTTAATTATATCGACATGAACGATATCGAAAAAGTGCCATACTTTATACTTTATAAAAAATAGTATTGACGCCAACAAAAAATTAGGAGAAATAGTGCAATAAGTTTATGGAGGTACAAAACGATAAACCCATTAAAGTAGTAATAGTTTCAGAAGTTCCTGTTTATGCCACGGTGTTTGGGATTTTAGCTTTAATTCTTGCTATTTTAGCTTTCTTGATTCCCGTGATCGGTACCATATTTATAACCCCGACAGCTATATTTTTTGGATTGATTACTCTATGGGGCGGAGCGAAGAAACTAGGGATAGCAACGTTTGTCATCTTAGTTGTTAAATTAATTATCAGCCCTATATTTTGGGCGAACCTTTGGGTTAGCGCCGTTGAAGCAGGCGCAAGTGGCAATAGATTTCTCTCATATTTTATAGTTATCGGTATGTTGCTCATGTTTATACTCTTATTTAAGAAAAGTAAGTCCGCTCGTTCCTAACTGCACCGCCAAAAAATTCGCCAGCCAACAAAAAAACAGAAAAATTATTTAAAAAAATAAAATGTCAAAATACTATAATCCCGGCCGCTCAAGAAATTTATACGACCCAAAGTCACCAGAACCATTCAGATTGAGCCGGTCAAAAATAGATTTATTTCTTAATTGTCCTCGCTGTTTTTATCTTGATAGAAAACTTGGCGTTGGGCAGCCGCCAGGCTATCCATTTTCTCTAAATAGAGCAGTTGATGAATTGCTTAAAAAGGAATTCGATATTCATAGAGCTAAGGGAAGTCCTCATCCATTAATGAAGGCTTATGGATTAGATGCAATTCCCTTAGCGCATGAAAAAATCAATCAGTGGCGGGATTCACTTGGCGGCGGGATTACCTATTTTCATAAAGGCGCTAATTTTATTATTACCGGTGGAGTTGATGATGTATGGATAAAACCCGACGGAGAATTTCTTATTGTTGATTATAAAGCCACTTCAAAAAGCGAAGAAGTAAATCTTGATGCTGAATGGCAAATCGGTTATAAGCGCCAGATGGAAATTTACCAATGGTTATTCCGGAAAAATGGATTCCGGGTTTCAAATACTGGATATTTTGTCTATTGCAATGGCGACACTGACAAAAAAGCTTTTGATGGGAAACTTGAATTTCGGATTAAGCTTATACCATACGAAGGTAATGATTCATGGGTTGAGCAAACAATTCTTGACGCGCATAACTGTCTAAAACAAGATTTAATTCCGGCTTCCGGTGCAGACTGCGATTTTTGCAAATATGTAGAAAGCGTAACAATGAAAACAAAATAAATTTATGACCAATCAAATAACTCCACAAGTAAAATCATTACACGAAGCTCTTGCGAAAAGGGGCATAAAATCTATCCCTGAGTACTCGGATGGACATAAACATGTTGATCTAGCAATTTTGGAAGCGAAACTATATATCGAAGTTGACGGAATACAGCATTTTACCAAACCAGAGCAAATTATCGCTGATTTTCAGAGAGTGCATTATTCTGACAGAGACGGCTTCGTTACGTTTTTCGTGACAAACCAGATCATTGAAAAATACTTAGACGAGGTTGCAAATGCTCTTGTTGTAGTTGTGAAAGAACGCGTATCAGCAAAAAATTAAGAGAATAGTTTTATGAATTACAAAATCCGCGCGGAAATTTGGCTCTATCCCCGCCTTCGGTAAAGCTACGGCGGGCAGGCCTGCCTGCCGGCAGACGGGCGTCCCATTTAGACCCTATATACAGCTTTTAGTGGAGTATGGTATAATGTAGACATATGATAAAATCTAATTCAGCGTTCATGAAACCCATGAACATTAGCGGCGAATTAGCCGCCGTAGTCGGTGCCGGGCCCATGCCCAGGTCAGAGGTCGTGAAAAAGCTTTGGGAATATATCAAAAAGCATAATCTTCAAGACCAAAGCAACAAGCGCAATATCAATGCCGATGAGGCTTTGAAAAAAGTCTTTGGAGGCAAGGCCATGGTCAACATGTTTGAAATGACCAAGCTCGTTTCCAAACACCTTTCCTAGAGTAATTTTTCTTCTTCAATATGCCCGTTCGACTGGTTCGCTAAGCAGCTAAAAGCGAATGGCGATTTTTTAATTTGTCAAAATAGAAAAAATCTATTATTATAAGAAAAACGCGACCCTTAAGGGGCTTTATCCCCACACCTTCCCGAATACTCAGTATTCTTGCCGCATGGATAAAGAGCAACTTCAAATCATTCTTGAGGGATCCAATACCCCATGAGTAGGTGTGGGGATTTATTTTTTATGACCGACAAAAAACCGAACAAGGAATACAATCACGGCGACGTAATCCTCCGCTTTAGCGAGACATCTTTTGGCTACAGCGAAAAAAAGCCGCTTTTGAAAGAAGCCAATTTTACCGTGCGCGAACGGGCAAAGATTACTTTAATGGGGCAAAACGGTTCCGGCAAAAGCACTATTTTCAAACTCATCTTAAGAGAGTTGACGCCGGAAGAAGGCTTAATAAGCATAAGGCCTGGCGCCACGATCGCCATAGCATCACAAGCGATTAAAAAAGAAGATTTAAAGAAAACCGCGCGGGAATTTTTTGAAGGCGCTTTCCAGAAAAAAGTTTACGACATTGATCCAAAAATCGCGAAAGTGCTTGACGCGGTAAATTTAAAAGCTCCGCTTGAGAGGAAAATAGAAAGCTTTTCCGGCGGCGAACAAGCGCGCCTGCTTCTTTCTTTGGCGCTCATTCAAAATCCTGACATCTTGCTTTTAGACGAGCCCACCAACAATTTAGATAAACCGGGGATAGAACACCTTACTAAATTTTTGATTGAATATCCTAAAACAGTGATAATCATTTCCCACGACGCCCACTTTTTAAACTCAATAACCCATGGCGTGCTTTACTTGGACATTTTCCAGAAAAAAGTAGAACAGTATGTCGGAGATTATCTGAAAGTGGTTGAAGAAATAGCCAATCGCATTCTACGGGAACGCCGGGAAAATGCGCGGCTGGAAAGAGAAATCTCCGAGCGCAAAGAAAAAATGAATTTCTTCGCCCAAAAAGGCGGGCATATGCGGGATGTGGCCAGAAAAATGCGCGAAGCCATAGAAGAATTAGAGGAACAGCTTGTGGAAATGCGGCAGGAGGACAAAACCATCGGCAATTTCAGAATTCCAGCCCAGGAAATATCCGGCGCGATTTTAAACATCTCTTCGGTTTCAACGGTTAAAAACCATAAGAAAGTTTCTCATAAGGCAAACATTGTTTTAAAGCGAGGCGAAGTATTGCTCGTTCAAGGCCCCAATGGCATCGGCAAAACGACTTTTTTAAAAGATATCGCGAGCAGGCATAAAACAGGGTTGGAGCTCGCGGAGAAAGCAGTCATCGGCTATTACGCGCAGGATTTTTCCGGACTCAATGACAAGAAAACCGTTTACGAATCTCTTGCTGAAACGGCCAAGGGCGGCAGTGAGGAAAAACTGCGACAGACGGCGGCGCATTTTCTGTTAACCGATGATTTGCTCGGAAACCACGTAAGCTCGCTTTCCGAAGGACAAAAAGGCCTTTTGTGTTTCGCGCGCTTTGTGCTCCAGATGCCGAATTTATTGATTCTTGATGAACCCACAAACCACATCAACTTCCGTCATTTGCCGATAATCGCGAAGGCGCTGGACGAGTATACGGGAGCGCTTATTTTAGTAAGCCACATGGCGGATTTTGTTGCTCAAATCAAAATTGATCAGAAACTGGATTTGGGCGCGCTCTAAAATACAATGCTCATAGACCACGTAATTATTAAGGTAAGTGCCGGCAAAGGCGGCGACGGAGCCGCTGCTTTCAGCCATATTAAAATGACTCTTGGGCCAACCGGCGCCTCGGGCGGCAAAGGCGGCGACGTGTACTTTGAAGCAGTCGCTGACTTGGGCGCGCTCCGTAAATTCCGCGCCAAGAAAGATTTTCACGCCGAGGATGGAGGCAAAGGCCGGTCTGCGTTCCGCGACGGCAAACGGGGCAAAGACCTCGTGCTTCCAGTGCCTCGCGGTACTGTGATTAAAAACCGCGCAACAGGCGCGGAGCAGGAATTGACCAAGATTGGCGAGCGCCTGCTCGCGGCACGAGGCGGTAACGGCGGCAAAGGCAACTTTCACTTCAGATCAGCGACAAACACCTCGCCAAAAGAATTTGAACCCGGCTCTTCAGGCGAAACCTTAAAGCTCGAGCTCGAACTCAAGCTGATCGCGGACATTGGCCTGATCGGGCTTCCGAATGTCGGCAAATCAAGCTTGTTAAATGAGGTTACGGCCGCGAAAAGCCGTGTTGCTAATTACCCGTTCACCACGCTTGAACCGCATTTGGGCGCTTACCAAGAACTTATTTTAGCCGACATCCCCGGCCTTATTGAGGGAGCGTCATCCGGCAAAGGATTGGGCATAAAATTCCTGCGCCACATTGAGCGCACGCGCATCCTCTTCCACTGCATTGACGCCCAAACAAGCGATCCAATCCAGGACTACCACGTTATCCGCAAAGAACTTGGCGCATATAATCACGCGCTTCTTGAAAAAGAGGAATACATAATCATAACCAAAACGGATGCTATAGAAGAAAACCGCCTGCTTGAAATCAAAAATCTGCTGGCGCCCCTCAACAAAGAAACACTCGCCATTTCAATCTATGACCCCGATCGGATGAATGAGCTCCGGAAACTGCTTGATCGCGTGATTATAGCTATTTAATGATAACTGTGGTAAAATCGCTTTAATGAAGCTATCGGAAAAGGCAAAAAGCGATTTAGCTAAAAAATTCCAAAAAGTGTTGAAAACACCGGCTAGTTTTGATTTTTTCGTGGCAATTCACGACTTTATTCAACATATAGAGCTCAATTCATCGCTTTCCAAGAACCTTTCACAGCGCTTAAAAACTAATCTAGAATTGAATATTCCCAAAAAATACAGCTATTTGAAACAGATTTATCAAGGACTGGAAGACGCCAATAATAAGTCTAATGCTGATTTGGGGCATACGAGATACTCGGTAATCTTGGAATTGAATCGAATCCGGAATAAAGATGTTTCCGAAAGCAATTCGTTTTGGAAAAAGCGGGAATTATTCAGGAGATTGACGAGCGAAATCTATCAGCGCTTAAACCCGGATCCGGCATAAATTCCGCGCCCGTTTTGATTAACCGACGCTTTTAAAAAAACCGCGATCAATGTCGCGGTTAGGAACTAATCGCCAAGGCCAAGAAGTTTCCTTAGAAAATCCGGAATCGGTGAGTCTTGATCCTTTTTCCTAACAACATTCCAACTTTTGCGGACGCCGATGATCACATCAGGTCCCCAAAGCTTATACTCATCACGGATGCAAAGCCAGAAAATCGCACTCATGGTTTCCGCTTTGGCTTTTACGGCTATAGATTTTTCAATAGCGTGTTTCTGGTCCTTATCGTTTCTCGCTATACGCAAATCAGCTACAAAACGGAGCGCTTCGGCTTCCGACTGCTGGGCGCGCGTATAGAGTTTGCGCAGTTCTTCCGGCACTAAACCAACAACTTCTTCACCAGCTTCAACTTCGCCTTTGGGTTCAATTAAATCGTCTGCGCCAATCGCATCAAGTTCAATCTTCAAAACATCAAGCCAGAAAGCGGTTCGCATCTTGGCCTCCTTGGGAAAAAACTGCTTACAGGATGGCATAACTTAAAAACAGCGTCAAGTTGGAGTATAATTAAAATCGGAAAATAATAACCAATGAAAAAAGCTGTCTTAAAATCCATTTCTAACTCGTCAACAATCGCTCTTCTTTTATTGTTGATTGCGTTTGCCGCTTTTGGCTTTAATACTTGGAGCTACTACCAACTTCGCCAAGATTTAGAAAAAACCCAAGAGCTTTTTATGGCCGCGCTAACGAGAATCAGCGAACTGGAAAACAATATTACGGCAGCCAAAACGGAAAATAGCGATCTTATCTCCAAATTGGCGGCGGAACAAGAAAGAAACAACGCGCTTCAAAATCAGCTTTCCGGCATCACAAATACTGTCGGCAGTCTTTCCAGCACGGTCGGCACTTTGGAAAAATTAAGGCAAACCGACAAGGAGCTGCTCCAAAAATACTCAAAGGTTTATTTTCTTAATGAAAACTATATACCAAAACAGCTGGTTGAGATTAATCCAGAATATGTTTTTAACGGCGATCAGCCAATCCAAATTCATGCCCAAGTCTGGCCTTATCTTCAAAACTTGCTCACGACAGCGGAGAATAACGACGCAGCCCTCCAGATTATTTCCGGTTACCGATCCTTTGGGATTCAATCGTCTTTAAAATCAACTTACTCCGTGATCTATGGAACCGGCGCCAACCGATTTTCCGCGGACCAAGGGTATTCCGAGCACCAGCTTGGAACGACAATTGACTTTACCACTCCCACCCTTGGCGCGGCATTCACGAAATTTGAGCCGACAGCCAGCTATAAGTGGCTAACTGAAAACGCTTACAAATACGGATTCATACTCTCCTACCCCAAGGAAAACTCTTATTACATATTTGAACCCTGGCATTGGCGTTTTGTCGGCGTGACGCTGGCCGCCAAACTACAAGCTGAAGGCAAATATTTTTACAATTTGGATCAGCGGGAAATCGACCAGTACTTAATTATGATTTTTGATTAACTCTGGTGGATAACTTGGTTTTTGCATTGATTTAAAAAATGCGATAATAATAGCTATGAACCTATCGCCATTGCAAAAAATCATTGACCTTAAGAATAAGACCGCCATCGTAACAGGCGGCGCCATGGGCATCGGCCTTGGCATCGCCCGCCGCTTGGCCGAAGCCGGAGCAAACACGGTTATCGCCGATCTTAATGAAGAGGTTGGCAATAAATCGGCAAAAGAATTAAACCAGAGCGGCTGGAAGGCGGCGTTTGTCAAAACCGATGTTGCGAATGAAGCCGACGTCAAGCGAGCGGCTGATTTTGCAGTGAAGCAATACGGCGGCATAGATATTCTCGTAAACAATGCCGGCATCTATCCGATTATCCCAGTTATGCTGATGAAACCGGCTGACTTCGAAAAAATACTGGCCATCAATCTAAAAAGTGTTT
>Ga0209542_10010156_pt1 | contig 17067 bp, 18 predicted proteins | sample RifCSPhighO2_01_FD_184028 | JGI IMG/M metagenome (GOLD analysis project Ga0209542, IMG submission 184028) | Soil microbial communities from Rifle, Colorado - Rifle CSP2_plank highO2_0.1 (SPAdes) (version 2) | ecosystem: Environmental > Terrestrial > Deep subsurface > Rock core/Sediment ...
TCAATGACTTCCTCCTCCATAAAAGATGTTTACGTGCCGAAGCACTTCATCCACCACGCGGTATCGCTCGATCAGGCTTTCGCCCATTGTCGAATATTCTCGGCTGCGGCCCCCCGTAGGGGTATGAGCCGTGTCTCAGTCTCATCGGTGGGGGTCACCCTCTCAGGTCCCCTATGCGTCATAGCCTTGGTGAGCCGTTACCTCACCAACTAGCTGATACAACGCAGGCCGCTCCCGAAGCGACCAAATTAAATAAATAACTTGGCTTTACTCTTGCGAGACCATCGTGGATTACCCCGCCTTTCGGCGGGCTATACACGACTTCGGGGTACGTTCCTACGTGTTACTACCTCGTCTGCCGGTCCCTTGCGGGCCCTCGACTTGCATGCCTTATCCATACCGCCAGCGTTCACCCTGAGCTAGGATCAAACTCTAAGTAAAAGTATTTACTTTGAATTCGATGTAACTACTCTTTTTAGGATGGACGGAACAAAAGAATGTCCGACACACTGAAAGTGTGACGGATCCGTCACACGCTGCGCGTGTGTCGGATATATTTTCCTTCAATTCCAATTACTGTTTCTTGTGTGTTCTATCTTACCAATCTTATTTGGTTATGCTTTTGTATTCGCTACCCTGGCAGGGCAGGCGAATACAATGTCTCCATTTTCAGTTTTCAATGTTCGTCCGAAGTTTTTCATACGCAGAATTTTCGGCGCACCACTCCCTTCCCTCTTTTGAGGTTCGGTATTATGTAGGAGATCGAGTGATCCCCAGACAAACCATCAGGAGCGATGGTCTGAAGAGTATAGGCGGGATGCCGAAAACTGTCAATCGCATCCTTGAGAAGATAGGTGTGGCCGAATGGGGACCGGCCACACCCCCGTCGCAAAAAATTAGCGACCCCGTCTGGCTCACCGCAAGATCAGCTCTCGCAGCGAGCATTGATGCTCTAACTTGCCTCGGGCCTTTTTGCAAAGACCCGTCCTCTTTTCGAAAGAGGCACGCGTTGCTTCAAATAGAAGCTCCGCGTCTTTCTGGGTTAGAACCGCGATATCGCAAAAAACCCTGTGGTTAATCGCGATACCCACTGACGTCTCAGCATGGTTCATAATAACCCCCTTTCTCATGCTGAAGTCGAGATTATTGACATTATTAATGTATACGTCAAATCAGACAGCGGAAAAAACACCCTCGCAGCGCGAGCCGCGAGGGTGATTCCGGCGTCTCATTTAACAACAAGACTCCGGATCGCGGATAACGCTTCCGCGATAGCGGTCGCGAGCGTATCGGGATTCGTTCCCTCTGCTCTCACGACGATCTTTGCTCCTTCCACCGTAACAGATACGGTTGGTTTGGAGCCGTTCCCTCTCTCGTTTGGCATAGACAGCCTCCTTTCTCCGAGGGATGAGGAAATTGCGAAAAGGATTCAGAACGTTACAATACTCCAATGAGTGATCTCGAAGCGCAGAGACCAGTTGATCCATCAAAAGAAAGACTACTTCCAACAGTCGAGCAAGCGCGCGCTGACCGGGATAGATTTTTTGAGTTAGTTAAAGGAATCGAAGAAAGCACGACCGTACATGCCATCGATCCTAAAGCAAGAACCCTCGTGGCTGTGGCACAGGAGCACGCAAACAATATCATCCAAGATGCCGGTAAGATCCCTAAAGATGATCCGCGGCATGAGATGTTTGAGTGCTACAACGCTATTCTTGGAAAGTGGGGTGAACTCATTCAGCTCGGAAAAATTAGTTTAACGGAAGATAACGGTGCTTGAGAGCGCGCGATTTTCACAATCTATTTCACCAACTTCGCGTTTAACGACATACCATCTCTGCTCATACGAAATTCTATCCGTTCTGCGCTTTGTGGCGCAGGTAATGATCCATGATGACGAGCGCGGACATTGCCTCCACAATCGGGACGGCACGCGGGAGGACGCACGGGTCATGGCGACCAGCGGCGGAAAGTTTTACGGCCTGCTTCTTGCGATTCACCGTATCCTGTTCCTTTTTGATGGTAGAAACAGGCTTGAATGCGACGCGAAAATGAATCGTCTCTCCGCTCGTGATGCCTCCATAGGTGCCCCCAGCATTGTTCGTTTTCGTACGAATATTTCCGTCTTTAATCTCAAACGAATCGTTGTGCTCACTCCCGCGCAAACCCACGCTCCTGAACCCAAGCCCCATCTCGAATCCCTTCACGGCGTTGATGCTTACCATCGCCTTCGCGAGATCGGCCGGAACCTTATCGAAGACCGGCTCGCCGAGCCCCGCCGGGACATTCTTAACGACGCCCTGAATGACTCCGCCGATGGAATCGCCCTCTGCTTTTACTTTCTCGACAAGTTCTATCATTTTCTTTGCGGCCTTTTGGTCCGGACAACGCATGATGTTTGCCTCGATGCAATGAGGCGTCGCCTCATTGCATGTAACATCAGCTTTGATACTCCCGACTTGATCAACGTAGCTAAAGATCTCGATGCCTAGCTTTTCTTTGAGGTACTTCTTCGCGATCGCTCCAGCGGCAACGCGCGCGAGCGTTTCGCGCGCGGAAGCGCGGCCGCTACCGCGCCAATCGCGAAAGCCATACTTGGCCTCATACGTAAAATCCGCGTGCGAAGGGCGATACGCTTCCTTGAGCTCGAGGTAATCGTCCGATTCGAATTCCTCGTTGTATGCGATCATGAGGATCGGCGTCCCCGTCGTTTTCCCCTCAAAATATCCCGATAAAATCTTAATTCTATCGGCTTCTTTGCGTGGCGTCGTGATAGAGCTCTGCCCCGGCTTTCGCCTATCGAGCTCTTTTTGAATTTCTTCTTCGGTGATTTTGATCCCCGGAGGGCAACCATCGAGGACAACTCCCACGGCGCCGCCGTGCGATTCACCGAACGTCGTGATGCGAAACAGTTGTCCAAATGAGTTTCCGGCCATGGTCAGTGCATGATACCTCGCACCTTGGGCCTCCGCATCACCTCCTCGACTTTCTCTTCCAAGGAAAGATTGGTATCGTCGACAATCTCATCGGCAACCGTTTCGTAGAGCCTCCTGCGTTCAGCGAGCACTGCCTCGACCTCCGCGAGCGTGTTCGCCGCTTCCGTGAGCCGTGGACGCCCTTGATCCATATCGAGACGCCGCGCCAAAACCTTCGCCGGAGTCGAAAGAAAGATAAGCACACCACGCTGTTTCAAGGCTGCGATGTTTTCGGGCCTGTTGATGACTCCGCCGCCCGTCGATATGACCGTATCTTTGAGGCGGGTGATCTTTCGCACTATCTCTGATTCGCGGTCGCGGAAATATTCCCATCCATATTTCTCGACGATCTCCGGAATACTCATGCCTTCCTGCTTTTCGATCATCGCGTCGAGGTCCGCAAGTCTCTTGCCCAACTTCTCCGATAGGTGCTTCGCGACAGTCGATTTGCCGCCGCCCCGCATGCCGATAAGGACGATATTCGGATTCTGGTACGAATATTCGAGCTCGACGCCAATCGAGACGAGCGCATCCCAGAAATGCGGGTAGGTTTTGCTCACGACGTCCGGTTCGTTGATCTCCATTCCTTCGAGCGCGGTGCCCGCGACAGCAAATGCCATCGCCATGCGGTGATCACCATAGGTGTCGACGCGTGCGGGCTTGGGATTCCCACCGTGTATCGTTATCGAATCATGCGTGGATTCGCTGCGAATGCCCATTTTTTTCAGCTCGTGCTCGACAGCTGTCACGCGCTCCGTCTCCTTTATCCGCAGCGACCGGATACCTGTGATGGTCGTTTCCCCTTTCCCAAATGCGGCGAGTACGGCAAGCGTTTGTGCCTGGTCGGGGCAATCCTGCATGTCGACACGAATGGGCTTTACCCCACCACCTTGCACGATGATGGTGTCTTTTCCATACGTGACAGCGCTTCCCATGTCCTCGAGAATTTTCAAAAAACGCATATCCGCCTGCAAAGATTTCGAATTCATGTTCTCGAGCGTTATCTTTGAGTGCGTGAGGGCTGCGATAGCGGCAAAGTACGACGCGCTCGAGACGTCTCCCTCGACGATATACTCTTTCGCCTTGTACTTTTGCCTCGCGGGCACGACATAGCGCTTGTACGCAGCGTTCTCTACTTTCACGCCAAACTTCGCCATCGCCTCGATCGTCATGTCGATGTACGGGCGCGATATCTGCTCCCCCTTCACCTCTATCTCCACCTTCCCCACCAAGGGCGCGATCATGAGAAGCGCGGAGAGGAACTGGCTCGAAACTGTCCCCTTCATGCTTACTTTTCCGGGCTCGAGCTTCGAGGAAAGGATGCGCACGGGCGGGTAGCCCCTCTTGTCGACGTATTCAATTTTTGCGCCGAGCTGTCGCAAACTCTCGACAAGGTGCCCAACCGGCCGCTCATTGAGGCGGCCGCGGCCGCGGATCACCTTCGTCCCCCGCACGACGGTCGCAAGTGCGAGCATGAAGCGCGCGGTCGTTCCCGAGAGAAACGTGTTCAAGCGGTGCTCGCGGTCTTCAATGTCTTTCAAGTTGCCGTTGATCTCCAATGCATCGCCTTCGAACGAGCAGTGAAGCCCTAGTTCGCGCAAACACGCGATCGTCGCGTGCGTATCGTCGGAAACGAGCAGGTTTCGCACCTTCACACTGCCGCCCGTGAGTGCGGCGAGCATGAGCGCGCGATTCGTGTAGCTCTTCGAGCCGGGAATCGCGACAGTTGCACGTACGGGGCGCTTGAGTGGGGTTAATCGGACACGCCTCATGCTTCCTATAAAGCCTGTAGAAGGTGCGAATGTCAATCGGCGCACGTTTGCAAGAACTCGTTCACCGCGTACTATTCTTTCAATGGACAATGAATTGAAACGCTTGCGCGAACAGATCGACAGAGCCGACGCGAAGCTTTTGGATGCACTTTCAGAGCGCATGAAAGTCGTTGACAAGATCGCGGAACACAAGGAGGAGAACGAGGGCGCAGTGCAGGACGAGAAGCGGGAGGGCGAAATTTTGAGCGCACGAATAGCAAGCGGGAGAAACAGAAATCTTGAGGGAGAGATGGTGCGTGACATCTTTGAAACAATTCTCGACTTCTCCAAAAGACGCCAAAAGAGATCATGAAAGGTCAGAAGCTCGCGCAGCGGCTCGAGCAATTTCCCGAATACGTGCATGCGCGTCTTGCAAAAGCCGTCGCGGAAGTGGAGCGAGTATCCGGACGCAGAGTCCTGAATCTCGGCATAGGAAGTCCTGATGTGCCGCCGAGCCTTTTCTATCTCGACAAACTTTCTGAGTTCATTCGTGACAAAGATGCACACCTCTACCCCGGCTATGGTGGAACGCAGGAATTCAAAGACGCAATCCGCGCATGGTACAAGAAACGCTTCGGCGTCGAGCTCGGAGAGGATGAGGTGCTCGTCTTGCTCGGAGCCAAAGACGGTGTCGCGCACCTTCCTCTTGCGCTTGCCGACGCAGGTGATGAGATACTCGTCCCTGATCCGGGATATCCGGGATTTTCCGGCTCAGCGCTTCTCGCTGGCGCGACGTCGATGCCCTACAGCTCCTTCGACGAACTTGAGAAAAAAGTTACCGATAAAACAGCCTTTATCTGGGTGAACTTCCCGTCGAATCCGACTGGCGCCGTTGCAACGCTCGACGATCTCCGTTCTGTCGTAGCGCTCGCGAAGAAACACGGCGTGCCCATTGCGTACGACAACGCATACTCCGAGATCACCTTCGATGGCTACGTCGCGCCGAGCATTCTGGAAATCGATGGAGCAAAAGATGTTTGCGTGGAACTCGGTTCATTCTCAAAAACATTCTCTTTTGCCGGATATCGGATGGGATGGATGGTGGGCAATAAAGAAATCGTGGCGGCTCTCGCAAAAGTGAAGTCGCAGACCGATTCCGGCATGTCACTCCCCTTGCAGCGCCTTGGCGCATATGCGTTGGCGAACCAAGACATGGACTGGCACAAGAAGATGATTGCAACGTACCAAAAACGCCGCGACATAATCGCGGAGAAACTGCGCGCGCTCGGTCTCACCTTCGATCCGCCAGATGGCGGACCAAAAGGCTCTCTTTATCTCTGGGCAGAAATTCCGGACTCCGCCAAAGATTCAGAAAACTATTGCATGGCTCTACTGAAGGAAAAAAACGTGCTCTTCACCCCCGGAAACGCCTTCGGGCAAAATGGCGAGCGCCACATCCGCGTCTCCATCTGCGTCGACGTCAGCCGGATTGACGAATATCTTTAACATATATTCCATAAAATGTCCGACCGGACAAAATAAGGAATCCATCCCACCGGAATGTTTCCACCCAGCTTCTTCATGTTTTTGATGACAGAAATGTCAAATGTCGTCAGAATGTAATTCTTGACACTCCGAAGGTTCCGCAGAAGAATATCGAATGTCTTTGGGTTGCTCCCCTTGATGTGAATTTGATGCGCGACCTTTGATGAATCGACTTCAAGAAGCATTTTCTCGAGTGTAACTGGGGAGCTTTTGCCAAATTTCTCGTTGCCTGTATCGATTTCCTGCACGTCCGCCCAATCGAGACTGTTGATATCGAGACCAGCCTGCTTTAGAAGTTTCGGCTCGATTGCAACGATTTTTCCTCCATCATCGGAGTCGCAATATACGATGTCATATTCGATCGCCTTTGCGCCGAATTCTTGCGCCCATTTTGCAGTGAGCAGCGTATTTGGAGGATAGCCGAGTGATTTCCCCCCGCAGCGATGGAACACTACCAGCGTTCCTGATTTCACTTCTCAATTCTAGCAGGTTCGGCAGCAATGAATGTGGTGAAATTCGTTTTTAGGTCTTGGATGCCTGCCTCAAGGATTTTGAGTTTGTAGATATCGGCTGCGGCTTTAGAGGCGATGACCGCCGTTGATTTCGGAAGCTTCCCTTTTGCAAGATCTTCGGCTGCTTTTGCAGTGTCTTCGTACTCTTTGAGCTTCGTGCCACGCCAATGCTTCTTCAAATATCCTTTGCACTGCCTCAACGCTTGTTCATGCGATGTAATCGTTCTGATGTTCTTGCGAGTAACTCTCTTTCGCACAAGAAGATTCTGACGGATATCGATATCAAACATTTTTTTGAGTTTGAAGTTGTGCTTCGCCATGCCCTCGATTGCTTCGGTGACCACGCCCCCCGTCGAGTTTTCAATCGGAAAAATCCCGAGGTCTATCGTTCCCTGCTCCAGTGCGGAAAGCACATTCTCAACCGAGATCAGATACTCAATATCGAATTTTCTGATATTTGCCTTCTTCGCATACGCGCGCGCTGCCTCCTCGGAAAAGCTTCCCTTCACGCCTGAAATGCCAATCCTTGTCGGTTTTTTCATCCGGTTACTTCTTCTGCCTCCATTTCTCAACTGCAACGAGTAGCGGTGTCGCCAAGAAAATCGAGGAGTAGGTACCGGCGGTAATGCCCACGAGAAGCGTGAGCGCGAAATCACGCGTTGAGGCAGGCCCGATGAAGTACAAAACAGCGAGCGTGAAGAGTACCGTAAGAGAGGTGTTCACCGAGCGCACGAAGGTTTGGCCGAGGCTTCTGCCTGCGGTTTCAGAAAAATCTTCCCTGCGATTCCTCTCCTGATTGACGCGGAGATTTTCGCGCACGCGATCGAAAACGACAATAGTATCGTGTATGGAAAAGCCAAGAATGGTGAGAATCGCTGTGACGAAAAGCGTATCCACCGAGGCACCCGTGAGATACCCGAGGAGCGCAAAGAATCCGACCGGCACAATGACGTCATGAACGAGCGTGACAAGCGCTATCAGACCATAGACCCAACTCGAAACAGGCTTCGACACCTTGCGGAACGCGAACGCTATGAAAAGAAGGATGCACAAGAGCACGAGCACGAGAGCGATAAGTGCTTTGTTGCGTAATTCAGTGCCGATCGTAGGGCCCACTTCCGTGAGCTGTGCTACCTGCGCCGTACCACCTTGATATGAAAAGATGGCCGGAAGATTTTCGCGCTGTTCATTGGTGAGCGTTGCCAATCGAAGTGTGTATCCATTATCTCCCGTTTCCCGCAGGGAAAAACCGGCAAATCCAGCGTCTTCGAGAATGCGCGTGAGAGAGGGAGCATCGGGACGCGTCCCGTAGTGGACTTCGATGAGCGTGCCGCCGGTAAAGTCGATCCCGAGATGGAGGCCAAACGCGAAGAGCAAAACGAGCGAAGCCAGAATGATCGCTGCCGTTATCGCGAAGAATGCGTTCCTGAATCGAATGATTATCATAAGCGGATACCAGAGCCAAAAAGAAATCTGGTAATGCTGGATTTTGCTTCAACGCCGAGCGCGAGTAGAAACGTGCGGGAGACCGTAATCGCCGTGAGCATTGAGACCAAGACACCAAGCCCGAAGACCAGCGCGAAACCTTTGATGAGCGACGTGCCGAACCAGAAAAGAATGACGGCCGTGATCATCGAGGAGATATTCGAATCGCGGATCGAGGGCCATGCACGGTGAAAGCCTTCCTGTATCGCTTCGGACGCGTTCTTGCCTCCTTGCAATTCTTCCCGCGTACGCTCGAAAATGAGAATGTTCGCATCTACGGCCATACCAATCGAGAGAATGAACGCGGCAATGCCAGCTGCCGTAAGCGTGACAGGGATCCACTGGAACAGTAGCAGAATGGCGACGATATATACGGCGAGAGCGACCGATGCGACGATTCCCGGCAGGCGGTACCAGAGCACCATAAAGAGCATCACTGCAAGGATTCCCCAGAGACCCGCCACGACGCCGCTCTGCACGGCCTCGTCACCGAGCGTCGCGGAAACAGTCTGCGTGGAAATGAGTTCTATCGGGACAGGCAGCGCGCCGTAGTTGAGATTTCTCGCGAGCTCTTTGGCGCTCTCGGGGGTAAAGTTCCCCGATATCACTGCCTTGCCGTCGGGAATTGGTTCGTTGATGACCGGGATCGATATCGGCGCGCCATCGAGAAACATGCCGAAATAGCGGCCGACATTCTCTCTCGTGAGATCGGCAAACGTGCGCGCCCCTTCGGCATTGAACGTAAGCAAAACGATCGGCTCACTCGGGCCCCCGAGACTCTGATTGAACTGGATCTCTGCGCTCTTGAAATGTCGTTCGGCACCATATCTTCCTTGAGAAGGCGGAATTCGAGAACTGGCGTTTCGCCGATAAGCTCGATCGCTCTTTGCGTGTCGGTGACGCCGGGAAGCTCGACGATCAAACGTTCCTCCGTCTCGCCCGCCAAGGTGCCTCCACGTTGCGTTTGCACGATAGGCTCCGAGACGCCGAAAAGATTCACCCGCCGCTCTATAGTGTCGCGAAGACTGGCCATCGAATCCGCGACATCGCTCCCAATTATTGCCGAAAGATCGGCGCGATAGACGAGCTGCGTCCCTCCCGAAAGATCGAGCCCAAGCTTAAATGATCGAGACTCGCTCACCTGCGAGCTATAGACAAACCAGCCGACACCGGCCCCGACGAGCAAGATAACGAGAGCCGCGGCACGGATTTTCCACATGGTCGTTCAGTCTACCCGCGCTTTTGTACTAAATCAAACAGATTTTTGAATATCATCGCGACCGCGACAGGGCCGACGCCGCCAGGGACGGGAGTGATAACCGAGGCTCTTTCGGCGCATGCGGGATCGATGTCGCCCGTTATCTTTTTGTTCAGCTCGCTCGTGCCCGCGTCGATGAGCACAACGCCTTCTTTGATATGTTCAGACTTGATAAATCCGGGATTCCCCGCGCCAGAAACGACGATGTCCGCATCTTTGAGATCGTCTATTGAGCCCTCTTCGAGGGAGAAAACGGATACGTCGGCGCCGAGACTTCGCAAGAGCCACGAAGAAGGAGCCCCTACTAAGCGCCCGGCTCCTACAACAACGGTTCGCTTGCCGTGGATTTCAACGCCGCTGCGCCTCAAGATCTCGACAACCGCGAGCGCGACCGGCGCATGCACGGGACGCTCTCCCTCGGAAACCTTCGGGTTCAAAGCATCCACATCTTTCTCTTTTGGAACGATAGCGAGCACTTCATTCACATCGATTCCCTGCGGCAGCGGGAGCTGAACGATTACTGCGTCGGTTGTCGTAACGAGACGATTGATGGCCTGAATAATTTTTCCTGCATCGCTCTTATCCGACACATTCACCCGCATCATCTCGACCCCGAGTCGCTCTGCCGCTTTCGCCTTGATACGCACGAATGACTCAATAACCGGATTTGCTCCCGCGACGACGATCCCAAGCGAAACCCGCCGCCCGAGTGCGGCGAATTTTGGCGCGAGTTCAGCATAGACATGCTCCGCAATCGCTTTCCCATCGACGATCTTTGCGCTCATGCAACGTCCATTTCTTTTTTTAACTCCGCAATACCATCTTCGATCTTTACTGTCGGCACCCACCCGAGTAATTGTTGCGCCCTACGATTGTCGGCAAGCGCGTGGGCTGGCTCGAGACGTTCTGCCTCGTGGATTATGGGGCCTCCGATAAGTGCGGCTATATCGTTCACCGAAACGTTGCGGCCTGCGCCAATGTTCAAAACCTCGCCATTGCCAACACTCGAGGACTCGGCGGCGAGCAGGTTTGCCTTCACGACATCTTTCACGCTCGTAAAATCACGCGTATGCGTGCCGTCCCCCCAAATCGTGAGCGGCTTTCCTTCTTTTCGGAACAAAAGAAATTTCCCTACCATGAGCGCATAGGCACCATTGGGATCCATGTGCGAACCATACACATTGAAATACCGAAGCGAAACGGTTGGAAGGTTATACACGCCGCTCCACAGCCGACATGTCAGCTCTCCGACATGTTTTTGGAGGCCATAGGGACTCTTTGGCTGTGCAGCAAGATCTTCCGAGAGAGGAAGTGTCTGTTGATCGCCGTACACCGAACCGGAACTTGCAAAAATGAATCTCTTGACCCCTCCTTCGTGCGCTGCGCGCAAAAGAGATACGGTGCCACCGACGTTCACCGAGAACGTGAGCTCGGGATTCTCAATGGAAAATTGGACGCGGGGCAGTGCCGCTTCGTGGAACACATAGGTAGCGCCAGCAATAATTGGTGCAACTTTTTCATACTCGCGAATATCCGCTTCGTGGTACGTCGCCCCTCCGTTGAAGCGATCGTCGCGCATACCTCCCGCATAATTGTCGATGACGTGCACCTCATCTCCCCTCGCGACAAGTGCATCAACGATATGTGCGCCTATGAATCCTGCCCCGCCGGTGACAATAACTTTTTCCGCCATGCAGCAATAGTATCAGAGTCAGGAGCCGCGCTCCGTCAGGATAATTCGTATTGTCTGCAACGCAATAAATACATCCAGAAAAAGCGAGCGGTGCTTGAGGTAGTAGAGATCGTAGGAAAGTTTCATTTTCGTTTCCTGAATGTCCGCGGCGTGGTGCGGATGTAAGTGGTGCCTAATCTGCGCCCAACCGGTAAGCCCTGGTGTAACGAGGTGGCGGGCATTGTAGTACGGGATCTTTGCGCTGTATTCCCGCGAAAGCGCGGGAAATTCCGGGCGGGGTCCCACCAAAGAGAGGTCGCCCTTCAAGACCGCCCAGAGCTGAGGCAATTCATCGATGCGGGAGCGCCGCAAAAAATTGCCGACCTTGGTCACAGAGAGCTTCGTCTTTCCGTTCGGACCATACTCGCCCCGATCGTTCCCTGTCATTGAACGAAACTTAATGACGCGAATCGGCTTTTGGTATCTCCCGACACGCTCTTGCGAGATAAACACCGCTCTACCGTCTTCAAGCTTCACCGCGAGCGCGACAAACGGATAGAACGGGAGTGAAACGATTCCCAGCACGAGCGCCCCGACAATGTCGAGCGCGCGTTTGAGAAGCCCGTACATACGTGACGCATTCATGCTTGAGAGCATCCACTCGTAGGTGATGAGCGAGAGCGGAACCCGATCGAACACCTCCTGATGCAGCTCGACGACATCGATAATCGCAAAGCGCTCCTTGTGAAATGCAGCGTTGTAAATAATCGGGCGGGCAGCCTCAAATGCCTTGTCCGAAAAATCAACGACCAGAAATGCCATATCATCCTCGGCGGCGAGCCGGAGTGTCTGTTGGATCACCTCGTGGGAGGGGGTTTTGGTCGTGTCGATGACGTTAACGAACATAAACGGGTAGCGTCTGTCGCTTGCGATCTCCTGCGCGAGCATCCTTGAATCTGGGCCGGAGGCGATGAGCACCCCTTTGAGTCTTCGCCCTCGCAAAAGGTACGGGAGGTGGGAAAAAACCGGCACGCGCCACGCGTATACGAGCGTTGATGAGACGAGAAGATATAAGACGAGAATTGTCTTCGGCGCAAGACCGAACGCGGGAATGAGAAAAAAGAAAAGTGCCGCGAGGAGTACGTTGATGAGCTGCGCGTAGAAAATCGTTGTCGGAAGTCTGCCCCGAAAGAGTCGCGTATATTTGCCGTACAAGCCGGCAAAAAAGAAGACACTGACCCAAGCGACAAAAAGGAGCAAAAACGGGACCAAGTGCACGAGAAACAGCTTCGAGCTGGGAACCTCCCAGTAGCGCAGAAACAGCGTCACCCATAGAGAAACTGCAAAGACCGCAACGTCGCCGATAAGAAGTACAACGTACTCACGCTTCCACACGAGAGTCATGGTGATGATATGATTACACTAAATTGGCTATAAAACAAGCCGAAAAAACGCTATGCCCAAAAAGAAAATCCTCTTTCTTGTAACGAAAGCGACCTACGGAGGAGCGCAAAAGTATGTGTATGACCTCGTGACCAATCTGTCAAAAGCGGAATTTGACGTGATCGTTGCGTACGGGGAGCGTGGAAGGCTCGCCAAAGATCTTGCAGCTTCCGGCATTAAACTTCGTGAGGTCCCCTCACTTGCGCGCGATATCGCTATTTTCTCCGATGTCAAAAGCTTTTTTGAGATGTTGAGAATGTTCAGAGAGCTGCAGCCGGACGTGATCCATCTCAACAGTTCAAAAGCTGCTGCGCTTGGAGCGCTAGCGGCCCGCATCGCCCATGTTCAAAAAATAATTTTTACTGTGCACGGGTGGCCGTTCAAGGAGAATAGAAATCTGATCTCTCGTATGTTTATCTATCTCGCGAGTTGGATAACCGCACATTTCAGCCACGCGGTCATCGTGGTTTCCCAAACAGACGAAAAACTTGCAAAACACATGTGGGGTATCGGGAAGAAAGTGCACTTCATCCCGCTCGGACTTTCGGGATTTCAAACGTTGCCTCCGAATAACGGCTTCCGCGCTATGTTCGGACAGATCGAACCGGCAAAAATCGCGGGCTCGACGCTCCGCTTGGTTACGATCGGCGAACTCACGGCAAACAAAGGTATCGCGTACGGGATAGAGGCCACGGCTATGCTCGCGGAGCGCGGGATCGACGCTGTGTACGTGATCGCGGGCGAGGGTGAAGAGCGAGACGTGCTGGAGGCGCTCGCAAAAAAATGCGGCGTCGACGACCGCATGTTTTTCCCGGGCTTCGTTCCCGATGCCGCGAGAAACCTCTCCGGCTTCGACGTCTTTCTGCTCCCCTCGGTTAAAGAAGGTACGCCCTACGTGCTTTTGGAAGCTGCGCGTACGGGTATCCCCACCGTCGCAACAGACGTCATCGACGAAGATCTCGCGACCAAAATACCAAATATGCAGCTCGTGAGGGCTCGAGATGTACTTGCGCTCACAGATGCGATCGTCGCGCTATCGAAAGTCCCCCGTGCAGCTCGTGCACAGACCGATATCTTCCCCCTCTCGGAAATGGTTCAGGGAACAGTCCTGTTGTACCAATAGGTAACTACAAAACTAAACTTCTTAATGTTGTCGCTGGTTAACTTTGCTTTGAAATGACCCTCAATAACAAGCCGTTGGCGATATACACGCGGTTCAATATCTTCCATATTTATTAAGTATATCAAACGACATCCCGCCTAAACTACCCCCACCAGCTCCGTCTCGTCGCGAGCTTGAATCGAGGAACGCGCGCGGCGTCGCATTCCCATAAGGATGCCGAGTGCCGCATATTCTGTTAAGAGGTGAGAACCGCCATAGCTCATAAAGGGCAGCGTCGTACCGGTAATAGGAAGGAGGCCGATGTTCATCCCCGCATGCACAATGAACTGCGCGAGAATGTAGACGGCGATGCCGGAGGCGAAGAGCGAATGGAAGTTGTCGCTGCCGCGAAGCGCGTGGCCCAAGATTCGTACAATCACAACAGCAAACAATCCGAAGAGGAGCAGCGCGCCTACGAAACCCCATTCCTCCGCATACGCTGCAAAGATAAAATCCGTCTCATACTCGGGTAGAAATTGCAGCTTCGACTGTGTGCCGTATCCCACACCCTTCCCCGTGAGCTCGCCCGAGCCGACCGCAACGGCCGCTTGATACGCGTTGTACCCCGCCCCCTGAAGATCGCTCAGTGGATGGAGGAACGCGACGATGCGTTCTTTCTGGTATGGCTGCAGTCCCCACTGCCAAAGCCCGCCAGAAAGAAGGGCAACGGTAACGAAGAGCACTGCAAGATGCTTCCACGAGATTCCTGCAACCAAGACCATGCCCAGCCAAATCGAGGCGACGATGATGGCGCTCCCGAAATCCGGCTGGAAAAAAACGAGTGCCGCAATAAGCGCGGCGTACGCTCCCGACACGAGAATATGCCGTATGTGGGCGATTTCGATGTGGCGGCGGCTAAAATATTTGGAAAGAAGTACGACGAGTATCACTTTGGCCGGATCGGAAGGCTGTGCAAAGAAGAGTCCGAGATCAAAACGTTCCTGCGCCCCCTTTACGACCGTGCCGAGGAAAAACACAAGGCTCAAGAGAAAGAGTGCGCCGCCGTAGAGCGCAATCACGACCGGCGTGCGCCGCAAAAAACGGTATTCGGGGAGGCTTGCGGCCAAAAACACGCAGAGCGAAAGTGCGATCCAGACAATCTGGCGCTCGAAGAGCGCGTTTTCCCCCGGAAACGAATGCATGGTGAGAAGGCCGAGCAGCGATATCGCGAGTGCAGCGGCAAGGAGAAACCAGTCCACATGGCTGAACATCCGAGTGTCCTGTCCGACCCCGTTTTGGATAGTCGAAATCATGCCCCAACACACGAAACGGCATCAGAAGGCCACGTACTCATATTTTTCGCCTGCTGCGAAGCCATGCCGTTTCGTGTGAGGGGCATGGCTATTGCGTAAGCGGCGGCAGGAGCGGGAGAATGTCGATGCGTCCGACGGTCGCAGGAAACGGATCAGGCCACATAAAAACAATCTCCTTCTCCTCGTTCGGTGCAAGCCGCGGCAGCGTCGTTGCCGAAGCGACAAACGCATTCCCCGCAGGATCGAAGACGACTGCAACGAATGAGGAACCGAGTACTGCTGCAACCGATGTATTTTTCACGCGCGCAGTCAAGCGCGGCATCGAATCAACATCGATAACGTTCTTGTTATTGACCGAAAGAACGCTCGCGGCATTTGAGAGCCGCTCCCACACAGAGCGGGAGGTGAATTCGAAATACGTGCGCGCAACGGAGCGATTGCCCGTGCCAATTGCTCCTTCAAACACCGGCGTGATCCCGCCGGGAATAATGAACGTCGTTCCCCTCCGCTCGGCGACTAATATGTTGCGCTCATCATAGAGTCCGAACCGGTACTGTACCGCCTGCACGCCCGCCCCCTCGTTGGAATTCTCTATGTAGGCAACCGCGCTATAGAGGCCGCCGCGAACGAGAAACGCACGCGTCCAGAGGATCGAGCTAGGGCTCAGGGTTCGCTCGTCAAGAAGCGGACAGGTTCCTCCTTTGTCTATCGCGGTTTCCCCTTGGTTTTGCTTGCCATCGAAACAGGTGGGCGGATCATAAAGCAAAACCGCAACGGGAATGCCAATGATGGCCGCAAAAAAAAGAAAGGTTCCAAATCCATACACGAAGCGCCTCCGCGATGCCCAGGACATGAGGATAGTATATAGGGTATAGAGATATAGGGAATATAGGGTATGAAAAAAGTAATTATTTCAGATTGCTGTTTGATCATCTGGCCTTCAATTGTGGTATAGTTTTAGTGAGCCATTAGTTAATTTAATACCACATATGAGTGAAGGAAATGATGGGCCGCCAAAGCACCATGACATACGAGGACCTAACGTTGTTGACCTTCAAAGACGTCGTGAGGAGGTGCTCACGAAACGCGCGGAAGACAAATTTTCAGCTGAAACAGAGGACTTTCTTACTACGGTGAGAAGACATCTCGCGAGAATCGACAAAATAAACGATCCGGAGACCATACAGAAAGAAATCACAATACTTGCATCTGCTATTTCAATCAAGTCAGGTCATTTTATTGAGGAGCGCCGATCAATACCAGAACAGTATTCGGGAGGCGAAGAACGCCGTGTTCGAAAGCTGCAATTGTCCTATACGACGAAATGAAAGCCGCGCGAACGTCTAAGCTATAGGAATCTCACTTCAGTACTTTGTGCTAGCGCCGACCTACTCTTGCCTTTCGACTACCATCGGCCCTGAAGAGCTTGACTGCCGTGTTCGGAATGAGAACGGGTATATCCTCTTCGGCAAAGCACTAGCACAAAACACTGAAACGACCCTCCTTTCAAGAAATGCGGATATGGTGCCACCCAAAAATGGTAGTCGGGGTCCCTGGAATTGAACCAGGAACCTCCTGTCCACAGACAGGCGCTCTATCTTGAGCTAGATCCCGGCACCATATCCGCATTTCTTGCTATTTGCTATGTAAGTGAGCATATACTCGCTGAAAACTGAAGGCGACACAAAAAGTTTTAGAAAGCACACCCTTCGATTCGCTGCTTCGCAGCTCACTCAGGGTAAACGCGACTCCCACAATTCCTTTCGAGAGTTCTGTCGGATTATTAGTACGCCTTGGCTCAAGGGATTGCTCCCCTTCCACCGAGCGCCTATCAACGTGGTCATCTCCCACGATCCTATAACGATTCCTAATCTTGGAGTTGGTTTCCCGCTTAGATGCTTTCAGCGGTTATCCGTTCCCGACATAGCTACGGGGCGATGCACCTGGCGGTACAGCCCCCAGACCAGAGGTCAGTTCATTTCGGTCCTCTCGTACTAGAAACGAATCTCCT
>Ga0209542_10010157_pt1 | contig 17066 bp, 21 predicted proteins | sample RifCSPhighO2_01_FD_184028 | JGI IMG/M metagenome (GOLD analysis project Ga0209542, IMG submission 184028) | Soil microbial communities from Rifle, Colorado - Rifle CSP2_plank highO2_0.1 (SPAdes) (version 2) | ecosystem: Environmental > Terrestrial > Deep subsurface > Rock core/Sediment ...
GGTGGTTGGAATTCTTTATTCTATAATTATAACAACAAATATTCCTAAAATAAAAAGTTCGGGCATAAAATTAAGAGAAAGGCTTCCCTGTAAAACAAGATAAAATCCATAAATTATAAAGGAGGCCAAAATAACTATTCCCAAAATAAGCAAGGGTTTGAATGTCTTCTTCCATTTTTTAGTTGCCAATAAAACAACCAAAAACAATACAGAAGGAAGAATAAGAAAAGGGAGCATTAAAAATAAATAAATAAAAATAATCCCTTCCATATCTCCACCTTCTAAAGCTCCAAATAATAAAGGTAATATTAATCCTAATGCAATGATTATCCAAGAAGTATATTTAGCCAGCTTGTAAGCAACAGATCTAAGCATGAAAAATAAATAAAATCCTTGTTAATAAACCTTCTGTCAGCCGACAAAAAATATCAAAGCACTCTCAATAATAGCAGCTAACATAAGCAAAGGCAAAACAACAACTAAAAAAGTAACAAGAGATTTGTTAAATCTATACTTAAAAGTCTTAATTTTATCTTTCACAAAAAAAGAAGCTCCTAAATGAATTCCAAGTCCAAGAGAAATAAATATTGCAGGCAATTCAAAAATTCCATGAGGCAATAAACGCCATATTACACCAAAGCCTGCAATAGGAACAGCCTTAGAATAAACATATCCTAAAATTGCCCCGTTAAAAATAGCATTAAATATTGGAAAGATTCCAAAAAAAACTCCCAGAAACATTGAAGTAATAGCGCTAGTTGTATTATTACTAAATATAAACCATAACATCTCTAGAAAATCCAAGCCATCAGTTTTATTATATATTTCCAAAAGAAGCTTATCAAATCCGCTTAGGCTATCAGAATTGAAAAATGCAATTATAGAACTAATAAAAAACATAAGAATAACTGCATAAATATATCTCCTCTGCTTAGAAATATAATGAAGAGATTCATCAAAAAGCTCAGCAAAACCTATCTTCCAAGACTTTTTACTAGCATCTCTAACCTTTCTTTTAACCATCATCTAATCATCTTATTAATTAATTTAACTTTCTGCCTATATTTATTTCTCAAGTAAGCCCCATAAAACAAACCAACAACAAGTCCTCCAAGATGAGCAGTATTCCCTATTGGAAGTTTAACAAACAGTCCTATGACCATAAGAGGAATAATTGCTATTATAGGAGCAAGCCAGAATGGCAAACTAAGAGGCATAGCAATTCTTCTCAAAGCCATGTTAGAAGAAAACAAAGAGAAAATCATAAAAAAGATAATTATTCCTCCAACTAAATTAATAATATTAGCAATTGAAGGAATAACACCAGATAATAAAACCTGCAAAACAATAACTATCAAAGGTCCAACAATGAGATAAACCTTTTTTTTAGGAAGAATAGTAGCCAATATACCAAGCAACCCAAAAATAGCTCCCGACGCACCAACTGCAAAATCATCTACCCCTCCAAAAATAAAATCTCCTCTAGGAAAGAAAGTCCCGAAGTATGCAAATAAAACAAAAAACAAACTGCCGACAATTCCAGCTACCATATAAAACCAGAAAAAGCGCTTTCTCCCTATAATCTGTTCAGCCAAGCTTCCCAAAAAAAACAGAGAAAGCATGTTAACAAATAAGTGAAAAAAACCACCGTGCATAAACATACTTGTAATAATTGTCCATATATGTTGTCCAGACAAAATATCAGAAGATTTTATTGCAATAAATTCTATTAAATTAGAATAAAAAAGAGAAAAAATCATGAAAATAAAAAACAATATCACGTTAACTATAATTAACGTATTGGTCACGCTTAATCTATTTCTCTTCCTAATCATTTTGGCGCCACGCCTAAAGTCTCGTCTATAAACCATTATCTATCTCTTTTTCCTCTTCTTTGAAGAAGCTTTCTTTTTCACTACTTTCTTCTTTGCAATTTTCTTCTTAGCAATAGGGCGCTTAGACTTAACTTGGGATTTTTTCTTAACAATCCTCTTGGTTTTAGAAGATTTACTCGATTTAGTGCTCTTCCCAACAACCTTAGCTTCCTTATCCGTTCTAACTTGCTTAGCAAATCTAGAAGAATTAAGCTTATCTAATTCAGCCTGCACATGAACTAGCTTATCTTTCATCTTTTGAATTAATTTATCAACTTCTTTCACGCCATGCTCCGAATCTTTTAATGAATATACTTCTCCACATTCAGTGCAAGTAAACTCATTAAGTAAAGCCTGTTCATCAGAAACCTCTGCCCCGCAAGTTTTACAGATGTAAAACTGTTTAGTCTTCATATTCATAAGAACTTCCTCTTGTTGTTCTATCTCTTTAGACAAAGCATCTCTATAGTTAGTTAGAGATTTATGTTCGTCAAGAGTCCAGAAATAAGTATACCATCCTCCGCTTTTCAAATCCTTCTTGCGCATAAAATGAACAAGACCTTTATCAGCTAATTTGTAAAGAATATTTCTAGTTTGATTAATAGTAATATCGAGCTTCTTAGCTATCAAAAATTCATTTACATTTTTCTTTTTGAACAAAATAGCAACTATTTTATCCGCTCCAGAACCAGCGACGATAGAAACATATTCATTCAAAAACTTTTCAAGCATGAAAAACTGTGAACAAACAAACAATAAAAACCTTTCTAAAAAAAATGTAACTCCTTTAAAATTAAGATAAACCTATATAAATAAACTTGAAAATATATAACTAAAAAATGTTTGGAATAAAAAAGAAAAACACTGGCGGAGAACTTCCGGATTTACCTTCTTCAGGAACACCATCAATGAGAGACTATCAAAGAACCATGCTCCCTCCAATAGATTCACAACAAGATCAGGAAGTAAATGGTCTCCCTTCATTCCCAGATTCTTTAATGAATAAAGGTTTTAGTCAGAGTATGATAAAAAGCGCAGTAGAAGATGAAGACAAAGATTTGCCTGAATTACCTGAATGGAATCAGGAGTCAATACAAGCAAAACCAATAAAAACAATGGAATTAGATGAATGGTCTCCAAAAACATCTGTAAAAAATAGAAGATCAATGACTGAAAGTCTTAAAATGGCAACCCCAAACAATCAAATGAATGAAAAAAGACCAATATTCATTAAGTTAGATAAATTCAATGAGGCTCGAGATTCACTAATAAAAATATCTGAAAAATTAGACCAAATGGATGAATTGCTAAGGATGATTAAAGACCTAAAGTCAAAAGAAGATGAAGAAATAACAAACTGGGAGAAAGATATTGAGAGCATAAAATCAAGAATATTATTCATCAATAAAGAGATCTTTGAAAATGCGTACTGAAGAGCAGTTTGTTGGACTTGAAAAGCCACATGTATTTGCAGGAAAAAAACACCTTCTATATTCCGAAATGAATATTCTTGAATCTCTAAAAAGATACCAAAATTATAAAAAATTTAGAAAAGAAGAATTGGCTCTAAAAAATCTTCTTAAAAAAGTAATTAATGATATGAAGAAAGAAATGGAAATCATAGTACAATATATTCCTGAAATTAAAGTTAAAGAATCAAGCGCAGAAGCAATAAGAACCATTCCAGTAAAGAGAGATGCTCTAGAAGAGGAAATTCAAAAGATAAGAAAGAAAATAGCAATGTTAAGAGTATAAACAAATAGTATTAAAAATAGAACTATCAAGTTCTATATATGATAACTAGAAAAGAATTAATCAAAAAATATTTAGAATTCTTCAAATCTAAAGAACATAAAGAAATTCCAAATTCATCATTAATCCCTATAAATGACCCAACGGTGCTTTTCACGACTGCAGGTATGCACCCTCTAGTCCCCTATTTATCAGGCCAAAAACACCCATTAGGAAAGAGATTAGTAAATGTACAAAGGTGTATTAGAACAGGAGATATAGATGAAGTTGGAGACACAACACATAACACCTTCTTTGAAATGTTGGGTAACTGGTCATTAGGAGATTACTGGAAAAAAGAAGCTATAAAGATGACATTTGAATTTCACACTAAAATATTAAAAATACCCTTGGAAAAATATGCGGTTACAGTTTTCGCAGGGAATAAGAAAACCCCTAGAGATGAAGAATCAGCAGGTATATGGTTATCTCTTGGAGTCCCAAAAGAAAGAATAGCTTACTTAGAAGACAATTGGTGGGGTCCCGCAGGAAATACTGGACCATGTGGCCCAGACACAGAAATGTTTTACTGGTCACATCCAACAAAAAAAGCTCCTAAAATATATGATCCAAATAATGAAAGTTGGGTTGAAATAGGTAATAATGTTATTATGCAATATGAAAAAAAAAGCGAAGAAAAATTTGCCCCCCTAAAACAAAAAAACATAGATTTTGGAGGAGGGCTAGAACGCACACTAGCTACACTCAATAACTTAGATGACAATTATCAAACAGAAGTTTTCAAGCCAATAATATCGGAGATAGAAAAAATATCTCATAAAAAATACGAAGAAAACAAAAAAGAAATGAGAATAATCGCAGACCACATAAAAGCATCTGCATTCATAATATCTGATGGAGTATTTCCATCAAACACAGGACAAGGATACATATTAAGAAGATTAATAAGAAGAGCAATCAGATACGGAAAATTACTAAATATAGAATTAAACTTCACATCAAAAATAGCAAAAACAATAACAGAAATATATGATGATTATGAATCACTAAATAAAAACAAAGAAAGCATACTAAAAGAATTAGAAAAAGAAGAAACAAAATTCAGAAAAACAATAGAGAAAGGCATAAGACAATTTGAAAAAATAGTAAAAGAAAACAAAAAAATTAGCGGTAAAGAAGCATTTCTTCTTTTCCAGTCATATGGCTTTCCAATAGAAATGATTCAAGAAATGGCTAAAGAAAAAAACATTAAAATAGATAAAAAAGAATTTCAAGAAGAATACAAAAAACATCAAGAACTATCCAGAACAACATCATCTGGCATGTTCAAATCAGGACTGGCAGACCACTCAGAAAAAACAACAAGATTGCATACAACAACACATCTATTAAATGAAGCACTTTCAAGAGTCTTAGGTTCAGAAGTAGCACAAAGAGGTTCAAACATAACTCCAGAAAGAACTCGTTTTGATTTCACTTTCAACAGAAAATTAACAGACGAAGAAATAAAAAAAATAGAGTCTATAGTAAATGATATTGTAAAAAAATCCCTAGAATTAAAATCAGAAGAGCTCCCATATAAAGAAGCAATAGCAACTGGTGCTAAGGGAGAATTTGGACACAAATATCCAGAAAAAGTATTTGTATACACAGTAATAGATAAAGATGAAAAAAAAGGTTATTTTAGCAGAGAAATATGCACTGGCCCGCATGTAAAGAATACAAAAGAAATAGGAAAAATAAAAATAATAGAACAATCTTCAGTCTCGGCAGGAGTAAGAAGAATCAAAGCAATAGTAAAAGATTAGTAATTATTTTTTCTATCTTTCTTTAATAAATCAAATAATTTCCAAAACTCATTCAAAACTTCAGCACCCATTCGAAAATTTCCTGAAATAAGTTCATCCATAATATGTTTGACTTCTTTTTCCAAAATAATTTCTTTTTTATAAGCAAGCAAAACCACTCCTAAAGTACCAATAGGAAAAAGCCCATGTAATTCAGCAGCCTTGCGGGCATATTTCTCATCAATAAGAACCCTCTTAGAATTCCCCTGTATTGCTAAAGCGATAGTATCTGACTCTCCTGTATGTATTTTAAAGCTCTTTCTAATAAAATTAGATTGTTCCTTAGTTTTATCTTCAAGTTTATTTACAATTATTAGTTTTCGGTTGATAAAGCCCTTGATAATCTCAACTTCAGGTTTATTGGTATCATCTTCACAAATTACCTCTTCATAAACGCTCGAAGTGATTTCTATTTTATCAAACAGCTTAATCAATAAGTCTAATTTATTTAGCTTCCCAAGGTATATTAAAGGCGAGGCATTACTTATCATAAATTATAAGCCTCTCAAAGTCTTCCTTCAATTCATTAAGGCCATAATGGTAGCTTATTCCATTTTCATAAAGAATATCCAAAAATCTGCCCAAACTTACCCCTGCAATGCTGGCCGCCTTAGCTGCAGTAGCTTCATTTTTCTGAAACTTTTCAAGAGCTATTGCAAGCATTTTAGATTTTATTCCAATACCTAACACTTCTCTTAAAATGGCAGATTTAGTTGCATTTAGATATTTAGAAATTTTGCTTATCTCTTCAAGCTCTTCCTTGCCTATTCTTACAGACACATTATTTTCCATGTATACAATTGTGGTAATATGTATATAAATTTTTCTATAAGAGCAAAACCACTAAGTTGATGTTCTAATCTGAATTAAAAAAAATCTAAAACAAAACAACTCCAATTACAATAAAACAAAGTATCAAACAATAAAGCCCAAACCAAACAAAATTCTTTCTTTTATTCAATCCCTTTGTAAATACAAAATGAATTGCCAAAAAACCAACAACAAAAGAAACCAAACTAGCAGGTAAAAATGATAAAGATAAACGAGTGCTTCCAAGAGTAACCAAACTAGCTCCTAAAACAACTGGAATAGACATCAAAAAAGAAAATTTCATCGCAGACTTTTCATCAAGTCCTAATAAAATCCCTGAAGATATTGTACTTCCAGAACGTGAAACTCCCGGTATTATAGAAAGTGCCTGTACACAACCAATCAATAAAGCTGAAAAAATTGAAATTTTATTCAAGTCATTTCCCTTTCCATGATGAAATGAAGCAATAAAAAGCATCATAGATGTAATCCCAAAACCAACTCCTACAACAAGCAAAACACTCAAAACAGAATCAAAATACCCCCTAACTAAAAACCCAACAATACCAGCAGGCACAGAAGAAATCAAAATCAAGAAACCAATTCTAGAATTAAGAGTATCCCATTTTAAAGAAATAATATCTCTTACAATATTAGAAATATCCCTTCCAAAATAAACAAAAACAGCCATTAATGTCCCAAAATGCAATGCGACCTCCAAAAGAAGCCCTCCGCTAATGCCTAATAGGTTCTCTGCCAGAACAAGATGTCCTGAGCTAGACACTGGAAACCACTCAGATATTCCCTGAATAAAAGCCAAAACAATGGCTGAAACTAAATCCATAAAAAAATTAAAAAAAGAAGATTAAAAAACCTTCCTTTACCATATCAATACTCTGTTTCTTCGGCAATATCCTTAATACCATGTATTACATCCAAGACATTGCGCTCCTCTGGCGTAATACCATAAAAAGCATCCACAGCTTCAAGGCGCTCAACAATTGCAATCACACGACCATCACGCAAATCCTGTTCTTGTACACCAGCCATTTCATCACCTCCATTACTATATTCACACACAAGAACTTTATATATAAAATACAAACAAGAACATATCAATCAAAATGCCTACAATAGTTAAATACTAAATAACTAAAAAGTAATAAACGAGTTATTTAAAAAGAGTCTAACTAAAAAAAGACAAATTAGTGTAACTTAAATTTTGTTCAAACTATTGATAGTGATATGATTAGGTTTCCAAGAAGAGCTAATTGTTGAAGTATGATTCCCAGGCCATTTAATACTCAAAGAACCCTCATGATTTCCTGGCCAACCTTGACTCAAATAAATAACATGCCCTCTATTAACCTCTGTTGTATTTTGGTAATAAGATTGCTCTTCAAGAGTTTTGTGAAAGTCTTTCTTCCATTCATAAGTCAAACAACTCCAATAAATAGACTTCTCTTCCTCTATATTGCAACGACTATGATAAGAAAGTAAACTATCTATTTCTTTATAATCTAAGTAAGGAGAAATAGCAACTCTACTTCCTTGCTGAAAACCTTTAAAATTGCCATGTTCGTCTATGCCTCCAGCATATTTTGTATATGGATAAGCAGCTTCTAGTTTTTCTTTCAGAGGCAATCTGGGAGGAACCTGGTCAAAAGGACCATCATAATAATCATTTTGATAAATATTATCTTGAGAAACTCCAACTAAAAGTTTTCGATCATATTCATCATCATTATAAAATATGAACTTGGTTCTCTTTCCTAAAATATAAAAACTATTTATTGAAGAAAAGCTATCCATGACAGACCTTTCTTCATCCAAAATATAATAAAAACTAGAGGTTTTATCATTATAAATTAAAAAAAGGAAAATCCCAGATTCATCAATAATATGAGCTACAAATTCTTCCTCTGGCAATAACTGTAATCTCTTAGGTTTTTGAGATGCTATTTCTGTTAGATGGAAAATCTTCTGTCGACCTTTATAAATAATCTTAAAAGTAAAATCATCTATAGCCTTTATAATTAAATCATCACTTTGATTTAAAACTTTATAGAAAAAACCGCCATGAGGCTGACTTTCATCATAATAAGCAATATGCAATTTTCCCTCATTAGCATCTAAAAGACGAAAGTTCCCTGCATAAATAGTTTCATCATAAGAAAATTTATAGTAATAATAAGTTTCTGTAGGGTAAACATAAGCATGATAAGGCATATTGTCAAACAGATAAACTAAAGTCTCACTAGGTTCACTCACATTAAACGAGGGATTACTAGAAAAATCAAACATTAAATTCCATCCAAATGGATAAGCAGACTTAAAAAAAGACAGCATTTCCAAAAAGGAGCCATGAGATATAAATGTAGTTTGCAAACTAAATTGATTAAGATAAACATTGCTATTAAAAACTGAAAAAAGAGGAAGAAATATCAGAAGTAAAACAAAAACAAATAAAACAATTTTCTTAGTTGGTAAACTAAATAAAATTCTCCTAAATAATGCTGTTGATTTCTTTAGTTTTCTTATCATTATTAACTGCTCTTCAAAGGATTATGATCTGGTGGCCAATTTAAACTTCTCTCTTCTTCATGATTTGAGGGCCATGTAATACTAATAGGACCACTATGATCTCGTGGCCAACCAAAACTTCTTTCTTGATTATGATTCGGTGGCCATGTAATAGTTATGGCTGCTCTATGACCTGGTGGCCAATCTGGACTTATAGTCATAAGGTGATTAGGGGGCCATATAAGACTTGCAAGTATTTCATGATTTGGTGGCCACTTGAGACTTGGATCATTTAAATGATCGGGTGGCCACTTGAGACTTGGATTATCCTGATGATCAGGTGGCCATGTGAGGCTTGGAGTAATCTGATGATCTGGTGGCCATTGGGGACTTCTTGAGAGTTTATGATCGGGTGGCCAAGTTAAGCTTGGAGTATTTTCATGATTTGGTGGCCATGTGAGGCTTGGAGTAATCTGATGATCTGGTGGCCATTGGGGACTTCTTGAGAGTTTATGATCGGGTGGCCAAGTTAAGCTTGGAGTATTTTCATGATTTGGTGGCCATAGGGGACTTTTATACATAAAATGATCTGGTGGCCATGTGAGGCTTGGAATAAATCTATGACTAGGTATCCACTTATAACTTGGGACACCTAAATGTTCAGGGGGCCATGTGATGCTTGGAGCATTTTCGTGACCTGGAGGCCATTTGGGACTTACAGTCGTAAGATGATCTGGTGGCCATGTGATGCTTGGATCAGTCCAATGACCTGGTGGCCAATCTGGACTTATAGGCACAAGATGATTAGGTGGCCATAGATGACTTCCTAAGAGTTTATGATCTGGAGGCCAAGTTAAGCTTGGAGCACTTTTATGACCAGGTGGCCATGAGAAACTTGGAGTATGCCAATGATTAGGAGGCCAATCTGGACTTATAGTTATAAGATGATTAGGAGGCCATTTGGGACTTACAGTCGTAAGATGATCTGGTGGCCATGTGAGGCTTGGATCAAACCAATGATTGGGGGGCCATGAGATGCTTGGAGCAATTTGATGATCGGGTGGCCATGTGATGCTTGGATCAAACCAATGAAAAGGTGGCCAAGCTGGACTTATAGTTATAAGATGATTAGGAGGCCATAGAGGACTTCTTAATATTTCATGATCAGGTGGCCATGAGAGGCTTGGATCAAACCAATGATTAGGTGGCCACTTGAGACTTATTACTATATCATGATCTGGAGGCCAAGTTAAGCTTGGAGCACTTTTATGACCAGGTGGCCATTGAGGACTTCTTGATGTTTGATGATTGGGTGGCCAGGCATCTCCCGTTTCCCATTCTTCTCCACTACCTCCTTCATAATCATCTAAATTAACATCTTTTATTTCTCCATCGTCAAAAAAAGATTCATAGGGAGAAAGTTTATAATTAGAAGAGAAGAATAAAACAAATAAAAATAATAAAATCAGCAATGCAAAAAAGACAAAATAGTATTTTACACCAATACTTATTTTTTTATTCTTTAACAAATCAATCAATCTCATTTCTCAAATGATACAATCTTATATTATTTAAATATATTATCTGATAGGTATTGTTACCTTAACGTCACATTTATATAATCATCTCCCCATTTATTGACGAAAGGAGGTGAGAGAATGATTAAATTTTGTTCAAAATGTAAATCAAAAAATATTGGGAAAAGAGGTTTTAGATATAACCGAGTTGGTAAAAAACAAAAATATCATTGCAAAGATTGTGATTTTTGGTTTATTGAAAATGATGGATTTAAAAGAATGAGATTCAAAAAAGAGATTATTGTTAAGGCAATTCATCAGCATATTGATGGGTTTTCTCTTTTCAAAGTTCAATATCATCTTTGGCAGCACGAAGGAATAAAAGTTTCGAGAAAAACTATTCTTCTTTGGGAAAGAAAATATTCTGCTTTTTTAAAATCCGATAAATGAAATTGTTTCTCCAACAATAAAAGGAAATATTCATTATGATGAAAAATATGTTCAAGTTAAAGATGATTGGAATTTTGATTTGAATGCAATAGATAGCAAAACAAAATTTGTTTTAGCTCATTCTTTCGTTGATAAAAGAACGAAAGAAGAATGCACAAAATTCCTAAAACAAATTAAAAATAATTGTTATCAGCAAATACTTGAAAGATATTTATCTGAGAAGCATAAGAAAAATAAAGACAGATTGTTATTTGAATTTGTTTGTGATGGATTTGAAAACTATAAAAGTGCATTTATGAAATTATTTTATAGAGTTTGCAAGTTAAACTTTGGAGTTCCAATTGCTTACAAAAAACTTGGATTAAAACACAACAACAATCCTGTTGAAAGATATAATGGAAAATTAGAAGAAAGATTAAAAATAATTCGTGGAGGATTTGGAAGTTTTGAAGGTGCAGAAGCGTTTATGAATCTGCAAAGAATTTTACACAACTTTGTAAATCCACACCAAGAATTAAAAGGAAAAACGCCAGTAGAAATCGCGGAGATAAAACTTAATTTAAGAAGAAATAAACTGTTAAACCTTATCAGATTCCTTGCAAAATCAAGGAGATGACGATAAGGTTACAGTATCGGAGACCCGTTAAGTTCTTATAATCCTTAAACTTAAGTAAAAATAAAAAGAGGAAAGATGCCCCAAGCAGTTACACATGTTTTAACAGTAATATTTTTACTATCTATATTTAGACACATCTACCAAAAGAAAACAAATAAGAAATTCCCTCTACAATATGTTTTAATTGGAGGACTTGCAGGAGTCATTCCAGATCTAGATATTCCCTTTTTTTGGGTAATGCATTACTTTGGATATTCATTAGAACAGATTCATAGAACATTTCTACACACAGTTTTCATTCCCTTAATCTTTCTAGTCCTAGCTTTTATCTCAAAACTAACAGTTAAAAAGAAGATCGGCAGAAATAAATTATCAATTACAGTTATTTTATTGTTGTTTGCATTCGGCAGTTTAATGCATTTAGTTTTAGATGCAACTCTAGCAGGATACATTACTCCATTTTATCCAATTTCAGAAGCAAAAATGGGAACAGGTTTTCCTTTTACATTATTGCCTAATCATTTAGCAATATTCTTTATTGCAACTCTAGACGGAGTATTGTTTATTCTTTGGATTTTATATTTAGAAATAAAACACAAAATATCTGATTTCATATAATATGCTTAAACAAATAACAGAAGAGGTAGATGAAAACTATGTCTGTGAAGCTTGCGGATACACTTTAGAACCATTGAAATGTAAGTTGATGTGCAAGAGATGCGGATATTTCAGGTCTTGCTCAGATTTATTTTGAATTAGGAATTAAATCCAATAAACTTTTCAATTCAATAGGCATCTGAGGTTCGCGAGAAGCCTCTGGAAGAGGATATTTTGCATAAACTATTCTATTAACACGTTCTTTATCCTCATCAGTTATATCATATTCTACTTCATCGGCATCATATTCTTCTGCAAGTTTTTCAAGAATAGTATCTACAACATCTGTCCGATATTTAGTCCTTGTCTCAGCATTAGAATCTTCTACAAGAGGACCATTTGGTTTAGAGTGATAATTCCTGACTGCTTCCGCATAAGCCTGAATTACAGGACCAAGAGCTACAGATATCTCTATAGCCAATGTAGATCTTTTTTCTATTTCAGATAAGGCATATGCTTCTTTTCTGACCTGATCTTCAAGTTGAAATCTCTTAGATCTATCCAAATCCTCAATCTCTTCTCTTCTTTCCCGTTCAGCATCTTCAACAACAGCGCGTCTTTCCAACTCGCTAGCTTTTAATTTATCGGCTCTTTCACTCGCTTGAGAACCATATTCAAGTTTTCTTAATTCAACAGGATCTCCAGATGTTCTTAATTTTTCCAATTCGACCATTTCATGTTCCAAAGAGATACGTTTATCTTCTAAATCGTAACTTCTTGAATTAGCAAGTTTTTCTTTTCTATGCTTTGATGAAAGCTTTCCAGTTAAATAACCAGTACCTAATGCGATAAAGGCTCCCACAGCTCCGGCAGTATAAGCCCCATTAACAGTTCCTAAAAATTCTCTGATATTTTCCCAATCCATAAAAATACTTCAAAAAAAGACATATTTAAATTTTTTCGAGTAATTATCACTTTTGAAAGTAGTAATAAAACAAAGTGAATCAACCTCTTCTTGTTCGATTCGAAAATGGACCCATCGAGAATCGAACTCGAATCTTTCGACTGCCAGCCGAAAATTTTACCATTAAACCATAGGCCCTAATCTTAAAGAAAATTACTCCCTTATAAAATTACTCTGCAGGCAAAGGGCAATCTGTAAATGAACTCAATTGTTGAAGTGAAAGGCCTCCAGATATAGACTCGCCATCTGCAAAAACCCACGTTGGATAGCTTTTTATTGCCGCATCATTACACACAGCTTTCGGTTCATTAGACCCAGGAGTTGCACATTCAACATAATTTACCTTATCCCAACTACTTCCAAACAACTTCTTCTGTTCTTGACAATGAGGACACCAATATGCACCATACATTTTAGTGCCCGAATCTGTTAAACATTGAGCAAAACCATCATATTTACTTGATTTTGGTAATATTAGATATAAAATAATCAATATTAGGGCTATAAAACCTATTCCCCACCAAAATGTCTTTTTCATAAAATTTTTAAGAATTAATAGTATTTAAAATGATTTATCTCTCGTATAATCTTCCTCTTCTTTCATAACACTCTCGTGAATTATCTCTGTAGGTTCTTATTACTTTAATAATCTCTCTAAGGCTATCACTCTTTTTTCTGTCTTCTCTTAAAATATTTAAAAGATTGTCGCATGTACATTCAGCTTCATAAGGGTCTTCTTCAAGATCTCTGACAAAATTTGAGTTTAGTTCTGTAAGCCACTCGAAGGCATTTTTTATTGCTTTAAAATTATATATTCTTGCCATTGGTTTTTGATGAATCAATAATTATGAAAGTATCAATTTTTGATATTATTTTATTGGTTCTCCCATATAAACTTGTAATTTTCTAGGTTTAAAATTTCTTCCATGATATTTCACAATTCAAGTTATTTAATGATATAGCAGAAGCATTAAATATAGAGAACTGACTTAATTTTGTGACATTATATTTTCAGTTCTCTATCTGTATAACTGACCTAAAAGATAACTTGATCAAGTCAGTTATCCATAATCATATGCTTCCTTGTAAACAGTCAACGCATAAAACTATCAAAAAAACAATGCACCCCCTAAAGGGTGACTGGTGCTTGTTTTTTGGATGTGTCAAAAACTTCTGTTTTTGAGCATCTCGAAATTCAGGTGAATTTCTCAGCAAACAAATTCCACCATAAATGAATTTGTTGCACAGCAAATTGCAACTATCAGCAATTTGCTTGTGTTCAAAGTGGTCTCAAACACTTTGACATATGGAAATTAAGTGCGTTAACTATATCATTGTGATTACAGCAATCTTTAAAACCTAGGGTTTTGGAGTGTGTCAATGAGTGAAAAACAACCAATATACATCTTACCAGATAATGTTTCAAGAACAGTTGGCAAAGAAGCTCAAAGGAATAATATTCTTGCAGCTAAAATAATAAGTGACATTGTTAAAACTACTCTTGGTCCTAAAGGAATGGATAAAATGCTTGTAGATTCAGCAGGAAATATTGTAGTAACTAATGATGGAGTAACGATTCTTGAAGAAATACAACTCGATCATCCTGCTGCTAAAATGATAGCAGAAATAGCTAAAACTCAAGAAAGGGAAGTTGGAGATGGAACAACAACTGTAGTGATGCTTGCAGGAAAACTTTTAGAAAATGCAGAAAGGTTATTAGATAAAAAGATACATCCGACAGTAATAATTAAAGGATACAGATTAGCTGCAGAAACAGCTAAAAATATTTTACAGGAAATATCTATTCCAGTCAATGATAAAACCATCTTAAAACAAATTGCCATGACTGCAATGACTGGTAAAGGTGCAGAGAGCCATAGAGAACATTTGGCAGACCTTATTGTTACTGCAATTGATCAAGTTGCAACAGGTAAAGAGATAGATATGGAGTCTATTAAAATAGTAAAACAAAAGGGTAACTCTATCGAAAATAGTGAGTTAATTCATGGTCTTGTATTAGATAAAGAAACAGCAAATGAATTTATGCCAAAAAAAATAGAAAACGCTAATATCTTGATGGTTGACTTTCCTTTAGAATTAAAGAATCCTGAAGCTGAAACTAAGATTTCAGTTTCAACGCCCGAACAATTGCAACAGTTTATTGCTTCAGAAGAACTTGCTCTAAGAGATATGACTTCTAAGATAATAAATTCAAGTGCTAAGGTGGTATTTTGTCAAAAGGGAATAGATGACGTTGCACAATATTTCTTAGCTAAGGCAGGAATTATGGCTTATAGAAGAGTTGCAAAGTCCGATATGGAAAAGTTATCAAGGTCTACTTCAGGAAAGATTATATCAAGTTTACAGGAGATACGTAAGGAAGATTTAGGTTTTGCGTCCGTTGTAGAACAAACAAAAAAAGGAGATGATGTAATGACCTATGTAAGAGGATGTAAGAATCCTAAATCCGTTACTATTTTATTATATGCAAGTACAGATCATGTATTAGATGAGGTTGAAAGAGCTGTAAAGGATGGATTAGGAGACGTTTCTTCTGCTGTTAAAGATGGAAGAGTGGTTTCAGGTGGTGGGGCAGTTGAAATGGAACTAGCAAGGCGTTTAAGGCAATACGCAAAGACTCTTGGTGGAAGAGAACAATTAGCTGTGGAAGAATTTGCTTCTGCTTTAGAATATATTCCAGAAACTTTAGCAGAAAACGCAGGTCTTGACCCCGTAAATATAATGACTGAACTAAAACAACGTCATGAATCTGGAGCAACTAGAGATGGAATTAATTTATTTATTAATAAAATAGAAGACTGCCTTGTTGCAGGAATTGTAGAACCAGTTAGAGTTAAATTACTAGCAGTTGCTTCCGCGTCAGAAGTTGCCACAATGATCCTAAGAATAGATGATGTTTTAGCTTCATCAGGATCCAAGGTAAATGCATTTAATAAGCCAAATCCCTATGATGGGTTAGATTAAATGGACAAGAAAGAAGTAAATATAGTTTATACAAATTACAAAGGGGAAACAACAATAAGGAAGATTATCCCAAAAGAAGTTGTTTTTGAATCAAATGAATATCATAAAGAGGAGCAATGGATTTTAGTTGCTTTTGACATGGATAAGCAAGCAGAAAGAAGATTTGCATTAAAAGATATTAAGTCTTGGTTTATAATTTAACTTTACAAATAACAAAGTCAAATCTTAAATCCATTAAACTCCAAAGTGTTTTTTGATATATTTGTTATTTAACCACCAAAGAAACAATGCGGGAATAATAAATACCCATTCCCAGAATGCCAAAACTATAAACCCAATAGCAATCAAAGCAGTCAAAATTATTCTTGGGCTTGTCTTCCTTTTCTTTAAAGTATCCTTTTTTACACTCTTTTTCATTTTTATAAATAGTTTAAATGTATTTATATATTCATTGTATTTTATTTTTTGATGTGGGAATATCTTATAGGGTTGTTTGCATTATTGAGAGCTTTCCATGGAATTCGTTTCTTTTTAATTAGGCGTCGTGTTAAAGGTCCTGTTCCTATTGTTCCTGAAGCAAATCCATTTTTTAAGAAAGTTCAAGGCACGAAGGTTGCTTTATTATTACATGGTTTTACTAGTAGTCCTCGCGAGTTTAGAGATCTCTCAAATTATTTGGCTAAGAAAGGAATAAGTTCTTATGCCCCTTTGCTTCCAGGTCACGGAACTTCTCCTGAGAGACTTGCAGTTGTATCATACTATAATTGGATTGAATCTGTTCAAGCACAGATTACAATGCTTGCGCAAGACTATGATGAAATTTATTTAATAGGTAATTCTTTTGGAGGAAATCTAGCCCTGGTTTGTGCAAATTATTCTGACAAAATTAAAGGAGTAGTAACTCTTGGCACCCCTCTTTTTTTTAAGAAGGACAGGATTGGGCGCTTCATTATCTTTCCAATTCTTAGACGTATAAAACTATTCCAGGCTAAAAAATATGAATCTATTCATGCTAAAAAACTGATGACTGAAAAGGCATGGTCTTATCAGTCTATGCCTCTGCGTAGTTTGTCCCAACTTCTAAAATTATTAGCTTTAACTAAAAAAACAATTCCTAATATAAAGAAACCA
>Ga0209542_10010159_pt1 | contig 17064 bp, 13 predicted proteins | sample RifCSPhighO2_01_FD_184028 | JGI IMG/M metagenome (GOLD analysis project Ga0209542, IMG submission 184028) | Soil microbial communities from Rifle, Colorado - Rifle CSP2_plank highO2_0.1 (SPAdes) (version 2) | ecosystem: Environmental > Terrestrial > Deep subsurface > Rock core/Sediment ...
GGCGCAGTAAGCGCGAGCGATTCGTGGGAGCTGGCGCAGAATAACAAAAAGCTAAAATTAATCCAGTATCTGTTAGTTTTGAGCGGAGGGTTGATCGTGGTTTTGGCGGGGGTAATTTGGAAACGCAAAAAATAAAAACGATTTTGTCAATGCAAAACAGCTTTTATTTTCCTCTAAAATTTGTTATAATTAAAGCGTGGATAAAGTCACTTTTAAGTGATTTTTTTGCAGTATCATTATGTTAGGCAGACGAAAAAGAAAATACACGCGCCATTACGACCGCTTTTCCGGCGGCTATACTTTTGATTTAAGTCCGGAAGCAAAAAAGAGCATTTTAATCATTGCGCTGGTTGCTTTCGGCGGGGTCAGTTTTTTAAGCTTATTTAGTTTAGCCGGTTTTTTAGGCGAATATATTGACTCCGGGTTGACGATTCTTTTTGGCTGGGGGAAGTTCGTGTTTCCGCCGTTAGTTTTGGGCTTTGCCTGGCTATTGTACAACGAGGACAAAAAGTGGGTGCACGGCTATACTTATGTGGGCCTGTTTTTTTTCCTGTTAAGCTGGCAGTCGCTGTTGCATTTTTTTTATCAAGACAATCCCGAAGCGGCGGTTAATTTAGGCAAAGGCGGCGGCTACATCGGTCTTTTTTTAGCCAAAATTTTTATTAATTTAGTCGGTTTTTGGGCGGCGTTGCTGGTGCTAGGGTGTTTATTGGTTATATCGCTAGTGTTGATTTTTGACACTACTATCAGCGGCATGTTTGGCGCCCAAGGATTCTTGGGCCGCCTGTTTGCTCCTTTCGGATGGGTCCTGAACAGATTGCGCAGCCGGCAAGGCGCCGGCGAAACGAGCGAGGAAGAAGAAGGAATGGAAGAGCTGGTCGCGGAAGAAGAGGTTGAATTTAGCGAAAACGAAAATGGGGCGGAGTTTAGTTCGCGTAAAGTAGCCGAAGCCGCCGGCGCTTCCAGGCAGTCAGAGCTTGAACGGGCGGAAGAACAGCCAACGCGGCTAACCCGCAGCAACATTAGAATAAATTTGCCGCTTGATTTATTAAGCGATAAAATTGGTCGCCCTTCGGGCGCGGACGTAAAAACTTCCAGCGAAGTCATTAAGCGCACTTTGGAAAATTTTGGCATTCCGGTAGAAATGGGCGAGGTCAGCGTTGGCCCGACCGTAACGCAATATACTTTTAAGCCGGCCGAGGGGATAAAATTAACGCGCATTACCGCCCTGAACAACGACTTGGCGCTGGCGCTCGCCATGCACCCCATCAGAATTGAGGCGCCGATTCCGGGCAAGTCCTTAGTCGGCGTTGAAGTGCCTAACCGCATTATCGCGCGAGTGGGATTGCGTGAGATATTGGACACCAAAGAGTTTCGGGAGAGAAAGCATAATGTTATGATTTCACTGGGCAAAGACGTCGCCGGCCAAGCCTGGCTGGCGAATTTAGCCAAAATGCCGCACCTGCTCGTGGCGGGCACTACCGGTTCGGGAAAATCAGTTTGTTTAAATTCAATTATCGTCAGTTTGCTTTATCAAAATAATCCCGATGATTTAAAGTTAATTTTAGTCGATCCCAAGCGGGTTGAATTTCCGATTTATAACGGGTTGCCGTATCTGCTAACGCCGGTCATTACCGACGTGCCTAAAACCATCAACGCCCTGAAATGGTGCTTAAATGAAATGGACCGCCGGTTTGACATCCTAGCCGCCGCCGGCAAGCGCAATATTGACAGCTATAACGCCAATGCCGCCGAAAGAATGCCGGTAATCGTCGTCATTATCGATGAATTGGCCGATTTAATGGTCGTGGCCGCGCGCGACGTAGAAGGGGCCGTAATTCGGCTGGCGCAAATGGCCCGGGCGGTCGGCATCCATTTAGTTTTAGCAACGCAGCGACCCTCGGTTGACATTTTAACCGGTTTAATCAAAGCCAATATTCCGGCGCGGATCGCTTTCTCGGTTTCCAGCGCCATTGACTCGCGCACTATTTTAGATTCGCAGGGAGCGGAAAAATTACTCGGGCGGGGCGACATGCTCTTTATCACCGCCGAGCTGTCAAAGCCCAAGCGCCTGCAAGGGGCCTTTGTGGACGACTATGAAATCAAGCGCATCGTTCGTCACATCAAAGGCCAGTCCGGCGAAGTCGCCTACAACGAAGAAATAGTGGGGCGGCAAAAAGTAAGCGGCCTTGCCGGCATGGGATTTAACGACAGCGACAGCGATGATTTGTACGAAGAAGCCAAAGAAATCGTGATTAATTACGGCAAAGCTTCCACCTCATTTTTGCAGCGCCGGTTGCGCATTGGCTATGCGCGCGCGGCTCGGTTAATTGATCTTTTGGAAGAGGGCGGAATCGTCGGCCCGGCGAACGGCGCTAAGCCGCGCGAGATCTTGATTAGCAGGCAAGAATATGCTAAAGTAAGCGAGCTTAGTACTGCCGGCGTCCCTCTGCATAATCGCGCCGAGTCGCAATTTGATATGGAGGAAGTTTTAGGGGAAGAAGAGGAACAAGAAAGCGATAAAACAAGAAAGCAAGAAAACGAAGAAGGCGATGAAGAGGGGGGAGAAGTTGCAGATGAAAGCGAGGAATTTGAGGAAAGCGAAAGCGAAGACATTGAAAATCAAGAGGGTAATATTATAGATGAAGAATTAGCAGCGGAGGCGGGGACAGATTTGCCGCCGGTGGCGGCGGAGGAAGAAGCGGAAGAAGAATTGGGAGATGAAAGTAAAAACGAAGAAAATAAAGAGGATGAAGAGATGGAAAGACTATACTCAAGGTAGCCACGAATTGCCACAAATTTGTGATTAGTGTTAATTCGTTTTAAATTAGTGTTAAATTAGTGACAAGTATGTACATCCAATATTTAGGCCATTCCTGCTTTAAATTAAGCGGTAAAGACAGCAAAGGCGAAAACGTGAATGTCATCATTGACCCGTTCGGCGAAGACTACGGGCTGAAGGTTCCCGGTATGGAAGCGGATATCGTTACCGTCAGCCACCCGCATAAAGACCATAACAATCTGGCGGCGGTGCGCGGCAATCCTTATGTGGTTGATACGGCGGGCGAGTACGAAATTAAGGACGTTTTTATCCAAGGAATTGATTCGTTCCATGACGATAAAGAAGGAAAAGAACGGGGCGGCAACATAATTTATCGCCTTAGCATGGAAGACGTGGTGATAACGCACTTGGGAGATTTGGGGCAAATTTTAGACCACAAACAGGTAGAGCGGCTGGAAGGGACGGATGTTTTGATGATACCGGTGGGGGGAAAATATACTTTAGACGCCAAACGGGCGGTAGAAGTCATAAACCAAATTGAGCCGCGATTAATCATCCCAATGCATTATAAGCAGCCCAACTTAACGTTAGACATCAGCGGGGTTGAGCCGTTTATTAAAGAAATCGGCATCAAGCCGCAAAATATAGAAGATAAATTAAAGATAAATAAAAAAGATTTGCCGACCGAGGATATGGAGTTAGTGGTGTTTAAGTAAAATTTTATGTCTGAAAAAAGAGGGCAAAAAAAGAAACCTAAAAATAGGCCGATAACTAAGCGACCAGCCGCTTATTTTTTGTCTAGTGAGCATCAAGCCAAAGTGGAACGGGAAAAAAGACTGGCGATGTACGCGGGAGTAGGATTTTTTATGGTGGTGATCGCGGTAGTTTGGGTGATAAATTTTAAAAATAACATTCAGCCAGCCAGCCGGCAAGCGGTTAGCCCCAATACGCAGTTAGACGCGGCCGCTCTGAATTTTAAAGAGGTGATAACCGAGGCTAAAAAAAACATGGCTGACTTGAAACAAGCTATGAATAATTCGGGGCAGGTAGCGGCCATCAAGCTGCCGACTGACATGGAGCGGAGAATTGAGTTGGAGAAGTTATTGTTCAGCCTAAATGATAAGCTGACGCAGGCGTCAAGCACCGGCGAAAATGAATAAAATTAAGAATTAGAATTTATATAGTATGTCTAAGCCAGAAAAAGATAAAAAAATAAAACCCCAGCCGGAAGAAAATAGAGAGGACGCCGCCGCGCCGGCAGCGCCGAATCAGATAATCAAGGAGAAGCAAAAAACCGATTACGGTTTGGTGGCGCCGATTTCACTCGCCACCGAAATGCGCAGGTCTTATTTAGATTACGCCATGTCCGTGATCGTCAGCCGCGCTTTGCCGGACGTGCGCGACGGCTTGAAGCCGGTGCACCGCCGCATTCTGTACGCCATGTGGAGTTTGGGCTTAAAGCCGACTGCGAAATTCCGCAAATCGGCGACCGTCGTCGGTGAGGTTTTAGGCAAATACCATCCGCACGGGGACGCGGCGGTTTACGAATCAATGGTCCGGATGGCGCAGGATTTTTCCATGCGCTACCGCTTAGTCAACGGACAGGGAAACTTTGGTTCCATGGACGGCGACAGCGCGGCGGCGATGCGCTACACTGAAGCCAAACTTTCTTTTATTTCCGAAGAGCTGCTTTCAGATTTAGAAAGAAATACCGTTGATTTTATCCCTAACTACGACGGCAGCCAAAAAGAGCCGGTAGTTTTTCCGGCCAAACTGCCAAACCTGCTTTTAAACGGCGCGCTGGGCATAGCGGTCGGCATGGCGACTAACATTCCGCCCCATAATTTAACCGAACTGTGCCAAGGCATAATTTACCTCATTGACCATCCCGACGCTTCCGTCGACGAATTGATGGAGTTCATCAAGGGCCCGGATTTTCCCACGGGCGGCATTATTTACGACGCCGAGGAAATAAAAAAAGCCTACGCGACCGGCAAAGGCGCGATCGTGATGCGCGCCAAAACGGAAATAACGGAAGACAAAGGCGGCGCGGTAAAAATTATAGTTTCCGAAATTCCCTATCAAGTGAATAAAGCCGAGTTGATGGAAAAAATCGCGGAGCTGGTAAAAGACAAAAAGTTAGAAGGCATTAAGGATTTGCGCGACGAATCGGACAGAGAAGGCGTGCGCGTCGTCATTGAATTAAAAAAGGACACTTATCCCAAGAAAATTTTAAACAGCTTGTTTAAGCATACTTCGCTGCAGACGACTTTCCACGTTAATTTGATCGCTTTGGTGGACGGCATTCAGCCAAAATTGCTTAATTTAAAGATGGTGCTCGACGAATATTTAAAGCACCGCGGCGAAGTTATCCGGCGCCGCACGCAGTTTGATTTGGACAAAGCTAAAGCGCGCGCGCACATTCTTGAAGGTTTGATGATCGCGCTCAAAAATATTGACGCGGTCATTAAAGTCATCAAAGCGTCCAAAGACAAAGAAGTCGCTCGCGTCAATTTAATGAAGCGCTTTAAGCTGACGGAAATTCAGGCGGCAGCCATCCTAGAAATGCGCCTGCAGAATTTAGCCAATTTGGAACAGCAAAAAGTAGCCGATGAATTAGCCGAGAAACGAAAATTAATCAAGGAGTTGGAATCTATTTTAAAATCAAAAGAAAAAATTTTAAAAAGCATCAAAGGCGATTTACAGGGTTTAATTGATAAATTCGGCGATGAGCGCAAAACTAAAATTATCGCCTCTTCCGTCAAAGAGTTCCGGCAGGAAGATTTGGTGCCCAACGAGCCGACGGTGGTGATAATGACGCGCGACGGCTACATCAAACGCGTGCCGCCGGAAACTTTCAAAGTGCAGGGGCGGGGCGGCAAAGGGGTAGTCGGGCTCACTACTAAAGAAGAAGACGTGGTGGAGTTTTTCTTTACGACCACCACCCACAGCGATATGCTGTTTTTTACCACCCGCGGCCGGGTTTTTCAGCTTAAAGCTTACGATATCCCGGTTGCTTCCCGCACCGCCAAAGGCCAGGCCATCGTCAATTTTTTACAGCTGTTAAGCACCGAAAAAGTCACTACCATTCTGCCGTTAGACAAATTAACCAAAACCGACGCTCGGTTTTTATTTATGGCGACCGAACACGGCTTGGTGAAAAAAGTTGAGTTGGACGCTTTTGGCAACGTCCGCCGCAGCGGGCTGATAGCGATTAAAGTAAAAGACGACGACCGCCTGATTTGGACGAAGCCCACCAGCGGCCAAGACCAAATTATTTTAGTAACGGCTAAGGGACAGTCAATCCGCTTTAAGGAAGCGGATGTGCGCTCGATGGGACGCAACGCGAGCGGGGTGTTCGGCGCGCGGATTAAAAAGGACGACAAGGTTATCGGCATGGGCATAATTAAAAACGAGCTGGCTAACACTAAACTATACCAGTTGCTGGTCGTCAGCGAATTCGGTTTTGGCAAGCGTTCGGCTTTGGGATTTTATAAAGTGCAGGCGCGCGCCGGCAGCGGCATCAAAACTTTTAAAGTAACTTCTAAAACCGGACAACTGGTCAATGCTTACATCGCCAACAGCGCTTTGATGAAAGACAAAGACTTGATTATTATCTCGGAAAAAGGGCAGGTCATTCGTCTGCCGTTTAACTCGGTGCCTACTTTAGGACGCGACACCCAAGGCGTGCGGCTAATGCGCTTTAAGGAAGAAGGAGATAAAATAGCGAATGTAACTTGGGTTTAATGAAGTAAGAAGCCAGAAGTTAGAAGTAAGAAATCAAAATAACACAAAACTCTCTTTTTTGAGAGTTTTTTGTTATTGGCAGATTTTTTTATTCTGTTATATTATAGTTATGTATTATTCTAACTTTTAACTTCTTACTTACTATATATGCCTTATTTAGTGGATGCCAATAATTTAGCCGGGCGCTTAAAGATTTTACGCGAGCCGGACTTTGACCAAACGCTGGTGGAGTTAGTGCGGGGCTACAGTGAACGCACGGACAAAAAAATTATTTTAGTGTTTGACAGTTCGGACACGCTCGGCGACCGCTACACCGAAGCGAACATAACCGTGATTTATACGCCGCGCGACGCGGTTTACAACAACGCCGACGATAAAATCATGGAATTGATGGCTAACGAGAAGCGGCCGCAGGATTGGACGGTAATTACCGATGACATGAACATCATTGAAGCCGCGAGAGACTTAGACATTGAAACCATTTCGACGCGTGATTTCGCGGCCGAATTAACGCCAGCCGGGAACTTGGCTGACGACGGCGAGGCAGAGGATGAGATGTCTGATTTAGAGCAAGCCAAAATTACGGATGAATTGCTGGAGGAATGGGAAGAAAAGTAAAAAAGTAAGAAGTAAAAAGTAAAAATTTTATCCATACACCTTCCAGAATACCCCCACACCAAATTTTGGTGTGGGGGATGAATGGAAAGTGTGGATCTTCCCGCAGGGTTTACCCCTACACCAAAATTGGTGTTGGGGTTTAATGCCCGGCGGTGAAGGTGTTTGGATTTATTAATTGATGAAAACGGCGATTTGTAGTATGCTAAAGGTAGGTCTGCTTTAAAATTTTAATAATTTATATGGATAAATTTGAGCAATACAAAGCGCTGATGTCGGAAATTATTGCTAAACAAATCGTTATCTTAGGCCCCCAGATAGCAATCATTAAAGCGCGCGGCGTCGCTGGGCTGACGATTGACGAGGAGGGAAGGGTAGTTGACATTAAAGGCGAGCCGGCGGCGGCGCTGCAAAGCCTGATTGACGTTTATGTTAACTTGTCGGGGCTGATTGTTAAAAACGCGCTCGGTTCGATTTTTTCTAAATATCCCGGCCTTAAGAACGGCATTAATTAGCAGGAACATAATAATATGTTTAATTCTCTGGGTAACGTTTTTTTATTTCTAATTTGGCCGCTGTTTATTCTTTTAAGCGCCGGCGTGTTTATTAAAGGTTGGCGGGTATACCGCCTGACTAAAGACGCGCTGGTAGGCAGAATAACTAAAGCGCTGATTTACACCATTTTGGTGGATATTTCCAGTCTCGGGGTAATTTACATTCTTTATTTGTTGAATCGGCAGGGCCAATCGGAAGGGGATTACTTTTTATTTGCGGTGCTGGGAGTCTGGTTTATCGTCTTTATTTGGTCGCTTGCGACTTTAACGCGCGCGCAAGCGGAATTGAAAGGAATCGTGGAACAGAAGAAATAATTTCGGGGAAGAGAAAAAGCCATAGTTTTTCAGCTTTAAAATCATTCAAGGAGATGAATTATTTTGACAACCAAACCGCGATATTATTGGCGGCGGTAGCAGCGTTGATTTTGGGAAGTTTATACTGCTGGCAGATTTTTTATTTGCGGGATAAATTTAAGCGGCGGGAAGAAGAAATAAAACGCCATTTGTACGAATTGACTATTTTAAAAGAATTAGGGGACCGCGTCGGCTATTCGTTAAACATTCCTAACATTATTGACGTTATCTGCGGCTCTTTAAACCAGTTTATAAAATTCAGCGCGGTCGCTTCCTTGGTGGTGGAGCCGGACAAAATCGTTTTTAAAATTAATTTAGCCGAGCCGGTGGCTAAAGAGTTCGTGGCGGAAGTGCGGGAACGGATGCGGCAGTCCTTAGGCGCTTTGTTGAATAAAACCATCCCCCAGCGCCAAATAAAAGAGGTAATTTCGGGGGCAGTTTTGGCCGAAGAGTTTAAGGAGCCGGTCCGCTCTTTTTTTAACATCCCGTTAGTGATTGGCGATCAAGCGGCTGGCGTGTTAACGATAGCGCACACCCAAGCGGGGCTCTACCGCGAAGAGGACATGACGATTTTATATAAAATCGTGCAGCAGGCGTCGCGCGCGGTAACGCGCCTGCAGGAGGTAGTGCGGGCGGAACAGCGGAAATTAAACGCCATGGTATCAAGCATTACGGAGGGAATCGTGATGACCGACCGCGACTACAAAATAGTGGTTGCTAATCCGGCGGTTTTACAAGCGCTGGGGCTAACTAACCAACCGGAGCTCTCCATCTTTGATTTTATTGATAATTTGGAAGGCAAGTTTGACATTCGGGGAAAATTAGAGCAAAGCATCCGTTTTGACAAAATCATTCCTGAACGCGAAGTAATGATTCGGGATAAATTCTGGCAGATAATCGTCGCGCCGGTTCACCCCCACGCCCAAACAGATGCTGAAACGCCGCCTTCTTTTTTAAATTCAAACGGCAATTTGGGTGTGGGGGTAAATGAAGAAGTATTAGGCGGGGTGGTAATTTTTCATGACGTCACGGAAGAGAAAAAATTAACGCAAATGAGGGAAGATTTTACCTCCATGATGGTGCACGAATTGCGTTCGCCGCTGACCGGCATTAAAAAAGCCACCGAATTCATGCAAACCGGAAACATCAGCGCCAACCCGCAAAGCTACGGGGAGTATGTCAAGCTGATCAACGCGAGCGCGAATGAAATGTTAAGCTTAGTCAATGATTTATTGGAGGTAGCGAAAATAGAAGCCGGGGGTTTAGCCGTCAAGCGGGAAGAAGTCGATGTCAGGCAATTAATCAACGAACGGATAAAATTTTACCGGGTAATAGCTCAAGACGCTAACATCAATTTACAAGCCGTAGTTGACGATAAGCTGCCCTCGGTTGTTAAGGCAGACCCGCAGCGCTTGGCGCAGATCATCAACAACTTTATTTCCAACGGCTTGAAATTTACCGCCGCCGGAGGTAAAGTAACGGTGCAGGCGATGCTGCATCAGCGCCGGCAGGATGTCCGCGCCGAAGGAAAAATTTTAAACTGGGAATGGTTTTTAAACAAGGGGAAGCAAAGCTTTAAAAATTTTCCGGCAGCGCTGCTGTTAGCCGTAACCGATACCGGCATCGGGGTGGCGGAAGCAGGCAGGGAGCAGTTATTTAATAAGTTTAAACAAATCCACAGCGCCGCTAAAAGCGAAATTAAAGGAACGGGGCTGGGGCTAAGCATCGCTAAAGGCGTTGCGGAAGCGCACGGCGGCGTCATCGGGGTAGAATCAACCGAAGGCGAAGGCAGCACTTTTTATTGTTTTATTCCTATTTAAAATTGTTAATTAAATTCATATGGGGAGTATTAACAAGAAAATTTTGATCGTTGAGGACGAAGCCTTAATGTTGCGTTCCTTAAGCGACAAATTTAGGGAGGAGAAATTTACCGTATTGGAGGCGAACGACGGAGCCAATGGTTTGGATTCCGCTCTAGCCAATCATCCGGACATTATTTTGCTGGACATTATTATGCCCAAAATGGACGGGTTAACCGTTTTGGAAAAATTGCGGCAGGACGAATGGGGCAAAGAAGTGCCGGTAATAATTTTGACTAACTTAAGCGATTCGGACAAGGTGGCGGAAGCGATGAAAAACAGGGCTTACGACTTTTTAGTGAAAGCGGATTGGAAGCTTGAAGACATCGTCCGGAAAGTGAGGGAGAAATTAGCTAAAGATTAAATTTGCCTTATCTTTATCGTTATGTTATTCTGAAGCAGAAAACTTCCTTATTTTGGGAGTTTTTTATAATAAATCCAAACACCTTCACCACCGGGTATTCCCCCACACCAAAATTTGGCGTGGGGGTATTCTGGAAGGTGTATGGATAAAACGATTAGGGCTGGGTAGCTCCCCGCCATGAAGGCGGGGCAAGCAGTTGGCTACCAACTCACATTAAGTTTATTTAGAATGGCGGCGTAGCTCAGCTGGTTAGAGCGAGGGAATCATAACCCCTAGGTCAGAGGTTCAACTCCTCTCGCCGCTACTTTAAGATTACAAAAGCCCTCGTGGTGAAACGGATATCACACTTGGCTTCGGACCAAGAATTTTGGGTTCGAATCCCGACGAGGGCACTATAGGGTTTGGCGAGCGCGTGAGCGAGCCATCCCGCATGAGCGTAGCGATATTGCGGGACGAATCCCTCCGGGAGCACCACCGTCAATTTACAATTAGCAATTACGAATTAACTTTGTAATTGAGTATCGCGCTCATAGCTCAGCTGGTAGAGCAGTTGCCTCTTAAGCAAACGGTCGCAGGTTCGAATCCTGCTGGGCGCACCATTAGAGAACTAAAAGATTTTGAAGAAGCCAGAAGGTGGGACGCGCTTCGCGCGTCCCACCTTCTGGCTTCCAAAAAACCATTTAGTTCGTTTGTGGTGCGTTTATTCTACCAAATCAGAACCTATTTTCAAAATCGGTAATGTATCGCACGCGCGGAGCGCGTGATGGCTCTAAACTAAATCATACGCTCTACGAAAGCCACGCCACCGCCTCGCTTGACTCGGCAACCCCAAAAAGAAAAATGTCCTTTCCATTTTAGAAAAAATCCACCCCCGCGAAAATCAAAAGAGCAAGGAACTTTTTTCTTTTTGGGGGTCTGCCCTCCAAGTATTCGGGCAGTGTGGCGGGGCTTCAATACGGACGAGGCAAAGCGGAAAAACTAATTTTCTGGGGAAAATGGATTTTCCGTTTTGCCTCGGCTCTTGTACCGCCCGCAGAAAGGGGTCTGGGGAATGAATGCGGGCGGACTTCCATTTTGAAAAAAATTTGCGCACAAAATTGCAAACATAAAATCAAAAATGAACCAACAAAATTTTAATAATTTTGTTGGTAAGTTATAAATAAAAAAGAAGGTCAGCGTCCGGTGAAGAACACTAACCCTCGATGAGTTGTCCGTCGTGATTGACGGGAATGAACTTTTGCTGTTTTTGGAGAAAGTGCACGACTTTGTGGATTTGCTTTTTGTCCGCTTTGCCGGTGTAGAGTTGAAGCAATGGCGTTACGAAACCGTCAATCTCCGAAAAGATTAGTCCGGTTATCAAACGCCAGCGACATTCTCGCTCTTTCTCGTCATCCAGCTCGCACAAGTGCTTGCGGTTTCGCAACGCTTCAATTGCTTGAATGCGTCGCGCGAGCATGTCGCCACACAAGTGATGCTCGCCAAAGCGGTAAGTGATGTGCGTTTCCAGTGTTACTGGATCAATGGCGAAGCCATTGACATTATTACCACAGCTTGCGCGGGTAACATAAACGCCACCGCCTTCCGCTGGCTCGTATCCTCTCGCTCGTTGGAGCACGTGCGAAAACGCTTTCCGTTCCTCGTCCGTCATTTTGCGGATTTTTGCGACTTCCCGCTTGTAGACGGAAAATTTCGTGGAAACGAACACACGCCGCACTTCTTCAATCGTGTCGTCAAACTCCGATTTCAGAAATTCGGCAGGAAGCAACCTGAGACGCAATGCTTCGGCAACAATCATGTGGTTATGGTCGGGAGTTCCGAACATTCCCTCATTATCATCACCGAGATAATGTTTGCGATACGCATTCTCAAGTTGTGCCATTAGCGTTGCTTGGTCATCCGCGGTTTCCGCACCAAGCCAGTTGTATGGCGGTTTCCATTCAACCACGAGACGATTAACGAGTTCAACAAGTCCTGTGTCGGTGTGGTCAAAAACACACACCGAATTGTCGTCAGAACTATTGCCAAATCGCTTATCGCCCCAACCGTCTGGAATCACCACTACTGGTAATGTTGCAGAAAGTTTTCCACGAACTAACTGGAGAACTTGCTCATGCTGGTCTGAATACTCTTCCTGCTTAACTATCACGAGGATAAGTTGACAGCAGTCCGAATATTTTTTCAACCGAGGCAAGTCTTCCTGAAAATCGCAGTCATACCGATACTGGACGACCTCACAGCCACAATGCTCTCTTAAAAAATAACTGAGGGCATCGCGATTGGGATTATCGTCGCTTAAACTTCTTGAACTATCGCTTTCGATGTAAGCGACGATTGGTTTTCTCGACATAGTGACACCCCCCTTTCTCTTGTTGTGAATGTACAATTACAACCCGACAATCGAGTTGATTACCCGTTACATTAACAGAAATGTCAAAAAATATCAAGGGTAAAATAAAAAGGGACTTGTAGAATTTTTTACACTTTTATTATCAATTTTAAGATTGCGCAAATTTTTTTAAAACGGAAGTCCGCCCGCATTCATTCCCCAGACCCCTTTCTGCGGGCAGAAATCAGCCAAAGCAAAACGGAAAATCCTTTTTCCCCAGAAAAATTGTTTTTCCGTTTTGCCGAGTCCATATTGAAGCCCAGCCACAATGCCTGAATACTTGAAAGGCAGAACCCCAAAAAGAAAAATGTCCTTTCCATTTTAGAAAAAATCCACCCCCGCGAAAATCAAAAGAGCAAGGAACATTTTTTCTTTTTGGGGTTGCCGAGTGAAGCGAGGCGGTGGCGGGGCTTTCGTGGAGCGTACGATTTGATTTAGAGCTACCACGCGCTCCGCGCGTGCGACATCATTACCTCACTTTGTTTTGAAAATAGGTTCTAACTTGGTACAATAGAGACACCAAATAAAAACCCCCGAGTACTCGGGGGTTTTTATTTTCTTTGCTTTATCCAGACACCTTCCAAAATGCCTCTACACCAAGATTTGGTGTTGGGGTGAAGGTGTTTGGATTTATTTCTTCAGCGCGTCTTTCAGGGTTTTTCCGGCTTTAAATTTTGGCACGACTACTTCGGGAATGCGGATGCGCTCGCTGGGTTTTTGCGGATTAACGCCGCCGCGCGCGTGCCGCGTCCGCGGCGAAAACGTGCCGAAGCCGACAATCGTAACCGAGTTGCCCGCTTTCATTTCGCCAATAATAATTTTAGTGAGCGATTCAATCGCTTGCTCCGCCTGCTTTTTCGTCAGGTTAGATTCAGTAGCGAGCCGCTCGCTTAATGATTCTTTGTTCATAGAGGTTAGTTGATTAGTTACTTAGTTGATTAGTTACTTAGTTGTATTGTTAATTGAGTCCAGTGTCAAAACCAAGTAACTGATTAACTAATTAACTGGTTAATTCTTTTTATTTCAGTCGCTTTTTTAATTTTAGTATCAATAGTAATCAGCGCGGCATTAAAGAGACAAGCGCCTTTGTCAACCGGTTCTAACGGCTGGCTCGCGTCAAGTTCTAAAAAATTACTAACCGCCGCCTCTGGCTTAACGCCAATAACCGAATCTACCGCGCCCACCATGCCGACGTCAGAAATATAGGCCGTGCCGCGCTGGGTGATATGTTCGTCCGCCGTAACGATGTGAGTGTGCGTTCCTAAAATCGCGGTGGCGCGTCCGTCCGCGTAGAATTTAAAAGCGACTTTTTCGCTGGTTGCTTCCGCGTGAAAATCAACAATAGTTGCGTCTATTTTTTGGCTCGCGTATTTTTCCATAATATGGTCAAAGGCGCGAAAAGGGCAGTCAAGTGACGCGTCTATAAATACCCTGCCTAATAAGTTTATCAAAAGAATATTTTTTTGGCTAATGTTGATAACTTTTTCGCCTATCCCATCGGCCCCGGTCGGATAATTCGCCGGCCGCAGCAGGCGCCATTTCTCGTCGTTCAATAACTGGTCGTTGCCCGGGCGGGCAAACACATGATTGCCGCTGGTGCAATAATCAATCCCCGCCGCCAGCACTTCTTGCAGAGTATTAGCCGTCACGCCGACGCCGTGAGCGATGTTTTCCGCATTGGCAATCACTAAATCGGGCTCTAACTCGCGTCTTAATTTGGGGACGATTATTTTTACCGCCGCGCGGCCGATAGCGCCGACGATATCGCCGATGAACAGTATTTTCATATTCTCCCTCACTCCAACCCTCTCCCAAAGGGAGAGGAGGCAAAATAAATAGTAACTTCACGATTTATAATAACATTTATCGCCAAGTAAAAAAAGACGGCAACAGTTGCCGTCTTTTTATTTCCCCTCGCCCCGCAGTATTGTGGGGAGAGGGGACAAGGGGGTGAGGGTGATAATTTATCTCGCGTATTCCACGACGCGCAGCTCGCGGATGACGTTGACTTTAATTTCTCCCGGATACCTTAGCTCCTCCTCAATTTTTTTAGCGATATTTTTAGCTAAATTGTAAGCGGTTAGGTCGTCAATTTTAGTCGGTTCGACGAACACTCTTACTTCTCTGCCGGCTTGGATGGCGTAAGCTTTTTCTACCCCCTCAAACGCCGTGGCTATTTTTTCCAGTTCCTCCAGCCGCTGCAAATATTGCTCCAAAGAATCTTTGCGCGCTCCGGGCCGGGCGCCGGAAATCGCGTCGGCCACTTTAACTATAACCGAAGTTAAGTCAGCCGGCTTGTCGTCATGGTGGGTAGCGATGGCGTTGATGACTTCCGGCTGCAGGTTAAATTTTTGCCCGATGTTTTTGCCGATTTCCGGATGCGTGCCCTGCACTTCGTGGTCAACCGCTTTGCCGATGTCGTGCAGGAGGCCGGCTTTTTTAGCAATCGTTACGTCAGCGCCGAGCTGGTCGGCCAATAAAGAGCAGAGATGCGCGACCTGCACCGAGTGGCTTAAAATATTTTGGCCGTAACTGGTGCGGTATTTGAGCCGGCCTAAAATTTGCACGAGTTTGGGGTCAAAGCCGGTTACGCCCACGTCGTACATCGCCTCTTCGCCCGCTTTTTTAATGTCCAGCGCCAGTTCTTTTTTCGCTTCTTCAATCGCGTCTTCAATTTTGGTCGGATGAATCCGGCCGTCTAAAATTAATTTTTCCAGCGCCCGTTTAGCCAAATGGCGGCGAATCATGGAAAAGCCGGAAATGGTGATGACGTTAGGCGTATCGTCAACGATGATTTCTACGCCGGTTAAATTTTCAATGGCGCGGATGTTTCTGCCTTCGCGGCCGATGATCCTGCCTTTCATTTCGTCGTTAGGCAGATCAACGGTGGTGGTGGTTACTTCCGCCGTGTAAGTAGGCGCGAGCCGCTGCATGGTGATTGCGAGCATCGCTTTGGTTTTTTCTTCCAATTCGCTGGTTGATTCCTGCTCCAGCTTTTTCACGCGGGAGAGCAGAGCGTCTTTAATTTCCCCCTCCACGTTGTTCATCAAAATTTCCTTAGCTTCGTCTTTCGTCATCTGGGCGATTTTTTCTAATTTTGCCAACTGCTCTTTGCGGATGGCGATAATCTTTTCTTTCGCCTCCTCGATTTGGTTTACCTTGTCGTAGAGCTTTTGTTGCTTATCCTGCAGCTCCAGCAGTTTCTGGGAAAAGGTAGTCTCTCTTTTTTCCAGCCGTTTTTGGAATTCGTTTAACTCGCGGTAACGGCGCGTCTCTTCTCTTTTCGCCTCTTCAATGATGACCAAAGCCTTTTCTTGCGCCTTGATAACCGTTTCCTTTTCTTGCGCTTTGGCTTCGTTTACTATTTTTTGCGCCCTCGCTTCGGCTGAATTTATTTCACTCAAAGCTTTTTGTTTTCTGACGTAATAGCCCAAAGCAATGCCGATAAACAGGGCGATGATGCCTAAAATAACTTCTAAACCAGCAAGCATAAAATTTAAGCTTCGCGGTAAAAGCTAGCTTACCCAATTATTATCAAGTGATTGGGCTATCAGGAAAAATAGTTTTTTTGGAGTTGAGAGATTCGCGTTAGACACGCGAAAATTAGGCATTAATACTAATGCCGCTGAAAGAAGGAAGAATAGCTAATGCTCTTAAAAGTTGAAAAGGTTGGAAATTTGAGTAACTTGAAAATTTTATTCTGATGTTAGCCATTTTCATTCAATTCGCATGCTAAATGTCTCTAACCCGGCTCTAGCTTTATTGCGAAAAAATTAATAATTAAATTGATGTGCCTATTGTAGCACGGAAAGGCGACTTTGGCAATGGCCGTAATTTGTTATGGATTTTTGACTTTTTGGCAGCGGGTGACTTGTGAGAAGGGAAGATTGTTGATAAGATAAAAATAACTGTCATTCCCGCGAAGGCGGGAATCCCATTATCAACTAAAGAGATTCCCGCCTTCGCGGGAATGACAAATGTGTATGAATAAGACAATTTTCTCCGGCGTCCAGCCATCCGGCAATTTGCATCTGGGCAACTATCTCGGCGCGCTTAAAAATTGGGTTGCCTTACAAAATCAATATCGCTGTATTTTTTGCGTGGTTGATTACCACGCGATTACGGTCAAACAGGAGCCAAAAATTTTCCATTCAAAAATTTTAGAAATAGCCAAGCTGTACCTCGCGGCCGGAATAAACCCGGAAACGGCGATTATTTTTCAGCAGTCGCAAGTGAGCGCGCACACCGAGCTCGCCTGGATTTTGAATACCATTACTAAAACAGCCGAACTGCAACGGATGACGCAGTTTAAGGACAAAGCTAAAGAGAATAAGGAAAATATAAACATGGGCTTGTTTGATTATCCGGTTTTGATGGCGGCGGATATTTTGCTCTATAATACC
>Ga0209542_10010162_pt1 | contig 17059 bp, 18 predicted proteins | sample RifCSPhighO2_01_FD_184028 | JGI IMG/M metagenome (GOLD analysis project Ga0209542, IMG submission 184028) | Soil microbial communities from Rifle, Colorado - Rifle CSP2_plank highO2_0.1 (SPAdes) (version 2) | ecosystem: Environmental > Terrestrial > Deep subsurface > Rock core/Sediment ...
CCCCCTCCGGGGTGGCGAGTAGGACATTCGAACGAAGTGAGAATGGCCGTCAGCTGTCATGATGGCGGCGTACTTAGAATAAATACTTCTTCTACCACTACTTGCACGGCGCTATATTTTGTTTTAATAATATTAGAAATATGAACCCTGATATTCTCTTTCAGCTTCTCTGCAGTTTGTCCTTTATCCTTTTAGTGAGCGCCTCTATCTCATTTATGTCCTCTTTGCACTCATTGGGCTTGCCTGGCTCAAAAGGCTTCTTAGAACTCTCAACCATGTCATAGACAAACCTCTCAACAGCATCAGAAGGCCTCTTCCTTTCCAGCCTCCCCTTTTCCTGAGTATTTTCACCATCCATAAAGAGAGATAAGGCATTTAGGTATATAAAATTTGTGTCATTTAATCCTTCCGAAATCCCCTTTTATGACTGTAGGTTCTGTTATCCTTATCTCAAGTGCATACCTCAGCTCGTCCTCGCCTGGCAGATCATTGAGAAGAAATATCTTCTTGTCAAGGTGCCTTGCAAGGCCTATCTCCATGAGAGTGGCTCCTCCAATATATCCCTTCATCCCATTCTTCGGGTAATTCAGGACAAGGATGGCATCGCTCTCCGCAATCTTGTTGAAGCATTTCTTGTCAATCTGGGTCCTCATGCAGTGCCCATAATCCATGTTGAGAGCAGGGTTCTTGACGCAGTCATGGGTATCGTCCGGTATCATTGCCTCATGCCCGAGCCTCTCAAGAGCATTCTTTGCATCAACCATTTCCTTTGCAAAATCCATGCTTCCGCAGATCATTATCTTCATTCTATCACACCCATCTTCCTGAACCAGTACTCCCAAACCGGCTCCAGCTTAAGGTCTTTTATCTGATCTTCTGCGTACCATGCTGCTGATTTTGTCTCCCTGAAGCTTCTCTTCATCTCTCCCTCAACATCGCACTCAAAAACATACCAATAATGCGCATCAACACCCTTGCTGCACCAGTTCCAGCCGACCTCTTCCTCAAAAAGCAGACTGCATCTTACAATCTTCAATCCAACTTCCTCCTGCACTTCCCTTTTCATTGCCTCTATCTCGCTCTCTCCCTGGTCAACATGGCCTGCAGGCCCTGCAAACCCAAAAGGAGGCACTGCCCTGTCAATAAGAAGATATTCTCCGTCTTTTTTTATCACAGCGCCTACTGAATAATGCATTGGCCTGCCATCTTTTGACCTGCCTGTTTTCGGGATTCCCATGTTGTAATCAATCGCCCTCTGATCATATCTTTATCTTCTCTGGCTTGATTCCCTGCACATATATCTTGTGCCAGAGCTCAAAGTTCATGAGTGTCCACATCTGCCTTGCATAGTACATCTTTGATCTTGCGAATCCATCAAACATCTTTTTTATCTGGTAATGGTTGAACAGGCCGTGCTTTGCAATCTCTTTCTCTGAAAGTATTGAGGCGATTGAATCCTTTATGTCCTTCTCAATCCACCTGTCTATGGGCACAAAGAATCCCTGCTTCTTCCTTGCCAATACCTCTTTTGGAAGGTAAGGCTTCATGGCTTTCTTGAATATATATTTCCCTCCTTTTCCCTTCAGCTTGAGCTTCCAGGGGATCTGGAATGCAAGATTGACGACATTGTAGTCGCATATCGGCACTCTGCTCTCGACTGCAAAAGCCATTGTTGTCTTGTCAACATGCATGAATATGTTGTCCACGAGGAAATGGTTGCTCTCAAGGTACATGACCTGGTCCATATATTCATGCTTTGAGCTGAAATACCTTTTCTTGTACTCATCAACCAGGCTGACATCAATGCCAGCTTTCCTGAAGAGCGCTTTTCTTTCTGCCTCATCCATCACAGACACTATCGAGAGATAGAACTTGCTTTTGTTGCCTGATGAGTTTATGAATTCAGCGAATTTCTCAGCGCCCTTTTCCCCGAATGCAGTGAGGAACTTGGAGAACCTGTCAACAATAAAGTCAGGCGTTGCCCTTATAGCAAAAGGAATCACGCTCTTCTTTATGGCTGAGGGTACAAGATTAAGCTTCTCCCTGTGCTTTAGGAACTCAAAGTGCTGGTAGCCTCCGAATATCTCATCTCCTCCTGCGCCGTTAAGGACCACAGTCACATGCTTCTTCACAAGCCTTGAGAGAAGATAGGACGGAATCACAGCAGGATCTGCCAATGGCTCGTCAAGATGCCAGCATATCTTTGGAAGCTCTTTCACAGAAGGCTCGCAGTAGATTTCCTTGTGGTCTGTATCGAAATGGTCTGCGACCAGTCTCGCGTATCTTATGTCCTCAATCCTCCTGTCATTGCCGAAGTCAACAGAGAAGCTCTTTATAGGTACATCAAGCTCTTTCATCATGGCCACAATAGAGCTTGAATCAATCCCTCCTGAGAGATAGACTCCCAATGGAACATCTGAGATCAGCCTTCTCTCTACAGAATCCCTGAACTCTTTCTGCAGGGCCTTCACAAAATAATCCTCTGGCCTTTTCTGGATGTCAATCCTTATGTCCCACCACTTCTTTATGCTGAGCTTCTTTGTCTTAAGATCAAACACAGCATAGTGGCCCTGCTGGAGCTTCAGGATATCCTTTATCATTGTGCTCTGATCTGTGTTGTACCTGAGTGTTACAAACTTGTTGAGAGCATTATTGTCAACTTCCTTCTTTATGTCGTGCAGGAGGATCGCCTTGAGCTCAGATGCAAAGACAAATTTTCCATTCTTGCTGTAATAGTACAATGGCTTCTTGCCCATCCTGTCCTTTGCAAGGAAAAGAATCTTCTTCTTTGAATCATAGATACAGAATGCGAACATCCCATTGAACCTGTCAAGGCAGCCAAATCCATATTCCTCATAAGCATATATTATTGCCTCTGTGTCTGAGTCAGAATTGAAATTGTAGCCTTTCTTCTCAAGATCTTTCCTTATCTCCCAGAAATTGTATATCTCGCCGTTGAATGTTATCCATATTGTGCCTTCTTTGTTGCTCATGGGCTGGTGGCCTTTTGCTGACAGGTCAAGTATTGATAACCTTCTGTGGCCGAGGGACACAATGCTGTCTGCGTATGCTCCTGAATCATCTGGCCCGCGATGGCTCATTATGCTGGCCATGCTCTTTGCGAGCTCCTTATCCTCCCAGTTGAAACCGACTATGCCGCACATGATATCTCCTTTTTATCAATTCTTTTTCCTTGCAATAACCATAAAACCGATGCTGAAGTTCCACATCGGCCCTTTCATCAGATGCATTATGATTGAATAAGGAAAGCTCAGGCCTTCTGGGACAGTAAACCCTGGAGCGTAGCCTGTCTCGATGAAAAGATTCTTCAGCCTTCTGTATGAGAACAGTTCTGTGACATCATAGCCGCACTTCCTTTCCCTGTTGAAGAGCTTTATGTACTTTTTCTGCAGGAACTTGGGAAGATATGTCAGGAATGGAAGCCCATAATGCCCCTCCTTCCACCAGTACTTGTTGTTTGTTGAGAGGAAGACTATGCCATCATCAGCAAGGCATTTCCTTATCTTCTGCAGGAAAGCCCTCTGGTCCTTGATGTGCTCTATGACCTCAGAGCAGATTATGATGTCAAACTTCTCCCTGCATCCCTTCAGATAATCAAAGATGCTGCTCTTTGTGAATGTGACATTCTTTCCCTTGAACATAGGGGATCTCCTGATATCCACTCCATGCAGTGATTTGAATTTTGGCGCAATAGGGATTGACATCCTTCCTTCCCAGCAGCCGATGTCAAGAACTCTGGCCTTCTTCAATGGCTTCCTATATCCTTTTTTCAGTGTTTCAGTGAGACTAAAGCTTATCCTGGCCATGATACCCCCTGAAGACGTGGTTATATACAAGTATTTAAAAAGGTTTTTGCATTAAAAGATTAATCCCTTCACAAACCCAATCGCATACATCAGATGCTGCAGAGGCAGCAGAACCAGGCTTACAAGCGAGTAATGCATCCTTGTCTTCTGGATCACGCTTATTGCGGTCATGATGTCTGCAGCAGCATATGCTCCGAGCAGGAAACCAAGGGTCATTAGTGCCTGCAGGTAAAACAAAGAAAGAACAACCAATGCAACAAAACCAATCAGCGCAAACACAGGCACAAGGCCATACCACCTTATCTTAAGAAAGCCCATCTCCCTGTGCTTCCTGAATATCTTTGCTGTTGCCTCGCCATACCTGAACATCCTCTTTATGAAACCTTTGAAAGAATTGGTCCTGTGATGCCAGACTATTGCATCAGGTATTGCAAGGAACCTGGCCCCTTTCCTGTACAGCCTGTAATTGAATTCTCCGTCCTGGCCTACAATCAGGCTCTCATCCTGCTTCTGGTCCTGCCACAGCTTTTTCTTGTACATTGCATTGCAGTTGGGCAGAGATGGGACAATCTGCTCCTCTCTCATTATTGAGACCTGCGCACTTCCCCCTCCGCCAAGCAGAGTCTGCTCCATTGCTCCGATTGTCTTTGCAAGTTCATTATCGCTGTTAGGCACAAGATTCAATCCGCCGATCACACTGATATCTTTCTCGTCAGCCTGCACTTCCTCCATTCTTGCAACAAGGGTTCTCAGCCATGCCTTGTTAGCAACACAGTCAGCATCAGTGAAAGCATAATATTTTGCTTTAGGGCTTGCCTTGGAAACACCAAGGTTCCTGTTTGCTGCAGAGCCTGTCTTCTTTGACTGGACTATCTTCACTTTCTTGCTGTAAGGCTTAAGGGCCTTCCTGACAGCATCCGTCACATCCCTGTCAAGAATCAAGATTATCTCATAACCCTCTTTAGGGTAATCAAGATTAAGGAGAGAAGCAATGCATTCTGTTATATACCTGCTCTCGCTCTTTACAGGCACTATCACTGACACAAAAGGAAGCATTTTAAGAACTTTAAACCAGCTTTTTATATAAAAGTTGCGGTACTATCACGCTGTTATGTTGCCTGAATCCAGCCCCTCTTTGAACGCAGTCTCATTCAGCTTTATCTGGAACAGCTTCTCATCAAACCTCCTGAGATCCAGTGCGCTGAACTGATATATCTCGTTCTGAGCCTGCCCTATATACTGTATCAGGAAGTATTTTGCGAGCAGCTCCTTCTCACTCTGGGTAAGCAATGGAAATGCAGACTCTACAGCATAGACAGATGTGCCGTTAAGAATGTTCTTCAGGATATCATTTATTGATTCAGTGTCTCTTCCGAAGAACAATGGCTCCCTGTGGCCGTATCTCTTTATGAAAACATAGTTGTCTCCTGAAAACACAGCTGAGTTTGGCTCTGTCATCATCGCAACATATTCTGCAAACTCTTTCTGGCCAGAATAATCATGCCTTGCTTTTATCACAGGATAGATGGACGCAAACATCAGCGCTGCAATCAGGATGACTGCCGCAATGCCAGCTGTCTTGTGCCTGTCATAGACAAACTTGCAGCCATAAGCCATGAGTATGCATAAAGGCACCACAGCAGGGATAAGGAACCTGCTGTCCACAACAGAAAGATTCCCTATGTAAAAAAACATGATTGCAAACCACAGAGCAAGCACTGATAAGATATACACTCTTCTCTTCTTCAGCAGATAGCCAATGCCTGCAAGGACAGCTATCCAGCCAGCGTAAGTCAATGTCGCAGCCATATAGGAGAATGACACAGCAGTCTGGGCATTGAGAAGCCCCCTCCATCCGCCCCTTGCCTCTGCTTTCATCATCTCAAGGAATCCGCCTATTCCTCCAAAGAAGACAACCCTTGGACCTATCAGCACAGCCAGCACAAGGACTGCCGGAGCAAGGAATGCTGCAATATTCCTTGCGCTCACCCTTTCCATGTTAAGGAAAAGTTTTCCTTTCTCTATTCTCGGAGAGAGATAGAGCAAAGCAAAGGGAATAAGCACAAATCCGCCGTCAATAGGCCTGGTTGCCATGGCTATGCCTGCTGAGAGGCCGGCCCATGCAAGAAGCTTCCATGATTTCTTATCTGCTGCAAGCAGGATGAGGAATCCAGAGAGCAGGGCAAAGAACATTGCAATAGGGTGCGTCTTGGGGTATGTTGTTGCTGAAAGGTACAAAGGGGTGATAGTGAGGAACACAGCAGAGCCTATTGCAGTGAACCTGCCTGCAAACCTTCTCACAAATAGGTACATGACAGAGGAAGACAATGCTGCTGTCACAAATGTGACAAGAAAGTAAGCTCCTTCAGCAGACATCGTGCCTGTTATCAGGTGGTCAAGGTAATAAAAGAAACCAACTATGACAATCATTGCCGGAGCCCCCCAGCCGTAAGAGTAATTCAGGGACCAGTCCTGGATCGTCCTCTCGACCATTATTGTGTCTATGGCAGAATCAAAATGGAACAGGCTTGTGTTCTTGAAGGCAATGTGGAGCGCTAGAGAGAACGCAAAGAGAAGCAATGCTATGAACCATTCCCTGCTGAAGTATTCCTTCAGTGCGCCAAGGCTTATCTCCTTTTCCATAAAAGAGTCCTGCTTTTTCTGCTTTGCCATTCATACACCGACCATTATCAATAGTGAGCCTATTATGATAAGGCTCAATCCAGCCCATCTCTTTAAGGATACCCTTTCCTTTAAAAATATTATTGCAAATAATGTCACAAAAAGATAACCTATGCTGACGAGGGGATACATAAAGCTTATGTCAAGCCTTGTCATCGAATACAGCCACACAAAAGAACTGGCAGCAAAGATAGCAATTCCAAGCAGTATATAGAAATTTGTGAATACCTTAAACAAGTTCTTTACAATCTCTCTTGTTCCAACTATCTTTGTCCTGATCATACCATATTTTAATGCTATCTGACCTAATGATCCTATCAAAATAGAGGCCAGCACAATTATTAGTATATCCATTTTATCAGCTCTTTCCTATGAAAAATGTCCCTGCAAAGATGAACCCTATCCCAATCCACCTGAACAGCGAAACCTGTTCAGAAAGGAACACTATTGCAAATATTGTGGTAAGTATATACCCTGTAGAGAGGAGAGGATAGATGAAGCTCACGTCGGCCCTGCTCATTGCCCCCAGCCAGAGCACAAGGGCTAAGCTGTACATGATAAGCCCTCCAAGAACATAAGGGTTTGATATGATTTTGATTAGGTTGTACAGATTGAGCAGGGAGGAAAGCCCGTCCAGGGTTATCATGTTCATACCATTCTTCATCAATACCTGCGCTGTTGATATGATAAGAACGCTCACGAGCACAAGGATGATTGTTTTTGTCTTTCCCTTTTCTTTCACTTTACTGATGCTCATCTATTCTCCACCAGGAAATCACCTATGGCAAGATAATCAAGATGCCCGTCCTGGAAAGCTCTTATGGCATCTGCAGGGCTTCTCACAATAGGCTCCTCATGTATATTGAAGCTCGTGTTTATCACTGTCGGGATGCCGGTTATCTTGTGGTATTCCTCTATCACCCTGTAGAAGCTTGGGTTATCCTCCTTTGTCACAAGCTGGGGTCTTGCTGTGCCGTCAACATGGACTGCAGCAGGGCTGTTCTTCTTCATGAAATCAGTGCAGTCAAATGTTATTGTCATGAACTTTGCAGCGAATTCAGCGCCTTTCATATTCTTGTAGCACTTCCCTCTATGCTCATACAATGTTGCAGGGGCGAATGGCATGAACTCAGTCCTCTTCAGCCTCTTGTTCAGCCAGTTGTTCACATCAGGATCTTTTGCATGGTACAATATTGACCTGTTTCCTAGTGCCCTTGGGCCGTACTCCATCCTTCCATTGAATCTGGCAACAACTTTGCCCTTTGAGATGAGCTCTGCTATCTCTTTCTCTATATCCTTGGATCTTTTGTAGATTATTTTCTGCTTTTTGAGCTCTGCCTCTATCTCATTGTTTGTGTAGCCCCTTCCTAGATAGACATTCTCAAGCCTTTTGCTCCTCTTGGCATATTTATTGTTCTGCTGCGAGTATACATGGCAGGCGCCGCCAACACTAAGGCCTCCGTCACCCATCTCTGGAAAGACATAGATGAATTTCACGCCAGGTATCTCATGTATAACCTGATTGAACCTTACATTGGAGAAAAGGCCGCCGACAAGAAGCACATTCTCCATTCCTGTCTTTTTGACCCACTTGGCAGTAATCTCCCTTATCCAGTTCATCATATTGTCCTGCAGCCATGCTGCAACGTCCTCTTTCCTGCAATCATCAAGCCTGCTTTTCAGCTCATTGTCTATGTCAAGGCCTTTCTTTCTCACATACCTGACAGCTCCGCTGCTCCAGACAAAGGGAAATGGAGTCTTGACTGACTTGGCATCTCCATGCGCGCTCAGCCCTGTTATCTTTCCCTCATGCCTGAATGGCTTGAAGCCCAGATATTTGGTTATTGCAGAATAGAAATGGCCAAGGGAGTCCATTGCCTCAACAGTGTACAGTCTCTTCAGATTTCCGTCTCTTGCCTCAAATATTGCCAGAGATAGGCCGTCTCCCCAGCAGTCAGAGCTTATGACCAGCGCCTCTTTCTTTCCTGAACTGAAATACGCTGCTGATGCATGGGACAGGTGGTGATTCACGAAATGCAGCGGCTTTCCCTTCAGGCCTTTTGGAAGGCTCATCCTGAACACCGGCTTTACAAAAGGAAGCTGGATCATTCCAAGAACAGATTCAGGGTTTATGACAGTGAGCTTCAGCCTGTATTTGACAAAATGGGAAAGGAAGCTTATCAATCCTGTCTTCCTCTCTTCAAGAACATCCCTCTCTGCTTTCTGCATGCCTCTGAAAAGCCTTGCGTAGAGCGGGGGTGTGAGAAGGCTGCCGACAGCAACAGCATCAATATCCTCCATCTTCATATTGCTTATCTCAAGGACATCCTTTATTGCCTTATATGGAAAGCCGCCGAGCATCTTGATTCTCTCTATCCTCTCTTCTGCTGTGGCAGCTATAAGCTCTCCATCCTTCAATATGCATGCCCCTGAGTCATGCTGGCCGTCTATTATCCCAAGAATGTTCATTATGCACCCCGTTCTTTTATGGATAATTGTTTATTATTTGCATTTTATTTATAAAATTTGTTGCTTTTTGGCTGATATATAGAAGTAATTTGTTCCGTACACAATCCTTCCAAGCTTTCCTGAAGGGTAGTCTGACATCACTCTGAAATCAGAGAACCCCGTCATCATTGACTTGACCTCATTTATGCTGAATCTTTTCCTGACAGGGACATAGATATAATCAAGGATATAATACCTCATCAATGGCCCGAATCCAAGCATCAAAAGCATCCTCTTCACAATCCTGTAGGGTACCCATTTGAGAAGCATGCTTGTCATCTCTATTGCATACCTTAGAAGGCCTGTCTTTCCGTAAAGGCCAAGCATCAGTGTTCCTCCAGGCCTGAGCACCCTCTTAAGCTCTGAAAGTGCCTTTGCAGGATCATCTGTGTGGTGCACAACGCCGTTTGACACGACAAAATCAAAGCTGCTGCCTGGAAAGGGAAGCTTCAGAAGAGAGGATCTTATCAGGACAACCCTTTCAGGATGAGATATTCTCTTTCCTGTTATTTCAATTGCCTTACTGCCTATGTCAACAGAGCACAGCTTCTTTGCTTTCTCTGAAATTATAGATGATACAGCTCCCTGTCCGCATCCTGCATCCAGGCATTCTTTTCCCCTGTATAATTGTTCAGGCAGTATTTTTTTCAGCCTTGACTTGTACTTGATGAAATCATCTTCTCTCAGGTCATTCCAGAGGTCATCATACAGGTCTGCTGTCTTCTTCTCTGCGCCTGTCATGCTTCTGCTGCCCTGCTCTTGCTCTTCAGTGCCTTCAATTCCTTCCTGAACCAAAGGTCCAGCCTGAGCCTTGTGACATCCCTCAGGTACTGATAGATTGTCTTGGCGATGCTCACCCTGCTGTCCTTGTCCTCAACCCATTTTATAGGCAGCTCATAGATCCCATATCCGAACTTCTCTGCAAGCGTCAGCAGCTCTGTGTCAAAGAACCACTCATTGTCCTTGATCAACGGGACAAGATCCTTCAGGCCTTTTCTTGTGACTGCCTTGAAGCCGCACTGGGCATCTGAGTAATGGACCCACAGCACTGCCCTTATGATATAGTTGTATCCTCTTGAGAGCACTTCCCTGAACAGCCTTCTTATTGTGTTAGACTGCTTCGTGAGCCTTGTCCCTGTCGCGACATTGCATTTCCCTGCGAGCATGCCTTCAATCATCTTTGGAAATGCACTGAGCTCTGTTGAGAGGTCAACATCCATATAGCTCACTATGTCTGCTTTGCTTGAAAGCCATGCCTTTTTCAGAGCCCTTCCCCTTCCTTTCTGGTCAAGGTGGACAAGCTGGACATCCTTATGCTTCCTTGTTATTCTTTTTGCTATCTCAAGGGTGTTGTCCTTTGATGCATTGTTGGCTATTATTATTTTCCAGTCATACTTTGAGAAATTCTCCAGAAGGAATGTCCTTAAGGTGTCTATTGAGCTTTCCAGTATCCTCTGCTCATTATAAACTGGAATAACAACATCAACCTTCAGTTTTCCTGCCATTTTTTCACTTCTTTTTCCTTAATGATATCTCCCTCACTACCTTTGTGAGGTCCTGGCCCATTGCATCTATCTTGACATAAAGCCTGAACACAAGATAGAAGAGCAGCACTATCGCAAGATACACTGCAACATCTATGCCCCTCCCTATATCAAGTATCCTTGCAATAGGTGTTGTGATCTGGGGGATGAACAAGACCACTGCCACAGCAATCCATATCAGAGACCAGAATGAGAGCTCAAACACATTTATCTTCTTGTCCCTGAACCTCAGGATGACCCTGCTGACTGCAAACAATACAAAAAGCAGCACAATTATCTGGAATATTGAAATCGTCTGGAATAAAATCATTTTCTCACCTCAAAAACCTGCTCCATACAAGCCTCCATGCTATCCTTATGCTGTTCAGCGCGCTCTGGCCCTTCTTAACTGAGTAAGGGGTGTACATTATTGTGACAGGAACCTCTGTATATTTTATTCTTTTCCTTTTTATCTGGTCTATGATCTCTGATGCATGCTCCATCCTGTCCTGCTTTATCTCAATCATCTGCGCTGCTTTTCTTGACAATGCCCTGAATCCATTGTGGGTGTCAGTAAGCCAGATCCCAGAAAAAATGAAGGTGAACAGCACTCCAAGCTTGAGAACTATCTTCTTTGCAAGGGGTATATTCGAGCCTTTCTTCAGGAATCTTGAGCCAAGAGCGACATCTGCCTCTTTTTTTATGATTGGCCTGACAAGATCCTTTACCTCTTTTGGATTGTGCTGGCCGTCAGCATCAAAATTAATGATTATATCAGCGCCTTTCATAATAGCATAATCCATCCCTGTCCTGAGTGCAGCGCCCTGCCCCCTGTTTATTATGTGCCTGAGAACAACTGCCCCTGCCTTCTCTGCAACCCTTGCTGTGCTGTCAGTGCTGCAGTCATCCACAACAACTATATCCTTATAGCCCTCTCTCAGAAGCCCATCAACAACATGAGATATGCTGTTCTTTTCATTATATGCAGGAATAACAATGAATATCTTTTGCATCAAGCACCCTCCCATATATCCAATTCAGCAATATTTATATAGTTTATGCTTTTTGGTGCAGGCAGGGGGTTTAGATGGCAGGCAAAGAAGAGGTTTCCATATCAGTCGATAACATAAGAAAGAACTGGCACTGGATTGCCCTCATAGCAATATTATTCCTTGGATTATATTTCAGGTCTTATCATCTTGATTATCCTGTGATAGGCTACCATAACTGGAAGGAGTCAAGATATCTTGGGGAGGCAAGGAATTTTGCAGAAGAGGGATTCTTCAGGTACGGCCTTTTTGTCGCTTCTGATGATTACCCCAATGCTAATGCCGATCCTTCTGGCGCGCACGGAGGGGAATTTCCCACGCTTTCTATCCTGATAGCTGTCTTCTTCAAGATACTAGGTGAGAGTCTGCTTGTTGCAAGGATAATCATGCTTCTGATAGGCCTTGGAATAATACTCATGACATATCTTCTTATGAAAGAATTGTTCGACAGGCAGGACATTGCATTGGCTTCTGCATTTGCCTCTGCGCTCATGCCCATGCTTGTTTTCTTCACTCACAACACCGATGTTGTGAGCTTCGGGCTGCTGCTCATGCTCATCGGAGCATATCTTTATGTCTTATGGGTGAAGGGGAACAAAGGGAGAGATCTTGTCCTGTCATCTTTTTTTGTAATGCTTGCAGCAGTGTCAAAATACTATTTCCTCATAATCCTGCTTCCGATGCTCTTCATCTTTCCGCTGGAAAGGCTGAAGGACCTGAAGAAGTTCGGCCCTAAAGCTTACCCATACATAGGCGCTGCAATCGCTGCTTTACTGCTGCCAGCACAGTATCTTTACTCTGGCTACATAAGCAGCAAGGTCGGCGAGGCTGGAATCACCACAAAGCTTATTGACATAAGCTCCATCATGACAAGCCAATGGTGGACAATCCTCAAGGCATACACAGCAGACAACTATACAATCCTTGGGTTCTGGATTGCGATGTTTGGCATTGCGTTCTTCTTCCTGTTCTTCAAAAAAAAGGATATCGGATACAGGTTCATGTTAGGATACCTTGTTGGGCTGATTCCGTTTGTGCTGGTAATGTCAAAGAAGCTGAGCGGCCACAGCTACCACCAGTATGCAATTGCTCCCCTGGCTGCTTTCCTGATCGCATACTGCCTTGTTGTTGCAGCGGCAAATGCCTCAAAGATTGTAGGCATGAAATACCTGAAGCCTTTTGTGATAATTATTCTTTTCCTCATACTTTATTTTCCTTCTTCAACTGCCTGGAGCAGGCAGTTTGACACACAGTTCTTTGGCCTTGATGTTGCAGGAGAGTACATCAAAGCAAATTCAGCGCCTGATGAGAGGATAATCCACTCAGGCCACCAGGATTTTGGCGTGCTCTGGCATGCTGACAGAAAAGGAATAGGCACAGGAGTGCCTTCGCTTGATGACATCAAATACGCAGAGAGCAAATTAAATGCAAAATGGGTCTTTTTGTACCAGTGGGGATTCAGCGTGATGAAAGAGCATGAGAAATGGCAGTACATCAAGGATAATTATGAGCTCAAGCAGATTGCCTTCATAAACAACCAGCCCATTTATCTGCTGTTCAAGAGAGGGGGAAGGTTTGATGAGTCCATGCTGCAGAACCTGACAGGCGTGCCTCAGAAAAAAATCTATGAGCTCACATCAGGCACTGTAGAGATGCAGTGGGTCAACTTCAATTAATATGCTCAATATTCATTATGATCTCTTATTTGTTGCTTTCTTTGTTTATCTACCTACATTGTAAGTAAAAACAAAAACTTTTTATATTACCATTCTTACACTGTAAGTAAATAAGGCAGATTTATATATAAAACTTATGCTTTAAATCGTGATAAAATGCCTGCACCACCCCCTGATAACCCCCACAAGGAGTCCAAGGATTATTCTGGGCTTATAAGCATCCCAATACCTTCTAGGATATTCAAAGACAGGTCTGTGAGCGTTTTAGAGGCTATTGTGGAGTACATGAAGGATGACCTTGACTTAACCCTTCATGACATTGCCCAGCTATTAAACAGGGATGACAGGACTATATGGACTGTATATTCAAGGACAAAGAAGAAGAGGCAGAGCAAGGAAAAATGAATGCAGAATCCAGGCTAGAGAGACTAGAGGAGAGCAGGAAAAAGCTCGAGGAAATAAGCAAGGCTATTGAGTACTATGCCTGGCACAAGGAAAATGCCCTGAGAGAGATTGCAAGGATTGAAGAGATGGCACATAACAGCCAGATAGGATTTGATGAGTATGATGCCCTGATCAGGGAGCATACCCAGGGAATGCCATTGGAAGAGCTTGATGATAATTACAGGAAGATCATTGGCAATTACAGGCTGCTTGAGGAGCAGGCAAAGCAGGAGATAGATCTGCTTGAGGGAATGTATCATGAGCCAGAGAAAGGATCAAGAGCGCCCTATGCAATGTTTATCATGTTCATCCTGCTTGCATCAGCAGGCCTGTTCATTGGGCTTGCTCAGGGCAGCCCAACAGGTTTTACAGTCCGCTCCGGAGATATTGGCGGATCAGATTATATACTCTTCATAATAGGTGCAGGAATCATCCTTGTGGCATTCTTCCTGCTCGCGGGATTCGCCCTCAAAAGTAAAAATATTTAAAAACAATGGCCGGTTGAACCAATAAAATGGAACTGACAGCTCATTATGACCCCCTGAAAGAGGAGCCGAAGATACAGGAGTTCTGGGAAAAGGAGAAAGTATACAAGTTTGACCCCAAATCAAAGAAAAAGATATTTTCAATAGACACACCTCCGCCGACTGTGTCAGGCAAGATGCACATAGGGCACGCTTTCTCTTACTCGCAGCAGGATTTTGTTGCCAGATACAGGAGGATGCGCGGATTCAATGTGTTCTATCCTTTTGGCACAGATGACAATGGCCTTGCAACAATAAGGCTTGTGGAATCAATGAAGAAAGTGAAGGGAACTTCGATGGGAAGGCAGGAGTTCATTGACCTGACTATGGAGGTTCTTGAGGAGGTAAGGCCGAAATACATCTCTGACTGGAAGAGGATAGGCACAAGCGCTGATTTTGACATCTATTATACCACAATAAACGAACACTGCAGGAGGATGTCCCAGAAATCATTCTTGGATCTCTACAATGATGGAAGGATATACAGGAAAGAGTCTCCGACACTATGGTGCCCTGAGTGCCAGACAGCAATAGCACAGGTTGAGATGGAGGACAAGGAGCATCCGTCTTTTTTCAATGACATTGTGTTCAAGCTTGAGGACGGAAAGGACCTGATAATAGCGACAACAAGGCCTGAACTGCTGCCAGCATGCGTGGCAATATTTGTGCATCCTGATGACAAAAGGTACAAGAAGCTCATCGGCAGGAAAGCCAAAGTGCCGTTGTTCAACCAGGAAGTGCCGATACTTGCAGATGAGAAGGCAGACCCAGAGAAGGGCACAGGGGCTGTGATGTGCTGCACATTCGGTGACCAGGCTGACATGGAGTGGTACTTCAAGCACAATCTTCCATTAAGGGTTGCGATAACAAAGGACGGCAAGATGAATGAGAATGCCCCTGGCTATGAGGAGATGCCTATAAAAGAGGCAAGAAAGAGCATAATTGAAGACCTTAAAAATCACAAGCTCCTGCTGTCGCAGACACCGATAACTCATGCAGTGAACACCCATGAGAGGTGCGGGACAGACATAGAGATACTAGAGACGCCGCAGTGGTTCATAAGGTACCTTGACCTGAGGGAGAAGTTCCTCAAGGCAGGAGAAAAGCTCAATTGGCATCCTGCTTTCATGAAGAACAGGTTTGACAACTGGGTTAAAGGCCTGCAGTGGGACTGGTGCATATCAAGGCAGAGGAGCTTCGGAGTCCCTATTCCAGTATGGTACTGCAGAAAGTGCGGGGAGATCGTCCTTCCTGATGAGAAAGACCTTCCTGTTGACCCTGTGAATGACAGGCCAAAAAGGGCATGCAAGTGCGGCTCTAAGGATTTTGTGGGAGAGAAAGATGTGCTTGACACATGGGCAACATCCTCATTGACGCCGCAGATTGCAGCATCATTGTTCCCTGACATCTACAAGAAGCTTTATCCAATGGACCTCAGGCCTCAGGCGCATGACATAATCACTTTCTGGCTTTTCAATACACTGGTGAAGAGCCAGATGCACAATGGCACCAATCCATGGAAGGACGTGATGATATCTGGCTGGGCCCTTGACCCTCATGGAAAGAAGATGTCTAAGTCAAAAGGCAATGTTGTTGAGCCGCAGGAAGTGATCTTAAAATATGGAGCAGACTGCCTGAGGTTCTGGGCAGCAGGCTCAAAGCTAGGAGAGGACCTTCCTTACCAGGAAAAGGACCTTGTCACAGGAAAGAAGATGATAACAAAGCTATGGAATGCCTCCAAGTTTGCCATAACACTGCTCGGAGAATACATCTCAAAGAAGCCCAAGAAGATGAAGCAGATAGACCTTTGGATACTCACTAGGCTCAACAGGATAATAAAGACAGGCACTGAGAGCTTTGACAGGTATGAGTATTCAAAGAACAAGCTTGAGGCAGAGAAGTTCTTCTGGCACGTGTTGTGCGACAATTACCTTGAGATGATCAAGGAAAGGCTTTACAACCCAGAGAGGTATGGGTCAGAGGACATAGAGTCAGTGAAGTATGCGCTCTACACAGCAGTACTTGGAGTCCTGAAGCTCATGGCCCCGATAATGCCCTACATCACAGAGGCAGTGTACCAGCTCTATTTCAGGGACAAGGAAGGGGAGAGGAGCATCCATCTCGCAAAATGGCCTGAGTATGATGGGAAGCTTGTCGATGAGAAAGCAGAGAAGGCAGGAGACCTTCTTGTTGACATTGCCTCTGCTGTGAGGAAAGTGAAGTCAGAGAAGAATATTGCGCTGAAGACAGTTGTTCAGAAGCTCACATTGAAATGCACAGCAGAGCAGAAGAAGCTGATAGAGTCAGTTAAAGATGATCTTATGGCTGTGACAAAGGCGCTGGAAATCCAATTTGGAGACAAGACAGACATTGTGACTGAGGGGTTCGGAATGGGTGTGAAGGTTGAGATCTGATGCTGTTTAAATTCTCTTAACTCTCGGCCCATTGGGAGTGTCTTCTATAATATAACCCTTTTTCTTCAGCTCATCCCTTGCAGAATCAGCTGTCTTGTAGTCCTTTGCTCTCCTTGCCTTCTCTCTCTTTTCTGCAAGCTCCTTTATTTTATCAGGAATCTTCTCTTCCTCTTTCTCAAGCACTCCGAGAACATTGTTGAGCCTGAGCATGAAGGCCTCAATCTCAGCAGCATTCTCATCTCCGACCTTGCTGTCTGCAATGAGCTTGTTTATGTCTTTCACAAAGTCAAACACTGCTGCAAGTGCATCAGCTATGTTCAGGTCATTGTCCATTGCTGCCTCAAACTTCTCTCTTGCGCTGCTTATCATCTCTGGGATATTGCTGTTCTCTTTTGCATCTGACCTTGCCTTG
>Ga0209542_10010163_pt1 | contig 17059 bp, 15 predicted proteins | sample RifCSPhighO2_01_FD_184028 | JGI IMG/M metagenome (GOLD analysis project Ga0209542, IMG submission 184028) | Soil microbial communities from Rifle, Colorado - Rifle CSP2_plank highO2_0.1 (SPAdes) (version 2) | ecosystem: Environmental > Terrestrial > Deep subsurface > Rock core/Sediment ...
GAGCGCGGGGAAGACGGACGATCCGTACGAGGAAATAGCGTTCCGCGTGACCGACGGGGTCGCGACAAAGATACGGGCAGAAAAGCTTTCCGGCGTCATCTCCGTGCGCGATGAGTGGCGGTACTACCCGGCGGGATCTTTGGCGTCGCATGCGATAGGCTTTGTCGGGTGGGAGGGTGACCGGAAGGTCGGTGTCTACGGGCTCGAACGGAAGTGGCAGGATACGCTTCTCAAATCCTCATCGGGCCTCTATGTAAATCCGTTCGCGGAACTTTTTACAAGCATCGGGTCGGCGCTCACGACGGATCCGGCGGGGGAGTCGGGCTCGCTCATCACCTCGATAGAGCCGTCGGTGCAACAGGAGCTTGAGGATGTTTTGGAAGACGTCGTCGGGGCGCACCGGCCGAAAGAGGTCGGCGGGATAATCATGGACCCCAAGACGGGGGAGATCTTTGCGATCGCGGCCAAGCCCGATTTTGATCCCAATACGTACAACATCATTTCAAACCCGTCCGTCTTCGGCAACCCTCTGGTCGAGAATGTGTACGAGATGGGTTCTATTATGAAACCTCTCACGGTCGCCGCAGGTCTCGATGTCGGTGCCATTACGCCGACGATGACCTATAACGACACGGGGTGCATCGAGCGAAGCGGAAAAAGAATTTGCAATTACGACGGCAAGGCGCGCGGCATTGTTTCCATGCAGGAGGTGTTGAACCAATCGCTCAACACGGGTGCCACATTCGTCGCCGAGAAGATGGGGCGCAATGTGTTCGCTGAATACGTGCATGCGTACGCCTTGGGCGAGAAAAGCGGCATCGATCTGCCGAGCGAGGCGAAGGGGATCATCCACGCCATAGATCGCGGCTCCGATGTCGATTATGCTTCGGCTTCTTTCGGTCAGGGCATCGCCGTAACGCCGGTCGAGATGATCCGCGCGCTCTCGGTCTTAGGCAACGGCGGGACGCTCCCGCCGCCCCATGTGGTGACGGGCATCCGCTTTGAAAGCGGGATAACGCGCGCCATTGAGCCGGCGGCGGGAGCGCGCGTCATTTCGGAAGAGTCGGCGGCTGCAGTAACCGAAATGCTGGTAAAAGTATTCGACACTGCGCTTCTGGGCGGGGTCTTGAAGCAGGAGCGCTATTCTATCGCCGCGAAGACGGGGACCGCGCAAATAGCTAACCCCAGCGGCGGGGGATACTATGCGGACCGCTACCTCCACTCATTTTTCGGGTATTTCCCCGCCTACGACCCGAAATTCATCGTCTTTCTCTTTGCGGTCGAGCCGCGCGGGGCGGAATTCGCTTCGGCCTCGCTTGCACGCCCCTTCCTCGATATCGCGAAGTTCCTGATAAACTACTACAACATCCCACCCGACCGTTAGGTCGGGAAGTATCAAACAAATATGACTGCATTTTTCAAAAAGGTAATTATATTTGTTCTCACGTGGGAGGCGCGTCTGGTCTTGGCGCGCTACCGGCCGAAGATCATCGCGGTCACCGGCAGCGTGGGGAAGACGACGGCGAAAGATGCCGTCTATGCGGTACTTTCCGGTTCGCTCCATGTACGGAAAAGCGAGAAAAGTTTCAACAGCGAACTCGGCGTACCGTTGGCTATTCTCGGTCTTGAGAGTGCGTGGAGGAGCCCCATCGGGTGGGCGCGGAACATTCTTTCGGGGATGGTGCTTCTCTTCGGACGCGAGTATCCGAGGTGGCTCATCCTCGAAGTCGGGGCGGACCGCCCCGGAGATATCAAGAGGATCGCCCGCTGGCTCCGGCCCGACGTCGCGGTCGTGACGGGAGTGCCGGAGATACCCGTCCATGTCGAATATTTCGATTCACCCGAAGCGCTCGCGCGTGAAAAACGCACGCTCGCGGAATACATACGTCCCGGCGGCAAACTGGTGCTGAATGGCGATGACTCGCGCATGGTCGGGCTCTGCGCCGATTATCGCGGCATGAGCGTGAAATACGGTTTTGGAGCCGGCAATGACCTGACGGGAGAAGGCGAGGAGATCGCGTATACGAATTACGGGCCCGCCGGTATCCGCTTTCGCGTCAACGGACGGGGCGCCTCGATACCCGTTTCCGTTTTCGGCGCCTTGGGGCGGCCGAGAGCCTACGCCGCCCTCGCGGCCCTTGCCGTCGCCGAGATCGTCGGAGTGGATATCGTCTCGGGCGCGCAAGCGCTCGCGGAATGGGTGCCGCCGCCGGGGAGGATGCGCATCATTCAAGGGATACGCGGCTCGACCATCATCGACGATACGTACAATTCCTCTCCGGCGGCGGCTCTTGCGGCACTTGACGCGCTGAAAGAGGTCAAAGCCGAGAGAAAGATCGCCGTCCTCGGCGATATGCTTGAGCTCGGCAAATATTCCGCCGAGGCGCACCGCAATGTGGGAGCACGCACGGCCGAATGTGCCGGCCGGCTCGTCACGGTGGGCTTCCGTGCGCGCGCGGCGGGCGAGGCGGCACTGGACGCGGGCATGCCGGAAGGCAGTATCCGCGAATACGAACACACCGAATCACGACGGGCCGGAGAAGAACTTCGTGGTGAACTGAAGGAAGGGGACATCGTCCTCGTGAAAGGCTCGCAATCCATGCGCATGGAGCGCACCGTTCTCGTACTCATGGCGGAGCCCGACCGCGCCCCCGAACTTCTGGTGCGGCAGGACGCGGAGTGGAAGATGCGCTGATCCTATTTGGAATGCTATTATCAGAACAATACACACCTATGGCATTTAATAGGTTCAGACGACCGGGAGACCGAAGTCAACGCATCCAAGAGCAAGATGCTTTTAAAGCTTTGGATACTGCTAATAGAGATGGAGAAAAAAACGCCGAGCAAATGGCTGAAGTGCGAGCCAGTGTAGCGAAAAAACTCGAACTCATACAACAAAAAGGTCTTGCCGAAGGTGTTTGGGCGACGGACGGCCGATATACAGGAAAAGTGACTCAGATAACGAAAAAAGGGGATGTCATGTTGCGGGTTGGTTTGAGAGACACGCCATTCCATCCTGGCTCTCTCACGAAGGTAGAGAGGCAGAAAAAATAAGTTCACCGCAGGGCTCTATCATCTGTCCACACCGAACACTCCCACATACTTGGGTATGTGAGAGTATGAGGGTATGCGGGAAAAGAAGGTCAAGAGCCCGAGAAAACTGGAGAGGCATTTCAAGGGAGTTTCAAATCACCGGCGGATCTCGATACTACTGCTTATCGCGCGCAGGCCCAACATCATCCTTGACGAGATACTGCACGAGCTTCAGGGCAATCAAAAAACATTCAGCGAACATACGAGGCGACTGGTCGCCGCGGGTTTGGTAGAAAAGTCCTATGCAGGCCGCATGGTACAGCACAAACTCACGCCGTACGGCAAGGTTTTCGTCGATTTTATTCGGATGTTCTCAAACCTCGACACGGACAAAGATTAATTGTTGGAATACACTCATATACTTGGGTATGTGAGAGTATGTCGAACAGGGTGGAAAAATGGTGGAATGTTCGTTAATATTGAGGGGACGGCCTCATCGTCTAGCGGCTAGGACACATCCTTCTCAAGGATGGAACCGGGGTTCGATTCCCCGTGAGGTCACCCAACGATTTTCTCCGACCTCATTCGGTGCTTTTGTCCTGTAAATTGGTGCTAATTCATGGGTTTTAAATCCAGGATATTGGTAGACGAGATTTTGAGGAAAGAACAGTCCTCTCAAAATCCGTAATTCTCCAGGCTCTAGCATTTTCCACGCTGTAGGAAATTCTTTGATGAGGTTGATACTAAACTCCATTGCTGATTCCAGTGTGTTGTCCGTATCCTTGAGATTAGCCTGTTCGATTTCCATGTCTCGCTTTTGAGCTCGCATCTTCTCTGATTGTTGAATGAACGTCTCATCATCAATCAAGCCGCGAATCTTGATTTGGAGCAGCTCCTCCATATCCTTCGAGATTTTCTCAACAGCGGAGTCTATGCGCTTCGCTTGGAGCAGATTCTCTTTTGATTCTCTACGATGAACTACACGCAGAGCCTCACCTAACCCATCAAGCATGGCTACATCGGGGGTAATCAACCCTAGAAATTCGCTGAACTCTTTCTCAAAGTCGTCTTTACGAATGGCTTTCTTAGTCGGACATGTGGGATTGATGCAGCCATAGTAGGCGTACTTCTTCTTTTTCTTTCCGGTGCTGAAACCACCGCTGATATTTCGTCCACACAAACACGCGATACCTCTCAAGGGAAACTCTGCATTATCACGATTCTTAGGACGCTTGTATTTCTTCCCGCCACGTATTATCTCCTGCACCTCATCAAAGAGGTTTTGAGGTACAAGCCGCTCATGCTTACCTTGAACATCAACAGCGAGTCTCGGCACAACAATCCTGCCGCAGTAGATTGGATTCTTGAGGATCTTGTAGACGAGCTGAACACTAATCTTCAACCCGTGTCTGCTTCGCACATCTCCGAGCTTGTTGACCTTTCGAGCAAGGTCTCTGTAGCCGATAGTGCCACGCGCATATTCCTGAAAGATGAATTGCACGATCGAAGCGCGTTCAGGATGTGGCGTGATTACCTTTTTACCCAAACTGTCCAGTGTATTTTTATATCCCCACGGAGCTCCAGCAATCCAGTAGCCATCAAGAGCACGAGCACGAATGCCCATGGTAGTCCTCTCGATTCTGACGTTGTTCTCGTATTCAGACATGACAGCAAGCATTCCCTCAGAGGCTTTTCCCACAGGCGTATTCTCAATGTTCTCCGTAGCCGATTTCAGATCTGCTCCACAGTCTTGAAAGAATTTCCTGAGCGTAAAGTGGTCATGCTGATTACGGGCGAACCTATCCACTTTCCAGACTACAACGTGGCCGACCTTGCCGATGTTTTTCAGACAGAAGTTTTGCATGAGCCCCAATTGTGTTCTGTCAGCTGTTTTCGCTGATTCACCTTCCTCACGAAAGAGGCGCAGCACCTCCCACCCATTCTTTACTGCATACCCTCTGCAATCTTTCTCCTGACTCCCGAGACTGTACCCGTGAGTCTGCTCTTCCGAGGACACACGCACGTAAATAACACAGGTCTTGGGACGTTCAATTCCGGCGAACTTATTTTTCATGGTGAGTTGGGATTATCTTGTAATTATTTCCAAACCTAAGCCTTATCCCGAGCTTTCGGAAGAATCCGTACAGCTCGAAGAACTGAAATTTATATCTAGCGAGCGTGTGTGGAGTGTAGGCGACGACATTTCCGATTTCCGCCGCATGTTTCGTCGCAAACGTCTTCAACCTGCTCATTGCCGATGGTGTCCATCGCATCGTCGGACGCTCACGGAAAACCTTGAGCAGCTTCCAGCCCTTACTTTTGACATACTCCTTACAGATGCGCTCTTGCTGCTCGATGGGGCAGTTTTTAACGAACGCTCTGACGTAAATAACCGCACATTCTGATTTCACAATGTTCATACTCTATTGTCTAGTTTTAATTCTCCCTCTTAATTCCGGTACGGCAAAGCCGCCCGTTTCAGTCCGAAAGACGAGAGGGTGTGCAAACAGGCTTCCTAGAGCCTTGGAAGGTTAGACACACCCTCCCGCCCACTTCAGGCTACTTTCGATGTGGAGGCGACCATTTCTGGCCATCTCCACCACGTTTCCTGCTCAGGCGATAGAGCTCGACAGCCAGATCGAGCAAGCTATCAACCAAAGTCTCAAGTTCCTCATCGGGAACTCTGATTTTACGAAGAAGGATCTTCTTGACCCTCCTTCGCTCTTCAGGAGTGAATGGCATGTACGCCATATCATTCTGGCTTTCTCACGAGAGCTTTCTCAAAGTTCCAAAAGAAAAAGCCAACGCTTAAAAGCAATTACAAGAACACTACAAGCTCGCCGCATCGTGGCTGCTGCAGTTCCGATAATTGCTTTTAGGTGTTGGCTTAGTACAGAGCGGATTATCATTTTCAAATCCGATGACCGTATTGCAGGCATCGCTCAACTTGTCACCTTCTAAACTCAAAGCTGCGTTTTGCGTCTGGGAATTTAACCCGTTGTAGGAGAACGATACTTCCAAAGCACTTTGGGGTTTAGTCTAGCCACCCCGCATTGCTAAAAGATTTATGTGAAGGAACTTTACGTAGCCGTAACCAATAGCTACGTCGACATTGTATGCATCTATATGTGAATTTCAAATGATGGACTTTCCATTCGAGGAATAAGGAGGCATACTTTAGGGGTACACACCCAATAAAAGGCTCGTAAGAGCGACGACCTAAACCGACAGAAATGGCGGCATGGTTGGGAAAGCGCGATGAACCCAGACAACCTGTCATTAGGGCGTTCATCGCGTTATAGGGGGAAACCCTTATAGGAGCTTCGGCTCTCCTAGTGGCAGGCTTTGTGTTTGTAGCCGAAATTAATATTTATCAATAATCATCAATGAGACGAAATATCTTGGGCATAGTTGGATTTCTACTTATCCTTGGAGTTGTGTTGGATCTCGGAAATAAGATTTCCTACCTAACAGATTGGAGCACAGGCGAGATGTGGGGCTATAACGTTTTCACACTTCTCTCTGTATTCGGGGGCGGCTACCTAATTTACTACGCACTGCGGAAACGTGTATGACGATGTTGTACATAATGCTCGGAGTAATAATCATCATCCTTTGGATCTGCGCAGCGCAATTACGTTCCATTGCAGAATCTACAGGGGCGGCACGTGGATTTCCAGAGATAGGGGCACATGGCTTTTGGTGGGGATTGTCTGAGGGTCTGGTAATCTGCGCCGCCTTGGGAGGCATTTACTTCTTTTTCTTCTCGTGAAATTTGGTCATAAACAAAATGAACAAACCGCAAAAGAGGCTCATATGCCTAATATGCCCAGCGTGGGAAAATTGATTTAAATATCAAGAAATCAAAATGAGCAGACGCAACATTATTCTTATGGCAGCATTGCTTTTATTGTTGGTTGCAGCAATACCTTGGTGGATTGATAAGAAGCAAAAAGAAACGAAAGAAGACGAGGTGCGACGATGTCTACAAGATCCGAACTGCAGAAGCAGGCTACAGGCGGCTGTAAACGATGTTTACTCACAAATTGGATATGAGAACTCTACCTCTGAAAATTGATTTAAATTTAAAGAAATCAACTCGATTGTCCTTGATTTGCCGATATACAGGAGTACTGTCATTATGAAGAACATCCCATCTGCGCATGAATCTCAAATCAGTCATCATTCGGAATTTTCTCTCAATAAAGGAGGAAACTCTCACATTTGAGCAGTCTTGCCGCATTCTTGTAGGCATCAACGAATCCGGCAAATCCAATGTTCTGTGCGCGCTTGCTTACCTTGATAGAGACAAAGACATAGAAATTGAAGACCAGCGACAACCCACAGACGATGAGGAGGAGATTACAGAATCTGCCATTAAGTTTGGATTTACTTTTGACGCAGACGACCATGCTGAAGTCTATGCGGCAGCAAAGGAGGAATTTCTTACCCGACAAGACAATCCTCTTATTCTTGAACGCACAGATGGAAAGAAAATAACCCTAAAGACCTTTTGTAATTTGTTTACGGGAGGGATTCATAATGTGGATTTGATTGAGGAAGAGCGGGCATATCTGCACTACGTAATTAGAAAATCAGATTTTAAGAGAATTCTAGAGAAGTGGAAAAAAGTGAAAGACACTTGCCCAGCAGATCTAAAGATTGATATTGACGGAGTACAGAAGAATCTAAAAGACTATAAATTCGTAAATATTGAGGAATTCAAGGAACTTCCTGTCGAGCAACTAGAAGTTCCGCAAATAGATTCTCTCGCTCAACTCTTTGGAGCTGAGGTAATCAACTACATTGAAGACGAGATGGATTTTCCGACCATACTTCTCTGGGAATATAAGGAAACAAACCTTCTACCCTCTAGAATTCCGCTTGCAGGATTCATAGAGAAGCCGGATTCATGCCGTCCCCTGAAGAGCATGTTTGAACTCAGGGGAATTGCAGAAGATGATATTGCATCAACTTTGAATGCCGAAAAAGCTAAGGGAGAAACTAGACTGGACAATTTTCTAAAGCGCGTTGCAGCAGCGACATCTGACCACTTCCACGAATGTTGGAAAGATTACGAAAACATCAAATTTCATCTGAGAATGAATGGGGAGTCTATTGTGGCGGAAGTTGAGGATGTCTCAAATAAATTTCCCCTTGATAAACGCAGCGATGGATTCAAAAGGTTTGTTACATTCCTCCTGTTGGTTTCCGCAAAAGCAAAAAGCGGCAATCTCACTAACACTTTACTGCTCATTGATGAGCCAGAAATAGGACTCCATCCCGACGGATGTAAATACTTACTGGAGGAACTGATAAAAATCTCCAAGAAAAACAACATCGTTGTGTTTAGTACGCACTCTATATTCATGATTGACGAGAAGAAGATACAACGACATATCATAGTTAAAAAGAGAAAGGAGGTAACAAAGCTGACCCAAGTTGATGAATCGAATGTGACAGACGAGGAAGTGGTTTATGCCGGACTGAATTACTCCGTATTCCGTAATCTAAAAGCGAAGAACATTCTGTTTGAGGGCTGGAAAGACAAGAGGCTTTTTGATGTTGCAATGACGAAAATCCCGACCACTCACAAAAAGTTAAATGAACTGAAGACTATTGGAAAGTGTCATGCAAACGGGGCAAAGGACGTAGACAGAATAGTCCCCATGTTTCAGGCTGGGACAAGAGGCTGTGTCATTCTTACAGATGCCGATCCGATGGCTATTGAGTACCAAAAGAAACATCAAAAGGGAAAGATGTATGGTGATTGGATTACCTTGAAGGACGCTGGTTCTCCAGCCATTACCGGAGAGGATTTTATTGAAGCTTCTACTTTTGCCTCAATCATTAGCAGTAAGATATGTCCGAAATACTCCATCGATGTACCTTTAACTGCCGCAGAGCTAGAGAAAGCCAAAGGGAAATTAGCGGCTATCAAAGGGTGGATGACCAAGAGTGGTATGCAGCCTGATGAAGTAAGTACAGAGGTAGAAAATCTAAAAGACGAAGTATTCTCAAATCTTAAAAATTCACAAGTTAGAGCCGACTATTACGACTATATTCTTTCAGCAACAAAGGGTATTTGATCCTAGCTCCCTATGAAGCAAGCTGATTTTGTATCGATTTGTGGCGATAAACAGCTGTGGGATTGGATGAGGAAAGATTCAATATATCCATACCCCAGTATTTCTCTGGCAGGTCGCGAGTCATATTTAAAAAAGTTATACCAGAGAGTTAACAAGAGACTGTACTACCCTCAACCAGCGTTAGATTATCTCAGTCTGAATAAAGGAAAAGGCGTGTTAAGGGTCGTGCCAGTTTTGAGCTTAGATGATTTATGCGTTTACTACTACTGTGCTAGAAAGCTTGAGAAATTCATAGCAAAAAATCGTGTCAGTACGACTTTTGGGGGATTCGGACTTAGCGGCAAGCTGAGACGCTTAGAAGACGCAGAACTAGATCGGGCAATACAAGATTCTCAAACAAAGGAAGTCATTTACCTCGATGATGAATATGGATATTCGGTCAGGTATATATTTGGTGCGCGCAAGTGGTATCACGAATGGGGAGACTTCAACCGCAAACTTTACTTTTGCTGTTTAAAAAACTCTGATGGCTATGCAGCGCAGGTAGACATATCAAACTTTTACGACTCAATATCGCTAGATAGTTTAGAGTACAAGCTGAGGAAGGTGGTCGGAGCAAGCTCAAGTGACATTGTGTACCTCTTAATGCACCTCTTACGTTATTGGAATCGACATATATATTTCTACAGACAACAAGGTGTGGGATTACCTCAAGACTTGTTCGGAGAATGCTCGCGAATATTGGCGAACCACTTTCTCCAAACATACGATAAGTCCATGTCAAGTTTTTGTCGCAAATTGAGGGCTCAATATTTTAGGTATGCGGACGATCAGTTTTTTCTCGCAAATAATAAGGAAATACTCGAGTTAATAATCGCAAAAGCGTCAAGTCTTTTAATGAAAGAAGGCTTAAATTTCAATCAAAAGAAAGTAAACGTCTCCACAATAAAGAAGCTAAAGAAATCCTTTGCATTCAGGAGTTTTAGTGCGCTTGCTGGAAAGCCGCGCTTAGTACCAGCTCTCACGACACAGAGAATGATTTTGTTCTATCTGCGAAACAGAAAAAATCTCCGGAAAGAGGGTCTAACGCTGTTGAGGCGGATTTTAACCGTCTTATTTTTCGTTAATCGCAGAATGTTAAAATTGTCGAAGCTAAAGCGACATTTGCTGAGCGCATCTTTCTTGTCGTCAAATTATTTCATGAGCAGTCGAGATCTGACCAAAATATACGCGATTTTAAATGCAAAGGAAAAGGCGAGATTTCTGCGGATTATTGAAGCTAACGTAAAAAAATGTTTGTATACCTACTATCTTTACGAGGCTAGAAAATTCTACGGAAAGCATAATCAATCTACAAGATTGGTGAGTTCACGTATTGCCAAGGTCAGAGCGCTGTATAAGTTTGAAAGATAATCTCATGTTCCAGATAGATTTTAAACTCATAAGGCTATTAACTCTTGGCGTTGAGCCAACGGCACTAAACCTCGATTTTGGAGAGAAGCGAACTTTCCTGCTACGGAACTCAACTCTTGGAGAAAGGCTATAATGGGTTTTGAATTACGCATCGTAAGGGTCATGGATTGACGTGTTAGCATTTAATGTATGGCGGAACTGCGCTTCAAGGATGAACACTCTCCGCGGCAACGCAAAGTCTTAAACGCCTTACCTGATACGGCGTTTGAAGGACATCAAAGTGGTGCGCTTGAGGAATACGGTTCAGGTAAAAGTACATTGGCAGACCGCATAAACAACAGTGACACGTCGGTTTTAGAACGAGTTCACCTTTTAACTGACGTTTTTGAGAAAAGAAAAAACTCAATCCTAAAAACTATCAGATCCGTGCGCACTAAAAATTTAGCTTCTGTGACCATAGCTGACGTTAGGGACGCAATGCAAAAATATGAAAGCGAGATAAAAACGATGAAGGGAGCAAGAAGCAACTTGGCCGACTATTTTCCTGAAGACAAAACAGAAGTGATGCTTGCGGGTGGTCTTTACCACATTGTACAGAGCAAGGAGGCTTTTTTCAAAATACTGGCAGATGAGATACACGAAGATCTGTTTAGACAGACAGAATTTTTCAAGAACGTATCAGGTGTGTATGCGTCCAGGATTGATCCAAGTGAAGGCTTAGAGGATAAAGAAAGGAAGTATCAAGTATTGATTGTGAAAAATAAGAATGGTATTTGGCAATTTCCTGGTGGAAAAGCAGAATATGTTTGCCTCAATCCGGGTACCGGTAAAAGCGAAGTTGTCACTAAACAAGGCGACGTGTGGCAATTTGAAGACGGTAAGGAGGCACCGAAGGATAAGGTTGTTTTCGAGACACCTGAAGAATGTTTGCGGAGAGAGATAAGTGAAGAACTGCGTGTCGATGTGGGTCCGGCCAGTCTCAACTCGTCTGGTTTTTATACTATTGGCGAGTCTAGATGGCTGATTCATGGTTTTGTAGCCAACAATCTCTTGGAGGTAGATCGTGAAAAGGTAAATAAAGAAGAAATCAGAGGTGTTAGATGGACGAGCGATCCTTTCAACGAAAAAGAAGAAGATGGGACACCTATAAAACTCACAGACCAAGCTGTGGATGTTTTGAAGAATTTCTTCCAAAACCTGAAAAACGTGAGGGTTAGGTTTTAAACTCTGTAAACTCTTCTCAAAAAATGCTCGTGGAAGAGGGTGGTGGTCAATTCGGGATGGAAGGAGAGAGCGAGGTAATACTTTCCCTTTGATTCCTGCTCGCAGGCGATTACTTCTCCGTCGTATTCCGCAAGTACTTTCACATCTTTGGCCACTTTCGTTATCCGCGGAGCGCGGATGAATATCGCGTGCATGTCGCCAAGCGCCGTCTCGATGTCCGCTTCAAACGACTCGCTCTGTCTGCCGTATGAATTCCTCTCCACTTCGATATCCATGAGTCCGAGCGTCTCCTGACCGGCCATTTTGTTGCCGACAGCCTTCGAGAGCATTATCGCTCCTGCACAGGTCCCGAAGATATTCGGTATTCTTTTCATGTCTTCGAATAACCCTTCTCTCCGGCAGAGTTTGTAGAGCGTGGTGCTCTCACCTCCGGGGATTATGAGACCCGCGAGTCCGGCAAGGTCCTGTTTTGTCCGTACGGGGACGACCCCTACATCTTTTTTAATTTTTTTGGCGGCGGCACGGAGGGCTTCCAGATGTTCTTCCACATCTCCCTGATACGCGAGCACTCCTATGCGAGTTCGCGATGCCACGTTATTTTCCGCGCTCCGCGAGGCGGGTCTCCAGCTTCGATATCTCCTGTCCCGCCATCGCATCGCCCAGGCCCACGCTTGCCGCCGCGACCTTTTTTGCGTCATTAAAATGCGCGACCGCATCCACGATAGCCTTCGCGCGCTTCCTCGGATGACTGCTCTTGAAGATTCCCGAACCCACGAAAACGCCGTCTACGCCCAACTGCATGCAGAGGGAAGCGTCGGCCGGAGTGGCGATGCCCCCTGCGGCGAAATTCACGACCGGCAATCTTCCGAGCTTCGCGATCTCGAGGAGAAGCGCGGGAGGAACGCGGTATTCGGCCGCTTTTTCTTTTATTTTTTTCAGTTGCTTCTTTTTTAAATATTCTTGGAGCTCGGCAATCCCGCGCTTGACCGCACGGATATGTCGCACCGCCTCGACGATATTTCCACTCCCTGCTTCGCCCTTGGTGCGTATCATCGCGGCGCCTTCATTGAGCCGGCGCACCGCCTCTCCCAGATCGCGGGCACCGCAGACGAAGGGGATGGTGAACGCGGTCTTGTCCACATGGAACTCCTCGTCGGCGGGGGTGAGGACTTCGCTCTCATCGATGTAGTCCACTTCCAGCGCTTCGAGTACCTGCGCTTCCGCAAAATGTCCGATACGGCACTTGGCCATCACGGGAATGGTCACCGCTTTTTGTATTTCCCGTATCATTGCGGGGTCGGACATTCTCGCGACGCCGCCGTCCCTGCGGATGTCGGCCGGCACGCGCTCAAGCGCCATGACCGCGACTGCTCCGGCTTTTTCGGCTATTTTCGCCTGTTCCGCATTCGTGACATCCATGATGACGCCGCCCTTCTGCATGCGGGCCAACCCCGCTTTCAGAGAGAAGGTGCCTTTTGATCTTTTTGGCGATTTTTGTGCGCTCATGATAGGTAGCAATATAGCTGTTATTCCGTCTACAGGTGCCTATCATAACCGATAGGCCCGTCCTGCGCCAAGAGTAGAGTATAATCAAGCCCATGTCACAAATCCTCGTATCGGGTTCTCTGGCGTACGACCGCATCATGGATTTTCCGGGTCTCTTCAAAGACCACTTCGTCGCCGACAAGCTCCACAACATCAACGTGAGCTTTCAGGTCGCGGATCTCTCAGAACAATTCGGCGGCACCGCGGGCAATGTCGCGTACAGTTTGGCGCTTCTCGGAGAGGAGCCGCGTATCATCGGCACGGTCGGCACAGACTTTGTCCGCTACCGCACATGGATGGAGAAATTCGGTATCGCGACGGAATCGATCCGCACCTTTCCCGATAAGCCGACGTCGGCCGCGTTCATCATCACCGACCACGCGGACAACCAGATCGCGGCGTTTCATCTCGGGGCGGGAGGGGAAGCATACGGAGGCAAGGTCGAGACGGACCACATCGCGCTCGCGATGGTCTCGGCGGGGTGCGTACCGGACATGGTCTTTTTGCCCGAGCGGTACCGCAAGGACAAGGTGAGATTTATCTTCGATCCCGGTCAGGCGATACCCGCGCTGTCGGACGAACAGTTGCGCGGAGGCATAAGCGGAGCGGAAGCCGTGATAGGCAACGACTACGAGATCGGACTTATCTTGCAGAAGACGGGGATGACGGAGCGGGAGATACTGGAGCATGTGCAGACGCTCGTCATAACGCTCGGCGAACAGGGTGCCCGTATCATCACGCGCAAAGAGGAGATACAGGTCCCTGCAGTGCCGGTCGAGAACGCCGTCGACCCCACGGGCGCGGGCGATGCGTACTGCGCGGGGTTCATCAAGGGCCTCCTTGCCGGACTCTCGCTTGAGACGACGGGCAAATTCGCGAGCGCGGTCGCATCCTACGCGGTCGAAAGCTACGGTACCCAAATGCACCACTTCACTATTCCCGAGGTCGCGGAGCGGTATCAGAACGCGTACGGGGACGAGTTACCAAAATTGTGATTCATCGTGTATATTGTCCCGATGCGGTCTGACATCAAAGACAAAGCTCTCGCGGCCGAAGGCGCGCGGCTCGTCGAGTGGGCGGCTCGCGACATGCCGGTCTTGCTCGCCATCCGCAAACGGTTCAAAAAAGAGCAGCCGCTCAAGGGTAAAAAAATCGCGGCGTGCCTGCATGTGACGGTCGAGACGGCGAATCTCGTCATCACGCTCAAAGAGGGTGGGGCCGAGGTCGCGCTCTGCGCGTCCAACCCGCTTTCTTCGCAGGATGAGGCCGCCGCGGCTTTGGCCATACGCTTTGGCATTCCGACCTACGCCATCGCGGGCGAGGATCGCGATACATTTTTCAAACACATCGAGACGCTTATCGCGATGAAGCCCGACATCACCATGGACGACGGCGCGGACCTCGTCTCGACCATTCACAAGGACCATCCGGAATTACTTCCGCGCCTCCTCGGCGGCACCGAGGAAACGACGACGGGCGTCATACGCCTGCGCGCGATGCACAAGGACGGCGCGCTCAAGATGCCGGTGGTCGCGGTCAACGACGCGAAGACGAAGAATCTTTTCGACAACCGCTACGGCACGGGGCAGTCCACGCTGGAGGCCATCATCCGCGCGACCGACATGCTCGTCGCCGGCCGCACGTTCGTAATTGCGGGATACGGCTGGTGCGGCAAGGGTCTCGCCATGCGCTCGCGCGGCATGGGGGCGAACGTCATCGTCACGGAAGTGGATGCGGTCAAGGCGCTTGAAGCGGCGATGGACGGTTTCCGCGTCATGCCCATGGCGGAGGCGGCGCCCTTGGGCGATCTTTTCTGCACGGTCACGGGCGACATCAACGTCATTCGCGGCGAGCATTTCAAGAAAATGAAAGACGGCGTATTCGTGTGCAACGCCGGACATTTCGACGTGGAGGTCAGCATCAAGGACTTGGGGAAACTCGGCGGCAAGCCTACGCGCGTACGCGATGATGTGGATGAATACGTGGTTAAGGGTAAAAAAATATACCTGCTCGCCGAAGGGCGGCTCGTCAACCTCGCCGCCGCCGAGGGACATCCTTCCTCGGTGATGGATATGAGCTTCGCGACGCAGGCGCTTGCCGCAGAATGGTTGGCACAGGGCAAAAAGCTCGCGCCCGCCGTCTACGACGTGCCGGAGGCAATAGAGGAAACCGTCGCCTCGATGAAACTCGCCTCGATGGGCATTTCTATCGACACCCTGACCCTCGACCAGAAAAAGTATCTCTCAAGCTGGCAGGAGGGGACCTAGTTTTTGATAAAGCTATGTCTCGGGAAAGTTTAGATCTTACTCAAGACCACAACGCACAAAGCGGAAGATCTGCAGAACAGGCACTTGCGGTCAAAGCTTTTATAGCGCGATTTGCCAAAAAAGATGTGCCGCCAGAGATATTGGGAGATTACGATATTGCACCGGTTTGTTTGCCTTACGAAATTCCCCACGGTGGGACTAAAGGCACATCTCCAAACAAGATTTACATTGAAACCCCAACAGGTTTCGAGTTACAGCATAAAAGAAAATTAATAGCAGCGATAACGTACGAACCTGTAGCTGGTTCTGCGTTACAGGTTAGACAACTACAGGGCGCGGAAGGCTCAACGGCAGCTTTGCAACCGATCAAGTGGGAACGTTTGCTACTGGCCTCTCTCATTGAATACGCTAAGCAAGTGCCAGGAATTACCGAAGTTTGGGTTCCAGCTGCAAGGACGCTACCGTTTTATCACCAAGCGCTTGGTCTTAGGCGAGATCGTTCAAAAGAAGAGCATCAGGCGACCATGAGATTACATTACGACACGACTCCTAAGAGGATTGGTTTTAAGTGGAACGAAGAAGGGAAATACTGGTTCTACGAACTACCAAAATCTTCTGACACAGAAAGAGTTAAACCAAAAGATTCGCGCGAATGAGTTTATGACCCCCTGTTGCATTGTCAAGATAACGACGCCGAGTAAGTTCGTTTTGAACGGATTGTGGTTAGGCCCCTACTCCGCTAAAGCTTCGAAGGGCAAGCCTCGAAAACCGAAGCGGGTAATTGTCTGGGTGCATGGGCTGGGGAGTTCGATGTTCAGCAAACTCACGATTGCCGAGAAGCTCGTCGACGCGAAAACGGCAGTCCTTGTGTTCAACAACCGCGGGCACGATACTATCGCGAACGTTCCGACCACAGGAAAGAAACGCGTCAAAGGCGGTGCGGCGCATGAAAAATTTACTGATAGTGCCGATGATATTCAGGGAGCGATTAATTTTGTCCGGAAAACGGGCATAAAGAATATCTTTCTTGCCGGACATTCAACCGGATGTCAAAAAGCGATCTACTATGCATCAAGGAACCCATTTAGGACACGGCGTGTCCTAAATGGGATTATTATCCTTGCGCCGATGAGCGACTATTCGGCGCACCGGCATGAATATGGCGCGAAAAAAGTCGGACGAGCCGTTCACTATGCGCAAGCGATGGCACGTCGCGGAGATGGCCAACAACTTCTTCCTCCGCATGTATGGGACTGGCCATGGAGCGCGCAACGTTTTTTGAGTTTGTATTCGGGAAAAGGATCGGAGGAGATATTTACGTATTGGGATGCGAAGAAAAATCCAAAGACACTGAAGTCGGTCAAGGTCCCCGTGTTGGTGCTACTCGCCGAGAAGGATGAATACGGCGACCGGCCCGCGAAAAAAATAGGCGAGTGGTTCGGGAGGCATCTTCAGGCGAAGCATCGCGTTATCATCGTCCCCCGCGTA
>Ga0209542_10010164_pt1 | contig 17057 bp, 13 predicted proteins | sample RifCSPhighO2_01_FD_184028 | JGI IMG/M metagenome (GOLD analysis project Ga0209542, IMG submission 184028) | Soil microbial communities from Rifle, Colorado - Rifle CSP2_plank highO2_0.1 (SPAdes) (version 2) | ecosystem: Environmental > Terrestrial > Deep subsurface > Rock core/Sediment ...
CCGGCCCGGAGCGCCACAAAGTTGTCGTTGTCGGCTATGATCCGGATAACAGAGAGTTTATTACTAACGATCCGGGCACTATCCGCGGCAAATCATTCCGTTACCCTGAAGAGGTCTTTTTTGGCGCCATTCACGACTATTTAACCGGCAACGACCTGCCTCTACCGCCAAAAAGAAAGGCCATGATCGTTATCAGTTTCTGAATCGGGTTCGAATATACTTATGTGCTTCGCTTAGTTTTAAAGCCGTGGTGCCATTCCCGGTACGGATATAGAATTCCTCGTTATCGTCAGATTTTAAATAGACCGGATTGTTACTTGGAGAAACACTTAATATGCAACAAGGCTTTCCGCTTACGCTTACATGGGAAATATTCACGTAATGCCTAAAGGTCGGACCTATGACATTGTGAAAAATATTGCCGAAATGGTTTTCGAAACCATCGGAATCTTTTTTGACTAAGGTAGCAAAATCTTTTTCAAGCCCAACTATGTTTTTGCCGTCGTCAATGCCGATTACCAAATGTCCGCCATTAGTATTCATGAAAGCCGCAACAGTTTTCATAACTGCATGCTCCAGAGATTTATTTAATTTGTTTCCTCTCAAATCCCACCTAAATGATGATTTGAACTCCAGAGATTCATTCTCTTTCTTCCCCAAAAGATCGTTCATGTCCGGAGTTTGCCTGAAAATTTTAGAATTATCTTTTACCGCTTTTAAATTATTCAGATACCCTACATATCTCTTGGCGTCCGGAAGATACTTCAGGGAGAAAATTTTGCCGGATTTTGTTTTTATCCTAAGATTGCCGTATTTGGCAATCCGGCCCATCAACCCCTGCCTAAACTCAAAAGAATCAGCATCATCAAATAAAATATGTTTTTCCTTACGTCGCAAAAATCCGTAGGAATAGATGATCCTGTCGTCTTTAAATATGTAAGATTCTGACGACCACCGTAAAAATATGAAAATCAAGATAAGCCCCTGGATGATGAAAATGAAAAGGGCTTGCGCGATTTGAAACGATAAGTAGTCAGCTATGGGGAGGCTTCTGTATATTTTCGCATAGTGAACCAGGAGAGCCGCCAGAAGATAGACAAACACAGCCCCAACCTCGACAACAACGAGGCTTTTAATTATCACGAAGGGGCTTTTCTTTAGGATTTTAGTACCTCTTTCCACTCAAAAAGAGTAGCACTTGAGACAAAAATTTCAATTCTACTTAAATCTCACCGGGATACGTCTCTCGTCCGCGTGCTCAGGCAATCCGGATGGATTGTCTTTTTCTAATATCAAAGTACCTGTATCAGTCGTGGGGGTAGAAAAAACCAGTTCGGTTTCAAATGGCACAAATTCAGTTGTCATCCACTCACCTTGCGCTTGTATTGGCATAACACCCAGTTCTTTTCCGTTTGAATCCAAGATTCTCGCTGGAAATGACGCTTCAAAGTACCAATTCCCCCTAGCCTCGCCTTTTATTTTGAGTGGGCTATTAACTACATCGTATGGCTTTGGCTCTTCCACTCTTATCATATTGTCTTGGACTTGTTGTCCCTTTTCTTCACCCCTAAAATACAGGTAAGCGCCTGCCGCAACCACGAGAATTATGATTATAAAAATTAATTTTTTCATATTTTATTTTGTTATATTTAATTCCGAAAAAACAAAACTCCATTTATCGACGGAACTCTCTATGAATCTGGCAACGTCAGCCGCGCCTACGTGGCCGGCTTTTCTCTCGACTCTCAATACGATCAGGTTCTCCTTATTTACCTCCTGCAACCTGGCGGCCATTTTAAATGCCGCTCCCGGATGGACTCTGTCATCTTTGTCCGAAGTTGTTATAAGTGTCGTCGGATATTCTACTCCGTCTTTGACGTTATGGTATGGACTGTATTTAAACAAATACGGAAACATCTCCTTGTTGTCAGGATCACCATAATCAGCTATCCAATAGCGGCCACCGTGGAATAAATGATAGCGAAGCATATCCGCGACTGGCACGGACATAATTACAGCCTTGAATAGTTCCGGCCGCTGGGTCATAACTGCCCCAACAAGAAGCCCTCCATTACTGCCGCCTTCAATTGCTAGACGCTTCGAATTTGTATACTTATGTTCAATTAACCACTCGGTGGCCGAAATGAAGTCATCAAAAGAATTTTGCTTTAGCTCTTTAATTCCGGCCTTATGCCATTCTTCTCCGAATTCTCCTCCACCCCTTATATTAGCAATGGCATAAACCCCGCCCCGATTTATAAAAGGTAATATTCCTTTCATAAATAATGGCCTCCTACTTATATTAAATCCTCCATAACCATTAAGAAGGATTGGGTTATCACCTTCGAGCGTTAATTCTTTTTTGTATATAAGGAACATTGGCACCCTCGTACCATCTTTGGAGCTATACCAAACCTGATTGGTTTGGACGTCAGATATATCGGCGTTGACTTTCATTTGCTTAAATAACTCCGCCTTATCTGTTTTCAGGTCGATTCTATAAACAGCTGGCGGAAAAACGAAAGATTCAAACAAGAAAAATAGTTCATCTCCCTCGGGCTCAGCAGAAAATCTTTGGCAGGTTCCTGGTGTCGGTAAATCAATATCCCTTTTTAGATTTCCTTCCAGCGTGTACTCTCTCAGAACTGAATGAACATTTTCTGATACCGTCACGAACAACTTGTCCTGGACCAATACCGTGTGTTCCAAAACTCCCTTTCCTTCGGGCAAGACTTCTTCCCAGGCGGTCACGCCTTTTTCAACTTGGGAAACTGGGACTCTCATCATCTTGCCCAGTGAAGCTTTGTAATTCGTAGCAATATAAACATACCCCCGATGGACGGTGGCGCCGAAATAAGTATCTCCATCCCCTTGGATGCCTTCCACGATCGGCACAAATCCACGCGAGCGGTCGGCCAAATCCATAATATAAGAATCCGAGTAGCGAGCTTTGCCCGATGTAAATCTGACTGTCAAAATAAGATATTTACCGTCATGTGTCTCGTAAGCAAAGGGTACAGCCTGCTTGTCCAAATCTTTGCCATAGACAAGCTCGTCTTGATCGAAACTTGTTCCTAATCTATGGTAGTAAACTTTTCTGTGAAATTTTTCCTCTCCTTTTGGAGCATCGGCCTTGCGGCGCGTATACCAAAACCCTTTGTTGTCCAGAGACCATGAGCCAGGCGATGGATAAAGCTCGCCGGGAATTTCATCTTCGAGTTTTTCACCGGTATCGACGCTCATGACGCACAGCTTGGCTTGGTCATTGTTGGTTTCGGATAATCCGTAACTTATGAATTTGCCGTCCTTGGATGTGCTGTAACCGGCAAGGTTTATGACCGATCCGGCCTTTTTTGACAACTCGTTCGGGTTAACCAAAATTCTGGGTTCGCCGTTTAATCCTTCCATCGTATAAAGTACCTCCAAATTTTGATCAGCCTTCCGCCTTACTATAAAGTACCTGCCTTTTCTAGAGTGTGGGAACCCAATTGTTTCTTCATAAAACAAATTTCTAAATTCTTCTTTTAGTTCGCCCCGCAAAGGCAGTGAATTGAGAATAGAGCGAGCGAATTTATCCTGCTCATCAAGCCAGGCGCCGACTTCGGGGCTTTCTGTATCCTCAAGCCAGCGATAGGGATCGCTCACTTTGTAACCATAAATTTCTTCCGTGAGATCAACTTTTTTAGTTTCCGGAAATTTAACCATTTAAAATTTAGAATGAAAATTTGTTAGTTGTACTCATGTTTAATATTTTAAAACCTTTGGCTGCCGGGCTAGGACTCGAACCTAGATTCCGTGATTCAGAGTCACGTATCCTACCATTAGATGACCCGGCAAAATTCACTTAATTGTACAACAAAACTGAGTCTTTTTCAATCATTAACCTAGACTCGGAGGAATTTGCGGATAGCGATAAAGCTTGAGGCGACACCAAGCAGGATGCCGATAAAAAATAGCATGCCCAGGAACTGGAACATGTTGGAAACAAAGTAACTGATTAAACCTACGCCCGGCATTAATGTCTCGGCTTTGGGAGAAACGAATATTAGAGCCGGGTAAAACACGACTGCCGCAATCGAGGCGGCCAAAGCTCCATATAACCCTCCTTCAACCAAATAAGGCGCCTTGATATGCCAGTTGGAACCGCCAACCAAGCGCATTATTTCTATTTCTTGTTTTTGGTTGTAGATTGTTAAACGAATCGTGTTAAATGTTACTAAAACGGCAACTAACGCTAAAGCCATTGTCGCAATGAAGCCCCAATTCTGAACTCCGTTATATATCCTTTCTATTTTTTTGATAACCTCTTCGTTCTCATAAAAATTAATCTTATCAACTATGCTTCTGAATTTGTTGGCTTCGAGGAAACCAACAACCGAAGCATATTGGGATGATGTTTGAGCTTTGACATTAAGTGATGCTTGCAAGGGGTTGTAATCCAATTCAGCTAAAGATTCTTGAACCAGGGCATCTCCGGCATGCTTTTCCTTAAAATCACCCAGAGCCTGGTCCTTGGAAATGTATTCTACTAATTTAACTTCGGATAAGTCTTCTAGGTCTTTTTTAACCATCAGGATATCTGCTTCGGTAGCTTCGTTTTTAAAATAAACGCTGACGTCTACTTTGCCTTGCAAGCTAGAAACGACTTGGCTGGAAAGATAATTTACAGCCATAAGGCCGGAAAATAAAAGCAAAACTAGAACCATAACCCCCGTTGTGCCCATGCTTAAATAACTATTGCGTTTAAAATTTATCCAACCTGATTGAAATATTCTTTTTGCTGACTCCTTCATTATTTTTAAAATTATCGCTTCGCTTCTCTAAATAACATATTTACCGTTCACGACCTGGTCCCGAACAATCTTGCCATTCTCCATACTAATAACTCTTTTGCCGACTGCGTTTACTATTTCCCTATCATGGGTCGCCAAGATTACTGTCGTCCCAAGCTCGTTTATCTTCATTAGTAATTTTACCACATCGTAACTGTTTACTGGATCAAGGTTGCCTGTCGGCTCATCGGCCAAAATAATTTTGGGTCTATGTATCAAGGCGCGGGCAATGGCTAAACGCTGTTTTTCACCTCCAGACATTTGGTGCGGGAAGTTTTTAATCTTGTCACTTAGCCCGACAATCGCCAAAACTTTAGGAACATCTTCTGCGGCTTCTTCTTTGGAGACACCGCATACCTCTAAGGCAAAGGCAACATTCTCAAAAGCGTTTTTACTGGAAAGCAATTTGAAATCTTGGAATACCATCCCAATTTTTCTTCTAAGGTAGGGCAGGTCATTCAAAGACAATTCCGCGAGATTAACTCCATCAAGCGTTACCTCGCCCTTATTTGGGATGAGCTCTCTTGTCAGCAATCTCAACAAAGTCGATTTACCGGCCCCCGACGGACCGACTAAAGAAACGAACTCGCCCTGCTTAACTTGTAAATCAACGCCATCCAAGGCGATCGAATTATCGTAAATTGTGGAAACGTCTTTAAGTTCTATCATTTAGAAATTTGTCGAGATCGCCATCCAGAACCTTGTCAGGCTGCGATGATTTCGTGCCGGTTCTGTGATCTTTAATCATCTGGTAGGGATTTAAAACATAGGATCGTATTTGGCTGCCCCACTCAATCTTAACATCAGTTTTCAGTTCTGATAGTTCCTTGGCTTTGGTTTCCTCCATTTTCTGAAGTAACTTAGAATAGAGAATTTGCATTGCCTTTTCTTTGTTTTGACCTTGAGATCTTTCGGACTGAACAGAAGCGGAAATACCTGTGGGTATATGAGTAATTCTGACAGCTGTTTCGGTTTTTTGCAAATATTGTCCTCCCGGGCCGGAAGACTTAAATGTGTCGACTCTTAAATCATTCGGGTTAATTTTCAGATCAACGGCAGCTATTTCCGGTATTACCTCAACAAGAGCAAAAGATGTGTGCCGCAACTTCTTAGCTGAAAAAGGCGATATCCGAACCAAACGATGGACGCCAAATTCGCCTTTTAAAATTTCGTAACAACTATCGCCCCCGACTTCGCATGAAGCGCTTTTGGTCCCGTCTTGTTCGCCGAAAGATTGGTGGAGCACGACAAAAGACCAGCCCCTTCTCTGGCAGAACCTCTGATACATTCTTAAAAGCATTGACGTCCAATCTTGAGCATCAACCCCTCCTGCTCCGGCATAAAAGTTCAATAAAGCTTTGTTTTTGAGATAGTTCACATAACAACTTTACTCTCTTTTAGCCGTTTTGTTAACTATTGATTTACCAAAATTATTGTGGTTTTATATAACCTATTGTTTGACCTTTTAAAAGAAAATATGACCACATCTAGGCTTGTAGCCTTTGTACTATCCGCCATGATAGTGAGCAGCTTGTTCACTTACTTAAGCGAGCCTGACAACATAAAGCAATTAAGCTTTACTGGCTTGAAAGCAGAACTCGAAGGAAATAACGTTGATACAATCGATATTTACGATAATGGTGAAATCGAGGGGTCGCTAAAAAGTTCAAAGGAAAGATTCTCGGCAAAAATATCTCCAAACATGATAAGCCCGTTAACAGCTCAGATTGAAGAAAAGAATAAGCTTACAAGAATTGCCTTTAAGTCTGTCCGGAATAACAGCTTTTGGATGTCGACGATTGTTTTGCTGATACCCTTATTTATTATGCTCTGGATATTCATGAGCTTTTTCAACCGAATGGGCAGCCAAGGTAACAAGTTCATTGCTTCAAAAGCAAAAGTATACACAGAGAGTAACGTTAAAGTCACATTCAATGATGTGGCCGGAATAGATGAAGCTATTGATGAAGTTAAAGAAATTGTTGAATTCCTAAAAAATCCTTATAAGTTCGCATCCGTAGGTGCAACTATTCCCAGAGGTGTCCTGTTAGTCGGACCCCCTGGAACAGGCAAGACCCTCTTGGCTAGAGCCGTAGCCGGAGAAGCTAAGGTTCCATATCATTATATTTCTGGTTCTGATTTCATAGAAATGTTTGTCGGAGTCGGCGCTGGAAGAGTAAGGAACTTATTTGCAGCCGCAAAGAAAAAGTTGCCTTCGATTATTTTCATAGACGAACTTGATGCTGTGGGTAGACATCGGGGCGCTGGTTTGGGAGGCGGACACGACGAAAGAGAACAAACATTGAATCAACTGCTGGTAGAAATGCAAGGTTTTGAACCAAATGCCGGTTTGATAGTTATGGCGGCAACGAATAGGCCCGATATTCTTGATCCGGCTTTGTTGAGACCGGGGCGATTCGACAGAACAGTCATCGTCGGCAGACCCGACATTCGGGGTCGACTGTCCATCTTGAAGATTCATACAAAAAAATTGGTTATAGACGACAAGGTAAGTTTAGAAACTATAGCCAGAGGCACATCTGGTTTTACCGGCGCTGATTTAGCCAAGCTAGCCAATGAAGCAGCTTTAAGTACGGGCAGAAAAAATAGGAAAGTTACAACGGCTGAAGATTTCGAAGAGGCCAGGGACAGAGTTATCATGGGCCCCGAGAGAAAATCTTTAGTCCTTTCTGAGGCTGAAAAAACTATAACCGCATACCATGAAGCTGGCCATGCAATCGTGGCATTGATGGTTCCTGAGGCTGACCCAGTACACAAGGTAAGCATTATCCCCAGAGGAATGGCTCTCGGAATAACATCGCAACTTCCCCAAGAAGATAAGCATAGTTACTCTAAGGAATATTTGCTAAGCCAATTAGCGATACTTATGGGCGGCAGATCTGCGGAAGAACTGATTGATAAAACTGGCGGCAAAGGCGTCACCACCGGAGCAAGCAACGACATCGAGAGGGCTACGGAAATCGCCACCAAGATGGTCTGCACATGGGGCATGTCTGAACTTGGATTAAGAAAATTCGGATCAGTCAAAGACAATCCATTTCTTGGCAAGCAGATGACGGAATCGCCCAAGGATTACTCAGAGCAAACTGCTAAAAGAATAGACGATGAAATCCAAAAACTTCTTGCTGACGCACACAGAACAGCCTACCGAATCCTAAACGAAAAGCGTAATTTTCTGGACAGAGTAGCGGATGCATTATTGAAAGAAGAAACAATTACCGGCGAACGTGTAATGCAGATCCTTAATGAGGTTAAGCAAAATGCGTAGCCTAACTCTTGTTCTTACTATTACAGCGGTAATATTCTTTGTCTGGCAATTTTTAGGAAAGAAAGGAGACAAGAGTCATGTGCTGAGAGGTATATCGATTGGGATATTAAGCATTCTTGTTGTGTTAGTAAACACGATTTCGATCTCAAATAGAGGATACGTCTGGGACACGTCGTTTGTAGTTCATACGATTCTTGGATCTATTTTCTTCATCAGCTTAACGATAACTTGTATTGTTGGATACCTTACGACAAAAAGAAAAGGGATCAAGACCTGGCATAGGCTCTGTGCAAATACGACTGCATTCTTTTTTTTCCTTACACTGCTAGCTTCCGTATTCGTACGCTTAGCTCGCTAAGTTCCCGAAAGGGAACTTTTAATTTGAGCCGCCTCCCAGATTTGCACTGGGGACCTTCACTTTACGAAAGTGCTGCTCTGCTAGCTGAGCTAAGGCGGCAATTAACCATTATTTTAACCTAAAACTAAGCTAATTTCAATTATAGTCCCCTAAATTGCCATAAACTCTCTGCGCGTTGTTAGGTAAAATCGGATAGATCTAAGCTACTTTTCTGAAGGCATAGACTCTATACCAAGGAAAAGTAGCAAAGATATAGCCGATTTTAACAACAACCCGGAGGGATGCTGATGTTTTGTTTTGATATCAATAGAATTCGGATATTGTCGTAGAGTCTACGACCGCATCCGAATTCTTTGATCTGAAAAACAAAACCTCTAGCATCGCGCTAGAGGCTTATGGCAAATTAGGGGACTAGCCCAAGATTATGGGCTTTTACAAACTGGGGCAATTTCATAAGGATACTCAAATTTACCGGCTTCGTGATCATAGACAAAAGAGCTTTCCCATCTAAAACAATGAATTGGTTTTGTGTTAATTATCCCGGGCTCGACCGGCACATCCTTGGCCTTGTACAAACACAGCCTGAAATATAATGATACATTTATGGCTTTATCCCGAGCATAAAAAGCTGTTCCCGGCCTATCTCTTATGTAAAGCTTCGGCTCTTCGGGGATTTCTTGTCCGAAATATTTTTCCGTCTCGTCCAAGAAGGAATTCGGCTCGGTATTCCAGCGATAGTTAGAGTGTCTATCGCTGCCCGAAATAGAGTAGTACACCGGGTCGCGGTCGGGAGAATCAATTTCCCAGTCCGGATGCTTGAATATAACGGCGGGCTCTTTCTCAGAATTTCTGTACAGATACCTGCCTATATCCAAAGAGTTGATTATTTGATTTCCGACGACTCGGCTGGTAAACATGCAGCCTTTGATAAACTGAACAAACACATACTCGGTCAGAGACTCGACATTGTCAGTTTCGTATTTGGCATACATTCTTGTCCCATAATTTGGTCCTTCCTGAAGTTCGACCCGATAATCCTCGACCAAATAGTCTATTCTCTTTAAATCGCAAGTCGAACCAACTTGGCAGTTTTCATTTAAAAATTCTTCGCGTTGTCTCTTCAAAATCTGGATATCCCCGACAGCCGCTGCCAGAGGACCCAATGCAAAAAATGCAAAGATCACCACCGCCAAAATTTTGTTCATTGCCTTGTCTAAGAACTTCCGGCAAGTATATTAAAACCTCAGTAATTTGTATATAGAGCGGGTGAGGAGGATCGAACTCCCGTCCATAGCTTGGGAAGCTATTGTACTACCACTGTACTACACCCGCAGTCCAGTACCACCACTTTTTCCAATTAGGCATGGAGTTTAGCATGTCCTGAAAACTTTGAGAAGCTGTTTGGCTATTGATGTCTTCGTAAACAAACGCAACTTCTTCGTCCGGTTTTTTATAATTGTACTTTAACCTTGCTTCTCTTTCCAAAAAAGATTGGTTTTCAAAATATTTCAAAAATTTACTTATGTTTTCGTTACTCTTTTCAGCCTCAGCAGATCTTTCTTCATAAGCCTTGAGTTCTTTTTCAACCTCATCTTTTTGCATGTTCAAATTCAACAAGCCATTACCCAGCCAAAAAATCAAAAACAACAAAAACACCGAAAACAGCCTTGAGTTAAGAATTCTTTCCATTTATAATGCAAATATTATGTTGCGCAAAAGAATAGTCAAAATCATCTGGATCATCCTAGTCGTTCTTATTGCTCTTAGTATGGTGGCCGTCTCTATTCTCCCCGCCTTCCTTTAATTATATTATTTTTTGAGCATCTTGAGGAACACTTCCTGGGGAAGGTTCACTCTTCCGAACTCTTTCATTTTTTTCTTTCCCTTTTTCTGCTTCTCAAGCAGTTTCATTTTTCTTGTCACGTCGCCGCCATATAAATATCCGGTTACGTCTTTGCGGCGGGCTTTTATGGTTTCGCGGGCAATAATCTTGCCTCCGATTGCCGCCTGTATGGCTACCTCGAACCATTGCGGCGGTATAACCTCTTTTAATTTTGCGGCCATTGCCCTGCCCTCATAGTATGCTTTTTCTTCGGGAACAATTCTAGAGAAAGGCTCGACTAGATCGTTGGCAATTAGAATATCCAAGCGTACCAAATTCCCCCGCTTAAGGTCTTTAGGCTCATAGCTCATGGAAGCGTAGCCGGAAGAAACGCTTTTTAATTTATCATAAAAATCCGTAATTATTTCGGACAAGGGCGCTTCATATTTGATAACAGCCGTTTCTTTGCCTAAATAATCCGTGCCTAAATAAATATTCCTGAATGTTGAAACTAATTCCATGACACTGCCGACATAAGAAGTTGGGGTAATTATTTCCAGATTTACAATCGGTTCAGCTATCGATTCTATTTTTGATGGGTCTGGAAGCTGTGAAGCCGACCTGATTTTTAATTTTTCACTTTTAGATTTGATTTCGATTTCGTATTCAACAGATGGCGAAGAAATAATTAAATTCAACCCGAATTCCCTTTTTAATCGCTCCGATATTATCTCGACATGAAGCATACCCAAGAAACCAAGCCTGAATCCCCTCCCTAAGCCAACCGATGATTCAGGTTCGTAAACAAGCGAGGCGTCGGTAAGTTTTAATTTCGATAAAGCGTCTTTGAGAGTATCGTAATCTTCGGCGTTTTCTGGAAAGAAGCTGGCAAAAACCATCGGTCTAGGTTCTTTGTAGCCGGCCAAGGGCTGGAAATTTTGATATGTCGATATATCGATATTCTGGTTAGTGATTGTATCTCCAACCCGTATTAAATTTGGATCCTTCAATCCCGTGGCTATATATCCTGTTTCTCCGGCACCTAAACCACCGCTTTTTACCAGAGATGGGGAAAAATATCCAACCTCGATTATGTCGGCTTGGGCTTTTGTGGCATAGGTAGTAATCTTCTGACCACCTTTCACTTCACCGCTAAAAACCCTCACGTATGCAATAACGCCTTTATACGTATCGAAGGCTGAATCAAAAATAAGCGCTTTCAATTGCGTTGATTCCGAAAGCGCCGGAGAGGGAACTTCCGCAATAATTTTTTCCAACACCTTATCCACGCCCGTCCCCAACTTTGCTGAGATCTCTAAAATATCTTCCGGTTCTATTGTAAGTAAATATGAGAGCTCCTCTTTGATTTGCTGGGTCCTGGCATTGGGCAGGTCTATTTTGTTTATTACCGGAATAATTTTTAAATTTTGCTGTTGGGCTAAGTGCAAGTTCGCCAATGTCTGAGCTTGGACTCCCTTGGTAGCATCGACAAGTAAAATCGCGCCCTCGACGGCAGCAAGCGATCTTGAGACTTCATATGAAAAATCAACATGGCCAGGAGTATCGATCAAATTCAGAACATAGTCTTTGTACTGCATCTTCACGGGTTGGAGCTTGATGGTTATACCTCTTTCTCTTTCCAATTCCATCGTATCCAAGTACTGCTCCTGCATCTTTCTTTTTTCTATTGTCCCGGTCAATTCCAAAAGCCTATCAGCTAAAGTAGACTTCCCCGCATCTATGTGAGCAATTATTACAAAATTTCTTGTTTTATTTAATGCTTCCATTTTTAATTCTATTTTTTATGTTTTCACTACACAGTTTCATGTCTTTTATCCGTTTACTGTGTTTAACAAAAGGTCCAATTAATAATATGAACTTCTCCAAATCTTTAGCATGATTAATGTTTAGTCGCCACAGATCGTTGTGGTAAATACCAATTTTATCATAAATTTTCTGTCTATCGCCCTTTTTAAAAATCAATCTCATTTTATAGGATATTTCAGCCTCATTAAGCCATTTAGCGATCGTATCCAGCACATCTTTATCATAAGAATCTATTTTAAAACGAGCTCGGCTCTGATTGATAATAAAATTACCTTCTGCATCAGTATACCCGGCAATAAAGGCAAAGCGGGTCTTTGGTTTTTGGATCCAAGACCAAGCGCTCTTATCTTTAGGAAATAAGAATTTAAAAGAATTATTTAGGAAACAATTCGTATAATAGTGACCATTTAGTCTCATTATATCGTCAACTCGGCCAAATTTTGAAAATAAAGCATTTATAACGTCAACCTGCTCTCTCTGTGTGGTATGACAACGAACCACAATGGTTTCAGAATTTTTGCTTTTTTGATATACATTTAAATCACCGACCCTGAACCCAATCATATAAGCCTTATCCGTATCTGATCCGCTAAAATCAGATTTTTCATATTTCATTCTTGCAAAAGCTGGATTTTTTATTGGAATTTTAAATTCCAGCAAACGATTTGTAATGGTGCTGGCGCTACAATTTAAAATCTTTCCTATTTTATAGGTACTTAGGTTTTTATTTAAGTAAAGATGCTTCAAATAGCCTCCGTCTACTTTTAGTTTATTATTTGCCACTTTGAAAGCCTACCATTTTGTGCAATAATAAACAAGTTCATTACTGGAAGGTGAACTCCAAATCAAGGTCTTTGGTGAATGGCTTGGTTTCTCTGATAACCTTGCCCCCCAAATCAAATACGATATCAAAATTATCTACCGTCAACCCGGGCTGTTTCTGGATATATAATTCGTACTTTTCATTTATTTCTAACGGCACTTTATAGACCAACTCGGTTGTTTTTGTTTGGCCAGGATCGATCACTACCCAAAACCCGAATCCTGTTTTGCCTGACTCCTCGTATGTTTTGTAGCCATCTTTGTTTTCTTCACTTCTTTCCAAAGCCGCCAAATCATCATCCACCTCAAAATCCAAATTATCATAATCAACAAGCGGCTTGTTGCTTGGTCGGGAAATACCATCTATTGAGATTAGCTCTGAACCCTCTGGCACAAGGACTCTAATATATGAGGGGTTCTGCCGGTTATAAAATCCATATTTATGTTTGCCGCCATTATGCTTTCTGGTGATGGATAATTTATGTATCACCTCACCGCCTTTAACTTCTGATTCCAGTTTCATAGCCGTATCAGTTATGATATCTGTTTTAGAACCTTTGATATTGGTAGCTGTGACCATTAAATAGTCTCCTGGAACGTCTTTGACCTGGCCGGCAAAACCTTTTTCCAAAGCAAAACTCTGCAGTCTTAAGTCATTAAAATACATGGGCATATCTTTGCTTTCAAGGCTGGCAAATAAAGTGTCGAAAATCGCGACCCATTGGTTGGGCTGGGCATTATAAAGTTTTTCTAATAGTTTCGGTCCGAATTCATAAAGAACAGTTTTGGGCTGTGTTCGGTTTTCCCCATATTCTACTTCCGCTTGTATTTCTTGAAGAAAATTATCGGCCGTCAAAGTTAAGTCATAATCAGGCAGCTCTATTGGGCCCAGGACTTCCAACATTTTGCCGACAATCAATGGGTTAAAGGTAATCACCCCATCAATCTCATATCCAGCTTCTTTTTTGAAAAATTCCATTATCTTCCTGGCTGAAGCCGGGAAATCTATAAACCAATTCGCGTCTCTCATCGCCCAAGTGGGAGTGATGTGTTGAAGTTCTTTTGGCGGTATGACATTTTCTTTTAATTGGCCGTCCAAGTTATATACATCATCAATCTTAAACTCTTTCAGCTGGCCATCCTGGAAATGCATAATTGCATAGCTGCCGGGGAAACCGCCAGTCGGACGAAGCTCGCTCGGATTCTGGAATAGAATAATATATTTCTTGGATCCGCCAAATGCAATAAGATTTTCCAGAAATCTCGAATATTCAACGCCGTTGTCAATCAACTTGGTTATTTCCGGAAGCTTGCTTTTGAAATCGAGGAATGATTGCCTTTTTTCTTCAGGAATCACGGTTTCATCTACATCGGCCAGGAGTTCGGCGGCTTTATGGATGTCGGCTTGAGACAGCACTAGTGCATTTTTCAAGTCGCTTACGATTGTAATCCCGGAATTGCCCGGACTTAAAACAAGAGAGGTTTGGGAAATTAAATTTGCAGCCTGAGCCAACGATTGTCCCGCTTGGGAAAAAATCTTCCCAGCTTCGACAAGATTCCTGGCAGATTTGTATTGGCTGTTCCCTGGAATCTCGGCCAAGACGCTGCCAAGAATACTGCCCATGAAATTAAGACTGTCTTCGGCTCTTGAAAATTCTTCATAAGCATTTGAAAAATCAAGTATCGCTTCATCTATATTGAATGACTCCAAATCCAGTCTTGCTTGTTCAAGGTTCGCGACCGCCGAATTGCCGCTTTGGACAACATCCGCTTTCAAGTTCGAACCAACTTGCCAAACAGCAAAACCTATAATCAAAATACTGAAACTAAGCAACGCTTTTTTAACATCGAGGCTTATGCTTATATGTTTCTCCTTCAGCGGCGTCTTTCTAACTGACAATGGTATCAATGGCGTATCTTTAACCACCCTCTCAGAAATAATTCGAGCCTCAACTGGTTTAGGCATTTCAATTTTCGGTTTCTCTATAACTTGTCCCGGCCTTTGTTCGTGTATTTTGCCGCCGATACTTATAAGCTCGACTCGGAAATCAAAGTCGCTATTCAATACGTTCTCTAATTCATATTTCGGATTTCTTAATACGACAGTTTCTATTATTGGATCTGCTGCGGGAATTTTTCTTTTTAATTTGATGACTGGCTCCAAAACAAACTCAACCACCCCACTCTCATCGATTGGTTTTATGTCGAACAACGAAAATTTTGGTTCTTTATTCTCCATTTGGTTCTGGCGTTATTTCTGGTGTTGTCGTAGGAGACGGAGTCTCCGAAGATCCTGAGGAGCCTTGCGACGTAGGAGTACCTGCCTGCTGTAAAAGAGCTTTCAATTCCTGCTCCGTGACACAAGTTATCCCGACACAAATTTTGTCTGTCGTTATTTCTTTGGCAGTAATTTTGTCAGTGACTATATTCGCCACCTTCAACATTCCCTGTTCCCAGACAATATTAAACACATCCTTGAACATGGATGTAACGGCGGTAAATACAAGGTTGTTGTTTATGGAATCGCTGCTCGGGGTAAAGTCTTGATTCTGTGAGGCTATTGCTGATTCTAGCTCATCGATGCGGAAGGAGAGGTCCTCTAAGACAGCGGATTGTGAGGCGATATTGGCGTCGAGTTCTTGAACACCCTTAGTGAGAAGAGATGTCATCAAGTTGTACTTGACGCCCGACAGTGCGCCCCCGTCGCCGCCATGTTCAGCCAAGAGCGGGTTGACTGCCTCCACTTCTTCAGCGATGAAACCCAAATCGTGGCCCTCCGCGCCTATCAGATCGTGGTTCCAATCGAACTCGACTGGCCGCAACTGCCGGATGGTATCCAATCCTATAGATAGGTCGCTGACGCCCTTCTTGTATTTGGCTAGCGAAGTGCAGCCACCCCAAATGGAAAGGCCGGAACCATCCCAACATAATGTCGATGCACCTACGTTGGTATTAGTAACACCCATAGTAAGAGCGCCGGCACTATCTAATTCAAGGGAGTTCGTGCCACTAGCGTTGCGGACAACGAACTTTGGAGTTGTGCCATTTCCCATCGAAATATCGACGCCAGTAAAGCCAAACGTTCCATTGGCCTCTGCGCCTATAACATTTATCCAGCCGCCACGAGTATTATCCAGACCAGAGCCACCTCCTCCGCCGCCTCCTGCCAGGGTTAACCACCCACTATCACTCCCATCGCTCGTGTTGCGGGAAATGACCGAATTTTGGTTAAACTGAATGTTGCCCGTAGAATCAATTCTCATTCTCTCAGTCACCGTGCCGCCCGAAGTAGTGGTAGCAAGTTGCAAATAACCAGAATAGTTATCACTGGTGGCATTTTCTCTCCGACCAGCAATGGAGCCAGTAACTCTAACGTCGCCACCAGTATTCACCTTCGCACCGAAGGAGATTCTCCCGCCTACGTTAGCGGCCAAAGCGTCTGACACAGAGATAAGTGGACCCGTGCTCGGGTTAACATTATCTACGGCGCCGTTGAGTGATGAGACCTGAAAGGTGGTGGTTGGCCCCGTCGTCCCGATGCCGACGTTGCCGCTCGTGTCTATGGTCACTCTGTCTGCGTTGTTAGTGCGAAGGCGAAGAGAGTGATTAGTCCACGTGCCCATGAAACCTATCGAGTTGCTGGCCAGGATACCTATTTCACTACTGCCGTTTGTTTCGCGGGCGCTTACGCCGATAGGACCGGCTGTAATAGCTAATATGCCTCCGCTATGGAAAGGGTTTTCAGTTCCGGAACCGACTTGAAACAATGTCCTTGGAGCAGAAGTTCCTATTCCCACATTCCCAATCTTGCCAAGCGTGGATATATACAGGGTGTTGGAGATGGAAGCGGGGCCTGAGAAGGAGACAGAAGCATCTACTTCTAAGTCTCCTGTAATGTAGAGGTCGCTTGAGTTGGTTATGTAGTGTAGCTCAGATGAGGTGCCGGTGCCGAATCGGCTATACGCAGCAGACGTATAGCCTCCAACCTGGATAGTGTTGCCTGTAAGGAAGTAAGAGGCTGATGCGGTGCCTTGGACTTCAAAGACAGTTGAAGGAGCAGCTCCTACCCCAATGAAGAATCCGCCTCTATTGATGGTCAGGTCAGAA
>Ga0209542_10010166_pt1 | contig 17057 bp, 12 predicted proteins | sample RifCSPhighO2_01_FD_184028 | JGI IMG/M metagenome (GOLD analysis project Ga0209542, IMG submission 184028) | Soil microbial communities from Rifle, Colorado - Rifle CSP2_plank highO2_0.1 (SPAdes) (version 2) | ecosystem: Environmental > Terrestrial > Deep subsurface > Rock core/Sediment ...
CTCAAACATGAATAGCGATTATCGACTTCCTGCCCTAGAGTCGTTCATTAACGAGATTCTTAATCCGATTCACAACGAGAGTGCCGATTTGCTTCCTCGCTACCGTCTTTTTCATGCAGTTGTTTACTATTTTGAATATGCGGCTGAGATGGTTCGTACTCAGGAAAAGGCGATTCGTAATAGGGAAACAGATGCACTGATTTGTGGAAGCGCCATCGCCGCGTATATTTTCATGCACAACTGTTTCATACTAATAAATAAAGCATCAAACGGTATTTCGCGTCGTAGGGAATTGGCTACCAAGCTTGCATATGTGAAGAAAATTTATGCATCCGTGGGAACTCGAGCGGAGCAAATAAGGCATGCTATTGGCGCCCATCCCGAGGGCGCAAGGCCGGGCTCAGACATAGCTACCAAGCGATCTATGATAGGTACGGATGGGAGGGTGCGCGTCGGAAAATTTATCTTGCACCCACGAGAAGATTTAGAAAAACTGCGTGCATATATGGAGCGTGTCGGTGAGCTTTTGGGCGTCGAGTGGCCTTTGGAAATGAACAATTGAAATGGAACACGGAACACCCTTTTTATAGTGTTCCGTTTGTTCCATTTTGACCCCCGACCGAGACGGGTCGGTGTGCTATCCTAAAACTGTCGTAAAAGCGCTTGTGGTGTCCCGTTTCGGTTGGTTCTAGACCGGAGAACACAGCGCTGGCCGCAAAACCGCAAAGTTAATTTTTAAAACTTAGCCCCGCAGCTCGAAATTTTCTCAAGAGCGAAGCGATTGACTGAAAATTTCAGAGTCCCGAGCGAGTCCGCCAGGGGCGGACGATGAGGGGCTACAATTGAGATAGGCGATTCCGCTCGAGACGTATAGCCTTCGAGCGCAGAAGAAGAAATTTTTAAAATACATTCTAAGCTATGACTAAATATGATTCCATAACAAAAGATAATAAATGTATTTTCTGTGAAATAGCCGTTGGGAATATCAAAACACCAGGTTTGTTTTGGCAAGATGAGGAATTTATGGCTTGGCTTGCAATTGATCCGAACACAGAAGGATTTACATGCGTAATTCCGAGGCAACACTTTAGAAGCGATGTTTTAAAAATGCCAGACGATGTTTTGCAACGATTCATAATTGCCTCTAAGAAAGTTGCGAGTATACTGGAAAATTATTTTGATGATGTTGGGCGAGTTGGGCTAATGATGGAAGGCACAGGAGTAGATCATGCGCATATCAAACTTGTTCCGTTACACGGAACGGAAAATCTAAAGAGCGGCGTCTGGAAGCAAGTTTTGAGCGGTAAAGAGTTCTGGTTCGATAAATACGAGGGTTGGATTTCTTCCGGAAGCGGACCAATGGCCGATCCAGAAGAGTTGAAGAAACTTGCTTCTGGTATTACTAAAAAGCAAAACCTTTGACACTATTGATGATCAGCCTGTGCAGCGGACAAGAATCAATACTTTTAGATCGCTCGAGACGCGCCGTTAGGGCAATAGAAAATTAAGCCAAACCGCTTTGCGGGGTTTGACCGTGGACGGTTCTAGCTCGAGTTGGCCAGACGTAGAATTTCTTAGCGACCGAAGCGAAGTCCTGAGCGTAGCGAAGGGGGAGTCCCGAGCACAACCGAGGGGCGAGTAGCGAGCTTAGAAATTCAAGTTCCCGAGGAACGTCAGTGACGAGGGACTTCCTTGTTTTCCCGCGAGTCGCGCGAGCGAAGTCCCGAACGAAGGTGAGGGGCGAAGTCCTGAGCGTAGCGAAGGGGAAGTCCCGAACGCATGTGAGGGAGAGCGAAAGCGACTAGGGGCTACATTATTGAGATAGGTTCGGGCTCAAAGCCGATACATCTCAAAGACATACCCTGCTAATGGTGGGTATGGTCGTTGGTCCTACGGGAGATACCCTTCAGGAGATCTTCTTCGAATGATTTAATACCTGCGAGATCTTTGGGATATCCGGAAATATCCGGGAAGTCCAACGATATAATCTTTTTGTGGACAGCGCCGACGAGCGCTTTCATGCGTTCGACTTCCTCGTTTTCGATAGATAATTGCAGATATATTAGTTCTCCGCGGGTCGGTTCTACAAATTCGATAATACCTTTACTCACGGTTCGATTGCTGAAGTCGCGCGAATGCTCGACCAGAAGTTTATAAAAGATAAGCTGTTGTCGATATCGCCACGCTTTAATTTTTTCGTAGAAGTCGCCAGGCGTCCAGTTTTTTATTGCTTTACCGGTTTTAAAATCAGTTACTACTATATTGTTCTCCGAAAAAGACATCCGGTCGATCTTTCCAGTTAGTGGCGTCTCACCAATCACCACGCCCTGCGTTTTAAAGTTAAATTCAATTTTATCTTGAAGTGAAAATTCTTTCCCCTTTTCTTCGTAAAAAGCTTGTAGTGCTTTTTGCCCGCGCTTAAGCATGAGAATGGAGTCTGCTTCGTTGAGGCGTTCCCATTCAAGAAATTCTTGAAACCATGCGAGGACATCTCCAATCACAGGAAGCCGCTCTTGATTCTTAAAATGCGTGTAAACGCGCTGGATCGTGTTATGCATTGCCGAGCCAAAAGCGCCGCTTGCTGTTTTGGGCTCGGGAAACCTTAAAAGATTTTTTTCAAGAAAGACAAGCGGTCCTGCGTCCACTACATTTAAGAAGTTCTGTAGATGCGTGACGCTTAACTGGTATTGCTCTAAAAGCGGTTTCAGCAATGCCTTTTCGTTTGGCGCAAATGGTTTTGCGTGTCTCGCGTTCCATTGGGCGTAGAGCAACTCTTCCGGGCTTTTGCCGATCTCCTCGACCGGCGTGAATTCCGATACAAAAGCTTTGGGTGTATCGTCTCCGGGCGTTAAGAAGCCCAATCGAGCCGATTCTTTCCCTCGGCTATCTACCTGATACGAGGCGAGATAGAGCAATCGCCTTGCCCGGGTCAACGCCACATAGAATAAACGCAGCTGATCGTCTAAATTGTCTCCGGCCGGCGCTATGGGTAAATTCATAGGAAGCGTGACGGCATAACGGCGTCCACTGTCGGCCCAAATATTCTCTTGGCAGTTGATGACAAAAACCGTTTCAAACTCGAGGCCCTTGGCTTTATGCGCACTCATAAAATGTACGGTTTCTTCCGCGTTCACAAAGGGGCTTATGTTGTTGATCGCCAAGTTATTCTTTGTATGCATATCAACGAATGCGAGCATATCGCCTATCTTTATTCGCTGGCCGCGGCGATACTCGCGCAGCGACCCGACAAATGCTTGAAGCGAGGATAAGAAACGCAAATAGTCCGGGCGATGTTGTGCAAAACGCTGCTTGCTGAAATAATATGAGCGGAAGGGACTGAACATATCATTTCTGACTTCCGTTTCATCACCATCCTCATCGGGTAATATTTGTTGCGGCCCCCCAATAAGTTCATGCAAAATCCCCTCAACGGTCTCATAAGTTGCTCGTCCCCCCAGTTCAATAAAGAAATTGGCGATATCTTTAAGTTGTCCGTTTGATTCGCGCATGACAGCAAGCCAAGGTTTGCGTTGATTTTTCGCCTCGATAGAAAGCTTCCAAATAGCCGATCGTTGAATGCCCCAAAATGGATAATTGAGAATTTCAGGCAATAGATCGTCCGCATCTGCTGATTTTTGCATGATAGAATCTACGAATCTTGCCATCGTGATGAGCTGAAGGATATGGGGCTCTTGCAAGACGTCTTGCTGACGCTCGTATGAGAGGGGAATCTTAGCGGTATGAAAATAGGGGACTAGGGCCTCAAGATCTTTATGCTCGCGGGCAATTACTACGATTTCTCCGGCAGACATGCCTTCAGCGAGGAGTTTTTTTGTCTCGGCGGCGATCCAGTGGTACTCGAGGTCTCGGGTAGAAAACTCCTTGCTGTGGATTGCCCCCGGGGGAAGCTCTTTATTGGCGGCAATAAGCTCTTTTTCCAGACCGGGTAATAAGTTCTCGATCCGATGCGCGCCTTTTTTGATGATATGACGCGCAACGTCGAGAATAGCTTGCGTTGAACGATAGTTTTCTTTGAGCACAATGACTGCCGGATTACGATATGCCTTTTTAAAATCGAGAATATTCGAAATTTCAGCGCCCTGGAATTTGAAAATGGCCTGGTCGTCATCGCCCACGACCATGATATTCGGCCGGTCTTCGTGAACGGGATGATCGGTTAATAGGCGCAATAGGCGCATTTGCGCGTCGTTGGTGTCTTGGAACTCGTCGACAAGCACGTATAGATAGCGCTCTTGCAGATCAAGCCGCACTCCAACGTTGTGCTCGAGCACGCAGATACTATCGAGGATCATGTCGTTAAAGTCGTAATATCCTTCCTCGTGCATGCTCGCCGCATAAGAATCATATATATCCGCAAGCGCCTCCTCTTTCTCCATGTCCAGAAAATCCGTAAGATGGGCAATTTTATCGTCGCCTTTTGCGACCCACCGCCTTTTCCATTCTGTCAGCGGCGCAGTTTTATTTTGTTCTTCTGCTTGTTCAAGCGCTCCAGTTAAAGAAGCGACCAGTGCTTCTCCAAAAGGTTTAAAGAATCCGGGAAGCGCCGGCGATCGATACGCACTTATTTTTTCGGCTGCTATGCGCGCAGGCGCAAACATTTTTCTGGAAACAGCACCGGTGAAAATGCTTTGGATGATCGGATCGATAAATTCGATGGCCGTCTTGTTCTCAGCAAGAATGGCCTTGAATTCAGCGGGGGTTAGCCCGGCTTTTTTGATGTGTTCGATCGCCTTTTTTACCTTGCCAAGATAGATGAATTGGTCCTGATGCTCCGCGCGTAACGGGTTCCCATGTTCCAGCGCTCCAAAAATCTTTTCGAGAACTTCGGTTTGCGTAATATCATCGGCAGGAACAAATGAAGCACCATTATAAAAATGCTCCGGGTAGCGATTAATGACTTCTACGCCGAAGCTATGAAAGGTATGAATAGCCACGCGGTATGCTTCTTGGCCGAGCAGGCCGGCAAGGCGTTGGCGCATGTTAAACGCGGCTGCATCGGTAAAGGTGAGACATAAAATATTGGAAGGGGAAACGTCGTCATTGCGTAAAATATTAACAACGCGCAAACTTAATAGTTCGGTTTTCCCTGATCCGGGCCCGGCGATGACCATGACAGGTCCCTCGATAGCATCTACGGCTTCTTTTTGCTGTTTAGTAAGTTTTTTGATTCTTTCTTCGAAAACGGACATGTAAGAAATTTTCCCATAAAATGAGCAGTACGTCTATTAAAAAAATAATCATTGCCAAAATGCGCGAAGTGTGGCAGCATGCATGAGCCCCCAAGCGGGCCTCTTTTTATGGAAATCAGAAATATAGCTATCATCGCTCACGTTGACCACGGGAAGACCACGCTTACCGATGCGCTTTTGCTGCAAGCGGGTGTTTCCAAAGAGGGCGTGTCTATGGATTCAAACGCCTTAGAACAAGAGCGGGGGATTACGATTTATTCAAAGAACGCCGCGATTTCTTATCGCGGTACCAAAATAAACCTCGTGGATACTCCCGGTCACGCAGATTTCGGCTCTGAGGTTGAACGCGTGCTGCGCTCTATTGATTCGGTGCTTTTGGTCGTAGATGCGCAGGAAGGTCCCATGCCGCAAACCCGCTTTGTTTTGAAAAAATCACTGGAACTTGGCTTGCGGCCCATTGTCGCGATCAACAAGATCGACAAATCCTCAGCTGACCCGGCGCGCTGCGAAGAACAGGTACTTGAGCTTTTTTTGGAACTTGGAGCGAGCGAAGAGCAGGCAGATTTCCCCGTGGTATATACAAACGGACGCTTGGGTTTCGCTAAACGCAATCTTGAAGATGAATCAAAAGATTTATCGCCCCTGCTTGATAGTATCCTTGAGCATGTGCCATGCGTATCTTTTCCCGAACTTGTACAAAAACCTTTGCGGTTTCAGCCCTTTAATTTGGGTTATAACGATTTTTTAGGGCGTATGGCTGTTGGGCGCATATATGAAGGCGTTCTTGCCGAAGGTGCCGGCGTGTTCGTCAAAAAACCAAATGGAGAAACGCGATCGGGTAAATTGACCAAGGTCTTTGTGTTTGAAGGTTTGGAAAAGAGGGAAGTTAAACGGGCAGAAGCCGGCGACATCGTTTTGATAGCGGGACTTCCCGATATTTATATCGGCGAGACCGTGACGACCGATGAACACGCCGAGCCGCTTCCCGCAATTGCTGTAGACGAACCCACTATTGCCCTGACGTTTCTCGTGAACAATTCGCCGTTGGGCGGTCGCGAAGGAGCGCATGTTACCTCGCGGCAACTTCGCGAATATTTGATGCGCGAACTTGAGGTAAACGTTGGTTTGCGGATAGATTTTTCTTCGAGCGACACGTTTCGAGTTTACGGCCGCGGCGAGCTGCATATCGCTATTTTGCTGGAAAACATGCGGCGCGCGGGCTTCGAAGTCCAAGTATCTCAACCGCAAGTTATTATCCATGAAGAAAACGGAAAAAGAACCGAGCCCTTTGAAGAAGTTATTATTGATATTCCTAAGGAATACCAGGGAATTATTATTGAGCGTTTAGGTTCGCGCGCCTTTGTGCTCAAGAATTTGTTTCAGCGCGATGATCTTATGCGGTTAATGCTGGAGGGCCCGACGCGCGGCATTTTGGGGTATCGCACTCAATTCGTTATTGATACAAAGGGTAAAGGCATTTTTACTTCTCGCGTTATCGGTTTTAAGCCCCTTGCCGGCGAAATTCAGAGACACGCGGTGGGCTCTATGGTTTCCATGGCGAATGGAAAAGCGTTAGGATACGCGCTCTGGGGTTTAGAGGAGCGGGGAGTGCTCTATATTGGGCCTGGCACTGAAGTGTATGAAGGCATGGTCATCGGGAACGCCGCAAAGGGGTTTGACATGCCGGTAAATCCCACAAAAGGAAAAAAACTTACTAATATGCGGGCAAAAGGATCCGATGAGGCGATCGTTTTGGTTCCGCCATTTGAATTAACCATTGAGCGGGGGTTAGAAGTAATGGCCGAAGACGAATACCTGGAAGTTACGCCCAAAAGCGTTCGTTTGCGGAAGCAATATCTTACGGAAAACGAGCGCTCAAAAATGCGTACACCATAATTATGTTGGTTGACGACGTTACTATTCGCGTAAAAACGGGAAGTGGCGGCAAGGGTGCCGTTGGTTTTGCCAAGACAAAAATGACGCTGGGGCCTACTGGAGCTCGGGGTGGCAATGGCGGAAGCGTTTATCTTGAGGCGGTGAACGATTTCGGCGCGCTTCGACGATTCCGTGCGGCAAAGGTTTTTGCAGCCGAAAACGGGCAGGATGGGCGCACCATGTATCGCGATGGGCGCGATGGAGCGGATCTTATACTTCGCGTTCCGCGCGGCACACTCGTGCACGATCTGACTGGTGGAACGGAACATGAGACGCTATTTATAGGAGAAAAAATACTAATTGCGAAAGGCGGAAGAGGAGGCAAGGGAAATTTTCATTATAAATCTTCCAGGCATACTTCTCCGACAAAATCGCAGCCGGGGTTTCCCGGCGAAGAGTACGTGTTGCATTTGACGCTCAAGCTTATTGCGGATATTGGGCTTGTTGGGCTTCCTAATGTTGGCAAATCAAGTTTTTTAAACATGGTAACAAATGCGCAAAGCCACGTAGCGAATTATCCCTTCACAACGCTTGAGCCGCATTTGGGGGTTTATGAGGGTCTTGTGCTTGCTGATCTCCCGGGACTTATTGAGGGTGCTTCCGCCGGCAAGGGCCTGGGTATTAAATTTCTGCGGCATATTGAACGTACAAAGATCCTATTTCATTTTATTGATGTGAATACCGAAGATCCGGTACGAGACCATAACATTATCCGCGGGGAGCTTGGCGCTTATAACCCCGCGTTACTTGAAAAGCCAGAGTATCTTTGGATCACAAAAATTGATACGGTAGAGAAAAAGCGTATCGTTGAAGTAAAGAATGCGCTCAGCAAACACTTGCCGAACAAAGAGATCGTGATGCTTTCGCTTGCAGGCACCGGCGAGATGGCCGATGCCTGCAAGCTTCTCAATCAAATCGCACAACTGGCTTTAGGCCCTGAAAGCACCAAAATTTCCCACGCGAAGCGCGGCTGAAATTTTGAGTGTCCCGAGCCACAGCTGAACGCAGTGAAGTCCTGAGCGCAACGAAGGGCGAGGGGCTACTGCTTGAGATAGGTTCCCTGGCCGGTTTGCACGGCGAGCGGGAGGCAGAGTCCAAGGTGCGTCGGAATGGTAAAATAAAAATACTCTGGAAGTCCTTGTGGGGTAAGGTAGAGAAATTCACGATCTCGAGGTGGCCAGCTCGAATTTTGCTCGCGAGTCGCGCGAGCGATCACAAAATTCAGAGCCCCGAGCGACCAAGGGAAGTCCCGAACGCATGTGAGGGGCGAGTCCCACAATTGCGGGACGACGAGGGGCACGAGTCAGCGCAGTCTGCCCTGATTGAGCCGAAGGGTATCGGGAAGATCGGACAACATAGAAAGAAAACCCATGACAATTACTTACAAAGATTTTGAAAAAGTGGATATACGGCTTGGAAAAATTGTCGAAATAGAAGATTATCCTAAGGCGAAAAAGCCCGCCTTTAAGCTGAAAATCGATTTTGGACCAGAGTTAGGAATAAAAACTTCAAGCGTGCAGGCGGTCGGAGCTCACACGAAGGAGGAACTCCGGGGGATGCTTGTCATTGGCGTGGTGAACTTTCCATCGAAGCGAATTGGCAACTTTGTTTCGGAAGTGCTAACACTGGGTTTCAAAAACACCAATGGCGATGGGTGGGTGCTCGTCGCGCCAACCAAAAAATCAGTAAAGATCGGCGACAAACTACGGTAAGAATCATTACACTTATGGCATTGCTTTATGGCGTTATGCGCGGTTTTTATGCGGGTATTGTGAAGCGGGGGCTTTTTTTATTTGAACCAGAAGCAGTTCATGTTCGCGCAGTATCTATTGGCGAATCCTTGGGAAAATCGCGCATTGCCCGCCGTGTTATTGGCGGGTTTTTAAAATGGGATTATCCGGAACTCACAACTTCCCTTTTCGGAATTACCTTTAAAAGTCCTATCGGGCTTGCTGCAGGATTTGATTATGAGGCGCGCCTTCCCACGCTACTCCCGTTTCTTGGATTTGGTTTTGGGACCGTGGGAACGCTTACGCATCGCCCTTACGGGGGAAATCCTCCCCCGATGCTCGGACGACTCCCGCAGTCGCGATCGCTTATGGTGAATAAGGGGTTTAAGAATCGCGGCGTTAGTGCCACTCTTGCGCCGTGGAATGCCGCGAAGTTTTCTTGTCCGGTTGGCGTAAGTATCGGCAAGACGAACGATGCGGATATTGCAACGCAGGCCGAAGCGGTCGCTGATGTCGTCAGCGGATTCCAGGATGCCGAAAGATCTGGTGTGGCGTTTTCATATTATGAATTGAATATCAGTTGCCCGAACCTCGCCGGATCCGTTGAATTTTATGATCCGGCGCATCTTGATGAGCTTCTTTCGGCTATCCGCGGACTCGGATTGTCCCGGCCAGTGTTTGTAAAAATGCCGATCTCAAAGACGAATCGCGAGATCGAGGGGCTGCTTGATATTATCATGCAATATCCGTTTATTGCGGCAGTTATTTTCGGAAACCTGCAGCGCGACCGTAAAAACCCAGCATTTGTTTCGGAGGAAGTAGAGCGTTTTCCAACGGGCAATTTCAGCGGAGCGCCCTGCCAAGAACGCTCGGATGAGCTCATTCGCTTGGCATACGAAAAATACGGGACGCGCCTTAAGATCATTGGCTGCGGGGGCATTTTTTCTGCCGAGGATGCCTATCGAAAAATCAGAGCAGGTGCCTCGCTCGTCCAGCTTATTACCGGGCTTATCTTTGAAGGTCCGCAACTCGTCGCGGAAATTAACAGCGGTCTTGTGCAATTGTTCAAACGCGACGGCTATCGTCACATCACCGAAGCGATTGGTTCGTCCGAGGCGCGTTAGGATGCAAAATACCATAAGCTCTTGCAAGCTGGGCGATTTTGTGCTAAGATACGTACCATAAGAAACGTAGCGATGGGTTGAACACTTTTACGTGAATCCAGGCATTGTCTTTCCGTAAGACGGCACGCTATGTGCTGTTTTGTTTTGCCCGCTCCATATATATGCATCAACAGATTGAATCACAACAAACAAACTCCGGTTTTTACGGGCTCGGCATTGCCCCGGGCCTTTTGACGGTTCTCGGACGGCTCAATTTCCAAACCCCGACGCCAATTCAGAAGCAGGCGATTCCGATCGCAATTCAAGGAAAAGATCTTGTTGGAATTGCGCAAACCGGGACTGGAAAAACCCTTGCCTTCGGTGTTCCCATGATCCAGCGTCTTACCCAAACAAAGGGCCAAGGCCTGGTTGTGTTACCGACGCGTGAACTCGCACTGCAGGTTGACGAAATGTTACGAGGCATTGGTCGCGCTGCGGGGTTACGAACCGCAGTGCTCATCGGCGGGCTTTCCCTTGCGCCGCAGATTCGTGCGCTCTTCAAAAACCCCCACGTTATCATTGCAACGCCAGGACGGCTTATCGACCACCTAAACCAAAAGAATCTCCGGCTCGATATGGTGCATATTGTCATACTCGACGAGGCGGATCGTATGCTTGATATGGGATTTCTTCCCCAAATCAACAAGATCCTTCAGGCGCTTCCCAAGCACCGGCAGACCATGCTTTTCTCGGCTACCATGCCGCAGGAGATCATGAAGATTGCAGCCGGACACATGAAGTTGCCTGTTCGAGTAGAAATTGCCCCCACAGGCACTACGGCGGAACGCGTTACGCAAGAGTTGTTTATTGTACCCAATGACCGGAAAATGACGCTGCTTGGAAAACTGCTTGAAACCCATCAGGGCTCAACGCTTGTATTTACCAGGACGAAGCACGGCGCAAAGAAAGTTGTGCGACAGATTCGGGCTTTTGGTATTAACGCCGCCGAAATCCATTCCAATCGCTCTCTAAGCCAGCGTCGTGAGGCGCTTGAGGGATTCAGATCGGGGAAGTATCGGGTGCTCGTTGCGACGGATATCGCCTCGCGGGGGATTGATGTGGTTGGCATTGAACTCGTGCTTAATTTTGATTTACCCTCAACATCGGATGATTACGTACACCGGATAGGTCGCACGGCGCGTGCGGGCGCTGGCGGACACGCGATAACTTTTGCAATGCCGGACCAACAGCGCGAGGTTCGCGCCATCGAACGGTTGATTCGAAAAACCCTGCCCATTTCAACTATGCCAGGGGTTTCTCACGCCACTTCTGCGTCCAGTACTTCATTCTCAAACCCTCCATTGCGCGCGTCTGGACAGCCGCATCGTGCGCAGGGAACCCCTTTTCATCATCGTCGTTATCACTATCGGCCGAGGCGCTCTCTGTCCTGATTGATTCTAAACTAAAGCCGCCCATGGGGCGGCTGAAACGTAGGTGGCTTTGGCTGCTATTTGGTGTTTGGCTATGAAAGATTGATAGCCAGCCGTTCGTATACTTCAACGGTCAGCTTTCGAAATGTTTCTCGTTTTCTCCAAAATTCGTTATAGTCGGATTCCTCGTTGTTTTGGATGCGTTTTAAGTCGTTAATGATCATATATCTGTCGTGTCCTAAGTCGCCGCCCGATTGGCCGTTGGTATCCTTAATTCCCTGATAGATCTTTTTTAGATGCGCGTATTTTGTCGGTAGTTTCAAATCTTTGTTTATTTCCGTACGGCGCGACAGATGTCCGGAAAGAGCCTTGTTTTGTTCAATGCATTCAACAAAATCGTGAATAGCTACGAAAAAGCCAAAACTCGCCGGTGTTGCAACGACTTTTTGGAGCTTTCGCTTCAGCGCGCGTTTTGTGTCTGTTGCGCGTTTCATATCAGGTTTCAAGCATAGCATAGCGGGAAAGAAAAAGCGAGTTTTTATATTTATCGCTTTTCGGATTAGATAGTTCGCCCACGCTTACTTTCTATCGATTCATCTGCACGCATCGGCGTGCTATCCTGAAAGTACCCAAGCTGTGGTTGATGATGATTCGATTAGCTTAATGAAATCCTATCCGAACGATTGAGAACTTATAATACTTAAAGATTATGAGCGGAAAGTTATCACGGTTTAAATATCGCTGGGCCGTTATTGTTGCAATCCTGTTGCTTGGCGCGATGGGGTGGGCGTATCAGCGTTATATAGATAACGAACTCGTACCCAAAGACCAGTTGTCGCTGCCAAACGCACAGGAGTCAGCAATCCCTCCGGCCGAAAAGCCGCAAGAAGAAACCGAAGCATCGGTCGCATATGGGGCGGAACAGGTCGTCTCTGGTTTGGTGGTTCCTTGGTCTATTGCCTGGACGAGTCCCGACCGGATGCTTGTTGCAGAAAGACCTGGGCGTATACGCGTAGTAAATCAGAGCGTTCTTGTCTCCGCGCCTCTCTTTACTTTTTCCGATGTGTCGACCCGTTCGGAGGAGGGATTGATGGGTTTGGTGGTTGATCCATCCTATGCGACGAATCATTTTCTCTACGCATGTTACGCATATACAAGCGGCGGAAGAATGGTTGATAAGGTCGTTCGCCTTGTTGATGAAGGAGCAAGCGCGCGAATAGAAAAAGTTCTTCTTGACCAAATTCCTGCTGCGCAATATCACGCGGGCTGCCGATTGGCTTTTGGTCCGGATGGAAAACTTTATATTACGACGGGAGATGCCACCGAGCGAACTCTTGCCCAGCGTTTAGATTCGCTTGCGGGCAAGATCCTTCGCATCAACCCCGATGGTTCGTACCCCGAAGGCAACCCCTTCCCGAATTCGCCGATATGGACGCTTGGCCACCGAAACCCCCAAGGCATCGCATGGCATCCGATTTCGGGAGAACTTTACGAAAGCGAACATGGCCCCACCGCAGGATTTGATGGTCCGGCAGGTGGAGACGAGGTCAATCGCATCGTTCGCGGTTTAAACTATGGTTGGCCTTTGGTCCATCACGACGAAAGACGCGAAGGAACGGTTCCGCCATTGTGGTTTTCGGGTTCTGTTGCAGAGGCGCCCGCTTCAGCCGCGTTTGTATCCTCAAGAAAGATTCCGCAATTTCAAAATAATTTTTTCGTTGGGGCCTTAAAGGGAGAAGGAATATGGCGGTTTGTCTTCGATGTCGCAGACCCCGACAAGATCGCAGGGGTTGAAAAGCTTCCTGAGGTTACATTCGGACGCATCCGCGCGGTTGCAGAGGGGCCGGATGGATACCTTTATTTTTCTACATCGAATCGCGACGGGCGCGGCAATCCTGCACCCGGGGATGACCGAATATTCCGACTCAAGCCAGTTAGTGTGCCATGAAACTATTTCCCTGTCGGTCTGCCCCTAAGGCAGTTTGAAGAAACGCCAAAGCGGGCGTTTTTTCTTGCAAGCAAAAGCGGTAGAATGAGGTTACAGTAAATCCGCCTTTATTTATGAGAACGTTTCTTACTATTTTAGTTATCGTTTTGGCCTTTTTGTCTTTTTACGCCGCAGACGCGCGGACGAATTGCGATTTGCAGCCAAAACCCGCGCTTGATTGCCCACCAGGATATTCGGTGATGTGTATTCCTGTCGGTGGCGACCATTGGGGCTGTGGTAAGGAAGCGAACGGACAGATTATTGAGTTGGTGCCTCTCGCTGATACAGAAACGAATACCGTTGACCAACAGCCCGTTTCTCAAACGGATCCCGCGACTCAACAACAAGAACAGCAACAACCGTCACCGTCCACGCCTGCCCCAATCTCGGATACGAGCGATTCAACTGTCGTACCATCGGAACAAACTTCAGCCCCGGCACAGGATTCTGTGTCGGATAGCCAAGAAGCGGTCGGGTCCTCTTTTCAAAACGATAATAGGGGAGCGGATCCCACGAACCTTGGAGCACGAAACATCCTTTTCCTGTTTCTCGTCGTTTTTGCATCAGGAGGAATCCTCGCGTGGTTCGCCTGGTGGGAATGGATGAAACGTCGAAAGATGACTGGGCCTAAAGCCGAGAGCGATGGCTCCGAAGGAAAGATTTGCCCAACGTGCGGCGGATCTGGGAAAATCAAGGAAAAAGTGAGAAAGTCGGCACCTTGCGACCATTGTAAAAAAACGGGTCGAGATATTTGCCATTATTGCAGCGGAACGGGGCGGTATGGCGTTGGCCTCGTCGTGCCGGAAACAGAAGATGATATTCAGAACTTCATGAAATGCGATTATTGTGAGGGGAGCGGTTTTAAGAACCCCCCCTTGCCGTGCTGTTTCTGCAAGGGGGAAAGGAAAATATGGTACGACGAATGGTATGAGAAAACCTGCCCGAAATGTAAGGGCACCGGCCGTGTATAAGCAATGGATTGGGAATTGCATCGCTCTTGCAGTCAGAATTTCTGAGTCGCGGTATCTTATGATTTACGCCGGTCAACCACGGCAATGGTTATGAAAAAACCATTCTTTGGCATTTTTGCTATTTTTGTTTTTATTCTCGGCGCAGGGGTTTGGTATCTGGCATATGATAACCGAATATCATTTGTGGCGCAGGAGAAGGTTGAGCTTTTTTATTATGATTCTAATAAAGACAAGGATGAAAGTGGAAATGTCCTCTGTAGTGAAAACGGATTAGTGCCGGTTGAGCGGAATATTCCGGCATCGGAAACGTTGATTAAAGATACGATTGCACTTTTGCTTGCCGGCGATCTTTCTACACAAGAGCGGGCACGGGGAATTGAAACCGAATACCCGCTTGAGGGTCTTGTCTTACAGGGAACTTTGCTTCGTGATGGGGTTTTAACGTTAGAATTTGACGATCCAAATTTCAAAACCGGTGGCGGATCCTGCCGGGTACGTATTCTTTGGCTGCAGATTGAGGCAACCGCAAAACAATTTCCCGAAGTCCAGCAGGTGCGGTTTCTGCCGGAAGAGCTTTTCCAGCCCTGACGCTTTTAGGTCGTTTGGTCTCCCCAAAAACCTCTCGAGTAAGCAACGAGGGGATTTTTACGTCATACTATTATGTATATGCGCCGACAAAGGATTCTTGCTATTTTTGCGCTTGCCGGGCTTTTATTAAACTCCGTGAGTTCCATGATTGTTGCCCGGGCTCAAGCTGCAGAAGTGCGGGCCATTGTTTTCCCAGTGCTTGGTTCCACAAGCTTTGGTAACGACTTTGGCGATCCGCGCTCGGGCGGCCGCGTGCACGAGGGGAACGATATTCTTGGCGCAAAAATGCAACCGCTTATCTCGGCGGTGGACGGTGAAATAGCATACGTTGCATACCCCGAGCCCGACTGGGGCTTTGGCGTATATATTCGCGATCGAGACGGCTACCAATATCGGTATCTTCATATGAACAATGATACGCCGGGTACGGATGATGGCCGCGGCGGCGGGATGTTGGCCTATGCACCCGATATTATGCCGGGCAACCCTGTGGTGAAGGGTCAGCTTATTGGTTGGATGGGGGACAGCGGCAATGCTGAAGGCACCCGTTCGCATTTGCATTTTGAGATACGACAGCCCGGAGGCAATCCCATTAACCCGTACGAAAGCTTACTTGCGGCAGAGCGTCGTATTGCAGCCGTACCCCGCCCCCCAATGCCGGCCGAAACTTTGCCGTATGGAGAACTTGAAGTGGGAGCCGCAGTTGCGGTGGGGAATTTTGATAATACGCCAACCATGGAGTTTGTCACGGGTCCGGGACCCGGAGGTGGCCCGCATGTACGAACGTTCGACGGCAATGTTGTGCTATCCTCTCCCGACCGCTCATCGGATCACAATCACACTAGCCAGTCGTTGACTATTTCGCGCCCGCTTGGTTTATCGTCGGGTGATGTTATGCTTGCGGCGATCGCCACGCGTAGCTCGCCTCTCATTTCAGCGCCGTTTGGGTGGATCATGGTCCGCAACGACGTTATTTCCGGAAATCTTACCCAGGCAATGTATACAAAGACCGCGTCTGGCAACGAACCCTCGTCTTATACATGGACGTTTTCCCAAGCCGTTGTAGCATCAGGCGGCATTCTTTCATTTGATGATGTTGATGCGACAAATCCCGTGGAAGCGCATGGTGGAGAGGTGAGCGAAACGCCCTCATTTAATATTGTCGCGCCGGCGCTTACCACACGATCACCAAACATGCATGTGGTCGGATTTTTCTCATCCGCATCGGATACGCATATAAGGCCGCCGCAGGACATGACCGAACGGTGGGACGAAGATTCCAACGAGGATACTCTTAACGTAACGATCGAAGCGGCAGATATGTTGCAGACAACAGCGGGAAATACCGGCACAAAAGAAGCCGTTGCGAACAATGAAGCGCAATCCATTGGCCAGCTCGTTGCATTACGGATCCGCACAACGGCATTAAACTTCAAACCCGCAAGTTTTTATGCTTACGCACCAGGTTTTATTGGCGGCATCGATGTTGCCGCAGGTGATGTTGATGGCGATGGCGTTGATGAGATAGTTACAGCCGCTGGTCCAGGCGGTGGACCGCATGTACGAATTTTTAAAGCGGATGGCACTCCCGTTGGCAATGGTTTTATGGCATATGACCCTGGGTTTGTCGGCGGCGTCCGCGTTTCCGCAGGTGATGTTGATGGCGATGGCAAAGCAGAGATAATTACTGGAGCCGGTCCGGGAGGAGGTCCACACGTACGCGTTTTCCGTGCGGACGGGACACCCGTATTAAGTTTTTTTGCCTACAATGCAAACTTCCGCGGCGGAATTGACGTAGGAGCTGCAGACGGCACCATTGCGACTGGCCCGGGAGTAGGAGGCGGCCCGCATGTGCGCGTCTTTGATAAATCGGGAAATATAAAGAGTGAATTTATGGCATACGACCCACTGTTTAGCGGTGGTATACGTGTTGCTACAGCCGAAATGCGTTTTAGCTTTTCGGGTCCGGAAATCGTAACATCACCCGCAAGCGGCGGTGGTCCGGATTTCCGAATGTTTAGCCAGACGGGCGAGCAGTTAGATCAAGTGCAGGCATTTGAGGAGTGGTGGATAGGAGGATTTGAAATAGGTGCGGGAGACGGA
>Ga0209542_10010168_pt1 | contig 17055 bp, 20 predicted proteins | sample RifCSPhighO2_01_FD_184028 | JGI IMG/M metagenome (GOLD analysis project Ga0209542, IMG submission 184028) | Soil microbial communities from Rifle, Colorado - Rifle CSP2_plank highO2_0.1 (SPAdes) (version 2) | ecosystem: Environmental > Terrestrial > Deep subsurface > Rock core/Sediment ...
CCTTAGCTTAGCTGATTCTTAGCTAGAATCTCTAGCCCGTAAGGTCCTAAAACCTCAATCAGGTTGTTAGATTGACCGCTCCGGCACCCCCTCATGTGTATTAGAATTTATTTGTAGATCTTTAAAAAAGTATCTATTGGTTTTCGGTGGATTAGAAATAAAATTTAAATACTTATCTCATTTGCAGATATATATGGAAAAAAGAGGTCAGTCTGATTTGGCTCTAAAAGTTGTTTTGGTTTTAGTTCTGATTATTATTATTTTATATATCTTGAGAGCTTTTGAAATTATTTGAGGAATATATGCAGATATTTTGGGATTTGAATAATTTTGTAGTGGGTTTGATAAGTTGTTTTGCTATTGAGTTTTTAAGAATAAGAAATAAAAATATTAAGACTTATGAAGGTGAAAGTAAATTTGTTAAAATTATGCTTTTTTTAGTTTATGTTTTGCTTGGTGGATTTTTTGTTATGCTTCTTAATCCAAATAATGTAGTGAGTGCTATAATTCTTGGTGGGGCATGGGATAGATTTTTAATATCTCAGATAGAAAGTATTTTTGGGAAAAATGAGTCTTGATTTTGTAATTTATTTTAGAGGATTAAAATTTTGATTAATTAAATTCTGCAATGGTAAGAATAAAGGTTGAGGTAAATTATTATTTTTGAAAAATGTTTGCATATTAGAATTATCTATTTCTTACCTTTATTACTTTTAACATTACGATTTAATCTTTTTAATTTGTATTTCTTTTGCCATGAATACTTTCTAATTGTTGTAGTATTTCCATAACCACAAGAACTACATGTTTTTCTCTTAACATGATAAGAAGGTTTACCACATCTTCTACATCTTACGTGTAGTTTAATTCTTCTCTTTGTTCCTTTAGATGGGGTACCTTTTGTCATCTTCTTATGCAGGTGAGATTAATACTATTGTATCTCCTCTTACGAATGCTGTACCAATTTTTCTTTTTAATTGACCGTCAGCATGTTCTTCAACATCATCTAATACTGTATTAATATGAATATCGAATGCTTTTAATGTTCCTACAAGTTGCTTTCCATTCTTAAGTTCAACTATAATTCTTTTGCCTCTTGAATTGTTTAAAGCATCTAATGGCCTTTGCGCTTCCATGGTTAAACCCCCTATTAAAATAAGGTTTAGTTAGCTAATGGTGTGTATTTAAAGGTTTCGTCTTGATTTGGAATTAAGATGAACATTAACTTTTTAAATGTAATAACTTTGTGTTTTTAATTGTGGTAGAGATCAAAGATAGTAAATGGATTAAGGATTTTGAAAAAGATATTTATACTTCTTGGAGAAATAGTGGTGTTTACAAATTTAATAAAAATACTAAGAAGAAAATTTATTCTATAGATACACCGCCTCCTTATGTTAATACACCAATACATATTGGACATGCTACTGTTTATTCTTTGATGGATATGTTTGCTAGATTTAAAAGAATGACTGGGTATGAAGTTTTGTTTCCATTAGGATTGGATAGAAATGGATTACCGATTGAAGTTGCAGCTGAAAAAAAGTTTAATATAAAATTAACTGAAACACCTAGGGAAAAGTTTGTGGAATATTGTGAAAAAGTTTTAGCTGAATCTAGTGATATTACAACTGATTCTTTTATGAAATTAGGGATCAGTTTTAATTCTTTTGTTAAAGGAGAAAAAGCTGGTGATGTTTACCATACTGATTCTAAAGAGTATAGGACGTTAACACAGAATACGTTTATTGATTTGTGGAATAAAGGTTTGATTTATGAAGCTGAATATTTGACTAATTATTGTCCTGGTTGTAGAACTACACTTGCTGATTCTGAAATTGATAGAAAAGAAAAAAATAGTTTTTTGAATTATGTTAAGTTTAAGTTGAACGGTTCTAAAGAAGATTTAATTATAGCTACTACAAGACCTGAATTGTTGTGTACTGCTGCTGTTATAATTTATAATCCTAATGATAAGAGATATAAAAAGTTGAAAGGTAAAACTGCTATAACTCCTATTTTTAATATTGAAATTCCAATTATTGAGCATGTACAAGCTGATCCTAAATTTGGTACTGGTTTAGTTTTTATGAGTAAGAGTGCTGGTGATCAGGATGCGGTTCGATTTTTAAGAGAAATGGGTATTGATCCAGTATCTTGTGTTGGTATTGATGGTAGAATTAATGAGAAAGGTGGATATTTGAAAGGTTTGAAGACTACTGATGCTAGAGATAAAATTATTAAAGATATGAAAGAAAAAGGGTTGCTTGAGAAGCAAGAGGAATTAGTTCATAGTGTTCCTATTTGTGAAAGAAGTAAAGATGAGATTGAATTTGTTTCTATGAAAGAATTTTATTGTAAACAAGTTGAATTTAAAGATAAGGTTAAGAAAATTTCTGAAAAATTAAATTTTTATGATGAGTCTTCAAGGCAGATGCTTTTAGATTGGATTAATTCTGTTTCAATTGATTGGCCTATTTCTAGAAGAAGATATTATGGTACGGAAATTCCGTTATGGTATTGTGAAAATTGTGATTATGTTCATGTTCCTAAGAAAGACAAATATTATCAACCATGGAAGCAAGATCTTGGGATTAAAACTTGTCCTAAATGTAAGGGGAATAAGTTTAGAGGTGAACAGAGAGTATTTGATACTTGGTTTGATTCATCAATTTCACCGTTGTATGTTTTAATGTATGAGAGAGATGAAAAATTTTATAGAGCAAATTCTCCTTGTAGTATACGGCCTCAAGGGAAAGAAATTATTAGGACTTGGTTATATTATACATTATTGAAATGTTATTTGTTGACTGGTAAAGTAATTTTTAATGATGTATGGATACATTACCATGTTGTTGATGATCAAGGTACAAAGATGTCTAAGAGTAAAGGGAATGTTATTGATCCTCAAATTATTATTGATAAATATGGTGCGGAACCTTTTAGGTTGTGGATTGTAACTGAGGGTGATATTACTAAATCTGATGTTAGATGTTCATTTGATAGGATTGAAGGTGCACAAAAAACGTTGAATAAATTGTGGAATGTGGCTAGATTTATTTCTATGTTTCCTAAGAAAGATAAAGTTAAGAAATTGAATGATTTAGATAAATGGATTATTGGTGAATTAAATAGATTAGTAATATTATCTAAGGAAAGATATAGTCAATATGATTTCCACACTTCTATTGTACAAATCAAACATTTTATTTGGGAAACTTTTGCTTCACATTATGTTGAATTAGTTAAAGCTAGAGTTTATAATCAGGATAAAGAGTTTAGTGTTGATGAACAGAATTCAGGGTTGTATACTCTTTACTATTGTATGGATGTTTTATTGAAATTGTTAGCTCCTGTTGTACCTATGTATTCTTCAAAATTATACCAAGAAATTTTTGGTGAAGATGTACATATGAGTGAATTTCCTGTTGGTGTAAAAGAAAAAGAATTAGATTTTAGTACTCCAGAATTAGTTGAATTAAATAGTAATATTTGGAAATTGAAAAAAGATAATGGATTGGCATTAAATAAGGAAGTTAGTAAAGTTGTGATTTCTGATAAATTTAAATGCATATCTAAAGATTTGGTTAAAGCTCATAAGATTAAAAATTTGATTTATGGTAAGTTTGAGGTTAAGATATGAATTTAAAAGATAGACAGAAGTTAAAAAAATTAATTAGAGAGCTATCATCTATTCGGGGTAGGCATACTGAATTAGTTTCGGTGTATATTCCTGCTGGATATGATTTAAATAAAATTATTTCTCATTTGTTACAAGAACAAGGTACAGCTTCTAATATTAAGGATGCAAGAACTAGAAATAATGTTATTGATTCATTAGAGAGAATGATTAGAACTTTAAGATTGTATAAACATACACCTGAAAATGGATTAGCTATTTTTTCGGGAAATGTTTCTAAAAATGAAAGTAAGATTGATATTCAAGTTACTGTTTTTGAACCTCCTGAACCTTTGAAAGTTAGAATTTATAGATGTGATCAAACTTTTGTTACTGATATTCTTCAGGAAATTATGGGTGCTCGAGAAGAGTTTGGATTGATTACTATGGATAAACGTGAAGCTACAATTGGAATATTAAGAGGTACTAGTATTATAGTTTTGGATAATATGACTAGTAATGTTCCTGGGAAAATAAAAGCTGGTGGTCAGAGTGCAGCTCGTTTTTCAAGATTAAGAGAAGGTGCAGCTATTGAATTTTATAAAAGAATTAGTGAAAGAATGAATAAAGAATTTTTAATGAAGAAGGATTTGAAAGGTATAATTCTTGGTGGTCCTGGGCCTACAAAAGAAGAATTTCAAGATTATTTGAATAATGAACTTAAAAAGAAATTGATTGCTATCCAGGATATTACTTATACTGATGAAAGTGGATTACATCATTTAGTTGAAAAATCTACTGATGTACTAGCTAAAGAAGCTGTAATTGAAGAGAAAAAAATTATGCAAAAATTTTTTGAAACTTTAGGAAAAGAAATGGATAAAGTAGCTTATGGTATGGCTGAAGTTAGGAAAGCACTTGAATTTGGTGCTGTTGATACTTTGCTTGTTTCTGAAGATTTAGATGAAGATGTTATAGAAGAACTTGAGAAAAAATGTGAAGAATACGGTACTAAATTACAACTTATTTCTAATGAGACTAGGGAAGGTAAGCAATTGATTGATTTAGGTGGGATTGCTGCTCTTCTTAGGTATGCAATTTCTTAAACTGGTGATGTAACTTTTTCCCGGTCTTGTTTAAATTTTTTCAGTAATAATTATAAATTATGAAAACTATTTAATCTAAAAATGAAGAATCTAAAGAAAGGTTATTGTGAATTTTGTGGATTTAAATTAAATATTGATGGAGAGTGTCCTAACCCTAGGTGTAGAATGTTTAAACATGAGGATTATGTACCTGAAGCTAAGGAGTAACTTTTAAAAGTATACAATTTGTGGATATATTTTATGGATGAGATTAAAAATAAAATTGAAGCTGTATTATTTACATTAGGGAAGTTTGTTAGTGTAGAAGAATTAGCTAGAGCTTGTGAAATTGATTCTATAACCATTGTTCAAGAAAAATTAGAAGAATTAAAAAAAGATTATGAAACTAAAGATGGAGCTATTGAAATTCAACAAGTTGATAATTTGTATAAATTAAATGTAAAAAAACATTATGGTTTGTTAACTAATAAATTATTATCTGCTTCTGAGATGGATGGACCTACAACTAAAACTTTAGCTGTAATTGCGTATAAAGCTCCTACATTACAAGCTGAGATTATACACATAAGAGGTAATAAGGCTTATGATCATATTCAACAATTGAAAGAAAATGGGTTAATTATAAGTGAACCTAAGGGAAGAAGTAGGTTAATTAAATTAACTCCACAATTTTATGATTATTTTGATACTGCTGAACCTGAAGTTAAGAAACAGTTTTTGGAATTAGAGAAGAAGTTGAGATCTGGAGTTGACGTTAGTGAGAAGAGTGATTCTGAAAAAGTAGAAGAAGCTGTATTGGATGAAAAAGAAGATATTGAAGAAGCTCAAGTTGATGAATCTGAAGATAAAGTTGATGATGAAGAGAATTTAGATGAAGAACCTGAAAATACTGATAAATGATTATATTATCCCTTATTTTTAAAATTATTCTGGAGTATATAAGAAGATTTAAATCATAATTTTACTTTTATCTGCTTATGGAATGGGTTGTTTTAGTGTATTTATTTTTTGTACTTATTACTATTTACCTCTATACTTTGTTTTTGATTTTGTTTTTTAATAATAGAGATAAGTTATTTGAAGAAAAAATATCTACTAATTTGAAAAGTGTTACTATTTGTATTCCTGCTTATAATGAAGAAGATACTATAGCTGATACTATTAAGGCTGTATTAGCTTCTAATTATCCTAAAGAATTACTTGAAGTTATTGTTGTAAATGATGGTAGTATTGATAGGACTTCTGAGATTGCTAAACAATTTCCTGTAATTGTTCTTGATAAAAAGAATGAAGGGACTAAAGCTGCTGCTGTTAATTATGGATTGAAGCATGCTAAAAATGAATTATTTGGTGTGGTGGATGCTGATTCATATCCTGAACCTGATGCTCTTTTGAAGGTTGTATCTTTTTTTGATGATGCTGAAGTTGGTGCTGCTACAACTTGTGTTCGAGTTAAGAATAAGGAAGTTTTACTTGGTAAATTACAGAATATTGAATATACATTAATTGCTTGGGTTAGAAAGTTATTGGAATTTATTAATAGTGTTTATGTTACTCCTGGACCTTTAAGTGTTTATAGGAAAAAGATTATTGATGATATTGGTGGTTTTGATCATAATATTTTAACTGAGGATATTGAAATTGCTTGGGGTGTACTTAGAAGAAAATGGAAAATTAAAATGTGTTTGTCTGCTAGAGCTTATACTACTGTTCCTGAAACTTTGAAAGGATGGTGGAAACAAAGATTGAGATGGGATATTGGTGGTATTCAAACTTTTTTGAAGCATAGAGATGTAATTGGTAAAAGTAATTATGGAATGTTGGGTGTTTTTGTTTCTCCTTTTTTTGCTAGTACATTTGTATTAAGTTTAGTTGGATTTGGAGTATGGGTATATCTTATTAGTACTAAACTTACTCAATCTGTTTTTAGGTGGTTGTATAGTGTTGAAACTCACAGTGTTGTTTTACAAGTGAAATCTTTTTATTTGACACCTACCGTATTTATGGTATTTGGTAGTTTATTGTTAATGACTTACTTTATTTATTTAGGATATGCTTTGAAAACTTTAGATAAAACTAAAGTTACTTCTGGAAGAAAGAGTATAATTTTAATTTACTTATTTATTTACTTGTTAATGTATCCATTAGTATTTTTACAATCTATTTATAGGGTACTTATAGGAAAGTTCCAATGGTAGATATTCAGAAAGATGTTTTTTGGAAAGCCGGAGTAATTACAGTTGTTGTATTTTTGTTAGGTGTTGGATTAGGATATACTTTAGAATTAAATCGGATTAGTGATATTCGTGATGATTACAAAGTTATTGAACTTGAATGGGCTGATGCAAAATTACAATCTTTATATTATCAATTTTTGAATCCAGAATCTTGTGATGCTGCGATTAGAGAAAATCTTAGATTTAGTGATCGAGCTTATGAACAAGGATTGAAATTAGACAGGTATGAAAATGCTAATCAATTGTCTTCTGAAATGGAATATGAGAAAAAAAGGTATGCTTTACTTAAAGTTGAATTCTGGATTAATTCTGTTAATTTAAAAAAGATGTGTAATGCTGATTATATGAACTTATTATATTTTTATTCTAATGACCCTTCAATTCCTATGAAATCTGAACAAGATACACAATCTGTAATTTTAAAAGAATTAAAAAATGAGAAAGGAAATAAATTAATGTTAATACCATTACCTGTTGATATGGATATTGCTACTATAAATGTTATAAAAGATACTTATAATATTACTATTACACCTACTTTAATAATAGACAGTAATATTAAACTTGAAGGTGTACAGGATTTAGAAACTATTAAAAAATACATTATTTAAAACTTTGATATGAGTTGTGAATTATGCGGTAGGGAAGTAGAAGAATTTGTTAGTGCTGTAATAGAAGGTAGTACTTTACAGGTTTGCTCTAATTGTTCTAAATTTGGTCAGGTTGTTGAAAGGAAAGGTAAAATTAATGTTAAACCTATTAAACAGGTTAAGAGAAGTGAACCTGATGATATTGAATTTATTGTTCCTGAATGTTTTAAATTAATTAAAGAAGCTAGAGAAAGAAAGGGTTTGACGCAGGAAGAATTAGCTAAGAATATTAATGAAAAAGTATCTTTAATTCATCAAGTTGAGTCTGGACATATGAAACCTGATTTGAATTTAGCTCTGAAAATTGGAAAATACTTTGAGATTAGGTTGGTTGAAAAATATGTTGAAGCTGATGTTAAGGAGTTACAAATTGATTTTAAAAATAAAAATTTGACTATTGGAGATTTAATTAAATTTAAAAAAAATGAAAAAGACTGAACTTGAACTGGAATTATCTAAATTAAAACTTGTTGAAAATCCTAAAGTTTTTCTTGAACAATATGGTACTCATGCTGATATTGCTGCTGAAGCTTTATGGTTGGCTTATATCAGTGGTGATATTGAAAATAAAGTTGTTGTGGATTTAGGATGTGGGAATGGTATTCTTGGGATTGGTGCATTGTTATTAAATGCTAAGAAAGTTTATTTTGTTGATATTGATAAAGATTCAATTAATGTTTGTAAAGAAAATTTGAAAATGATGGAATTAGATGGTGAAGTATTTTTAAAAGATGTAAATTTGTTTGACAAAAAAGTTGATACTGTTTTACAGAATCCTCCATTTGGTGTACAAGTTGAACATGCAGACAAGAGATTTTTAGAGAGAGCGATGGTTCTTAGTAATGTTATTTATAGTATTCATAAAATTGAGAGTGAAAAATTTATTAAAAAATTGTCTAGGGATAGAGGATTTGTTTTAGAAGGTGTTAAATCATTTAGAATGAAATTGAAGAAAACTCAGAAATTCCATACTTCAGATTCTTATTCTGTTAAAGTTGGGTGTTTTAGAATTATTAAAAATCTAAAGATTTAAATTCTATTTAAGTTATTAAATTTTTGTGGATAGAGTTGTTGAAAATAATTTGAGATTAATGGAAAGTAATGAGTATGGTGGCATGCGTTATATTTTAGGAGCTGAGAGTATTAATGGTTATGCTGGAGAATGGAAAAAATATCCTTGTATATCTGCAAATTTTTTATTTGATCCTAATACAGGTGCGATAGGGATATTTACAAATTATGGGAATGTTCCTGAACAATTTGTTTCTTTTTCTAGTGCTATATTTCGTCTTGCTTGCAAGTTTGAGAGAGGTAAAAAACCAGAATATACCTCATTGCAAAAATTTTGGTATAACATCTTTGGTTATCCAAATTATATTCCTGTACCTATTTTAACTTATTATATTATAGAATATATTCCTACTAGTCATAGGAAAAGAAGCATAACTACAACTAGGGTTGCATTGGATATTTTGGGAAAGACCATGGATAATTATAACGCTTTATATGGGTTTAATCCTTAAAATTTATATTCTCTATTAACTATTAGTTTCTAAATGGAAAGAATTGTTAAATCTAATTTGAAGTTAATGCTTAGTACTGAACCAGGTGGTATGCAGCTTTTAATATCACGAGAAAGTATGGGTGGTTATGTTGGACAATGGAGAAAATATCCTTGTGTGGCTGCTCGTTTTAACTATGATTCTGAAACAGGTGGGATTGTTTATTTTGGAAATATCCAGGATTTGCCTCAAAATATTAGGAATTTGAATTTGACTAGTGGTTTGTTTAGAATTGCAATTAATCCTGCTCCATATCCAGAATATAACTTTTTGCAAAGAATATGGCATAAATTTTTTCCTTATAGAGTAGATTCAGATTATATAATAGAATATATACCTGATGATGGTGAAATATCTGATAGAGCTATGAATAATCTTGAGCAAACTATTGTAAATTATAATACTTTATATGGGTTTAATCCTTAAAAAAAGATAGGTTTTTAAATACTAATTTTTGTTAAAAATTAAGTAAAGAATAAGTAAACGGATGGTCTATTAAAATGGAATTAAATGTTCTTGAGAATGATAACGGAATTTTAAGGATAGAGATTAAAGGAGAGGGACATACTTTATGTAATGACTTAAGAGAAGAATTATCTAATGATAAGAGTGTTGATGCTGCTGGTTATACTATTGAAAGCAAGCTTATGAGTTCCCCTATTCTTTTAATAAAAGGTAAAGATCCAAAAAAATCTTTAGAAAAAGCTATAGACAACATCAAGAAAAGAAATGAACAATTAAGAAATTTATTATTAAAAGCAAAATGAATCTTGATGATGGTAAATTATTAGTTAATATTGCTAGATCTTCTATTTCTTCAATGTTTTCAGGTGATACTGTAGAGATACCTAAAATTGATATTGGGAGTGGAGTTTTTGTTAATATTTTAATGAAAGATGGTGAATTTATTGCTTCAAGAGGTGTTACTGAATTAAAGAGGTCAATTGGTGAAACTGTTTCTAAAGTTGCTAAAATGGCTGCTTTTAATGAGACTAGACCGATTAAACAAAAAGATTTGAATAATATGTTAATTGAGGTTTGTATTTTAAATAATCCTGAATTATTAATTGTTAAAGATCATAAAGATTATTTTAATAAAATTGAATTAGGTAAACATGGTGTTATGGTTGAATGTGAAGGTATAATTGATTTATTATTACCTAGAGTGGCTATTGATCATAATTTAGATGTGGAAAATTTATTATCTTCTTTATGTGATAAAGCTGGATTATTAGCTGAGACTTGGAAAGAGGTTGAAGCGTGTAAAATCTTTATTTTTACTGTAGAAATATTTAAAGAAATTGATATTGGTGTGGTAGAGAGGGGGTAAGTATTATATATTTTACTTACTTTGTATGAAAAATGAAGGATTTTATTAAACAAGTTATAAAATTTATATGGTATGATGATTCTATGTTATCTTGGATTGTTAATATTCTAATTGCTTTTATTTTAGTAAAATTTGTTATATATCCTTTATTAGGATTATTTTTGGCTACTAGTCATCCTTTAGTTGCTGTGATTAGTGGTTCAATGGAACATGATCTTAATTTTGATCAATGGTGGGAAGAAAATAAAAATTGGTATGAATCTAAGGGAATTAGTAAAGAAGATTTTAAGGATTTTTCAATGATGAATGGTTTTAATAAAGGTGATATAATTTTGTTGAAGGGTAGTGACAAATATGAAGTTGGTGATGTTATTGTTTATGTTAATCTTAATCATCCTAATCCGATTATCCATAGAATAGTTCAAACTAGTGTTGAAGATGGGAAAGTTATATATATTACAAAGGGTGATAATAATGCAGTTCAAGACCCATTTGAAGTTGACAATGTTATTGGAGAGGCTGCGGTTAGAATCCCATTATTAGGTTGGGTTAAAATTATATTTACGACGATTATTAATAGGATTGTAGGGGGAATTTGAATATGTTATTTTGCTCTAAATGTGGAGCTATGGTTGTTCCTAAGAAAGATGGGAAGAAAATAGATTTAGTTTGTGCTTCCTGTGGGACTATTTCTAATAAAAAAGAAAAAATTCTTGTTCAAGAAGATGTTGTACTTAGTAAGATGGATCAGATTGAAGTTGTTGATAAGGTTGTTGAAACTTTACCTAAGATTACTGAAGAATGTCCTAAATGTAAAAATATGAAAGCGTATTATTGGCTTGTTCAAACTAGAGCTGGTGATGAAGCTTCTACTAGATTTTTTAAATGTGTTAAATGTAATCATACATGGAGAGACTATAGTTAGATTAGATTACCAATATTCTTATAAATAATTGATATAGATTAGGATCTATGAGATTAACATTAGCTGATTCAAAATATTTAACAGATAGTATTTCTATTTTATCTGAATTAGTTAATGATGTTAGATTAAAATGTGACAAGAATCAGATTGAAATTATAGCAATGGATCCTGCAAATGTTGCTATGGTTGTTTTTAGATTATTGAGTTCTGCTTTTACTGAATATAAGGTTGATGAAGATGTTGAGATTTGTGTTTCTTTAGATGCTTTAAAACAAGTGCTTAAACGAAGTAAGCCTTCAGATTTATTGACTTTAGAATTAGATAAAGAAAAAAATAAATTAAAAGTTAAAATTGTTGGTGAGAGTTCTAGGACATTTAATTTGGCTTTGATTGATATTAATGATAGTGAACAAAAGATTCCTAGTTTGAAATTCCCGTTAACTGTTGACACGCATAGTAGTGTGTTTGATGAAGCTATTGCTGATATGGGTATTATTTCTGAATCTGTAATTTTTAATACTGAAGCTAATAAATTTGTTTTAAGATCTGAAAGTAAATTACATAATGCTAGGGTTGAAGTTGGTAGTGATGCAGAAACTGTTGTTGAATCTGAGAATACTGATAATGTTAAATCTAAATATTCTTTAGAGTATTTGAAAAAAATGGTTAAGGCTAGTAAATTAAGTTCTAATGTTAGGATTCAATTTGGTCCGAGTTATCCATTGAGATTAGATTATACTGTTAAGGATAAATTTCAATTGGTTTTCTTATTAGCACCTAGATCTGATCAATAATAATTTTCGTGAAAGTTAACAAAGCAAAAATTAAATCTTGAGAAAACAGAATAATAACTTTTGAAACAATCTTGTAAGATTGATCAACATCTGAAATTTAACAAAACTAGGATTACATTTGTTGAGAGTAATTCAATAACGAAATTTTTTTGTTATAAAAAAGAAAAAAATAAAGGTGTAAAACCCCACCTAAAATGAATAATGAATATTAATTAAATTCTTTACCATTCTGCTTCATCGTCATCATCATCGTCATCATCATCATCGTCGTCTTTATCATCGCCATCATCATCGTCGGCGTCCATTAACCACATTTTCTTGAATTGTTCTTCACTCATTTTTATTTCCTCCTAAATTTTTGGATGGATAGAAATTATCTATCACAAAATATCATTTCATTGGAGGTTGCTGAGGAGGTTGAGTGTATATAAAGTTATCGCTTGTAATTTTTTAGGAAAAAATTAAGTAAAAATAACGATTAATTAATTGAAAGGATTATAGAATTTGGTTAGAAATAGTGCGCCGGCGAGGGGAATTTCAAACCTTGGTAAACCAAAAGCTTTTTGAACCCCTAAGTCCTTATGGACGCTAAGGTGTTAGCTTAGTGGATTACCGGATTATCCTACGCCGGCACACCACTTTGTTTTTCTTTTTTGCTTTAAATGTGTTTACTAAAAATTTCAGAAATTCTTTTGATTTTCTCCAGAAATATTTCATTTAATTTTGAAAATATTTTAATTTTAATAACAAAAAGGTTTTAAAGATTGGTTGATGTATTAAAATTGGGAAAATGAGGTGTAAGTTTGTTAGAATTAAAGCTGTATTATTAATCTACTTTGTTATTACAATTGGATTTTCTTTATATCAGTCTGAAAATGTTGAAGCTGAGCAACGAGCTTGTTGTGAAAAAACTAGATCTGGTGATTATTGTTCTTTTACTAATGAAAATAATTGTGATTCTAATTTTAGAAAAAGTTTGACTTCATGTGAACAGACTTCATTTTGTGGTGAGGTTTGTTGTGTTGGTAAGGATGCTTGTTTTTCTAATGTTGGTAGAGCTCAATGTATAGCTAATGGTGGAGTACCAAATAATGATGCTACATGTGGATCGATAAGTGAATGTAGATCTGGTTGTTGTGTTGTTGGTAATCAATGTTCTTATACTACTGAAAATAATTGTAAAAGTTTAGTTTCTGGGTTTTCTTTAGATTTTGATTTTAGGAATGTTAATTCAGAGTTAGCTTGTTTGAATATTTGTGCAAATCAAGAGCAAGGATGTTGTGTTGATAGTTGTTCTTATGGTTCTTCAAGTACTTGTAATGGTGAATTTAAATCTGGTAAGACTTGTAATTCTGTTGCTAAATGTTCTAGTTGTGTAAGTAAAGCTAAGAAGGGTTGTGTTGGTGAAGATGTTTATTGGTTTGATTCTTGTGGTAATAAAGAAGGATTAGCTCAAGATTGTAATTATATTGATGGTAATATTTGTTTAGAAAAAGATGATAGTGCGCAATGTTCTGATTTAAATTGTGAAACTACAACTAGGTATGAAGGTTTGGATTATACTGGTGGATCTAAAAGTCATGGTGAATCTTGGTGTGTTTATGAAAGTCCTACTGGTAATTTCTTGGATAGACCTGGAAGTAGGCATTATGAATTTTCTTGTATTAATGGAGAAGAAGTTGTTAATCCTTGTAGGGAACTTAGACAAGAGATTTGTGTGCAAAGTAAAAATGATAAAGGTGAATATGGGGCTTCGTGTTTAGATAATGATATTTATGATTCTGCTATAACTGAAAAGATATCTACTGTACCTCAAGGTAATAGATTTTGGGATACTGATGAAACTAATGAATGTAGTGAAGGAAGTTCTAGTTGTACTGTAATTTTTGTTAAAGAGTTTACTGGTGCGAGTTGGCATTGTGAAGCTAATTGTCATTGTATGGATGAGAAATTTATCAGTCAAGCTGCTGCTCAATGTAAACAGTTTGGTGATTGTGGTGCTGATTTGAATATTCTTGGTGAAAGAGGAGATAAAGGTTTGAAAGTTGATTGGAGTGGACATAAATCTCAAGGTAGAAATCCTGTAAAAGTTGATGAAGATTATTGGAAAGAATTAGATTTGAAAGGTATATTTGGTGGAATGGAATTTTTAGGTAATGAGTTGAAAGATATTTTAGGAAAAGATCCTAAAGATTTGAGTACTGCTCAAGATATTACAACTTATTCTGCTGTTGGTGGTGCTGTTGGTGCTGCTGTTATACTTTTAAATGTGGGGTTAAGTTTTAGTTTAGTTGCTGAAGCAGTTTCAACTGTAGCTACTACTATTGCTTTAGGTGCTGCTACTGGTGCTGGTGGATCTGCTGCTGTTAGTGGTGCTGCTGCTCCTATTCTGACTACATTTGCGGCTTTTGCAGTTGTTGGAGCTGCTGTAATATTACTTGCTGCGATTACTTTAGTTGTATTATATTCTGGTGCTGATTCAGTTAAGAAGACTGTTAAAATTACTTGTAATCCTTGGATTCCTCCAACTGGTGGGGAGGATTGTGAGAAATGTACTGATGATCCTAACTTGCCTTGTACTGAATACAAATGTAAAAGTTTAGGAGCAAGTTGTAAATTAATTAATGGAGATGATCCTGTAATCGCTGAATGTATTAATGCAAATGCTAATGATGTGAATTCTCCTATACTAATGCCGTGGACTGAAATAATTGGTGAAGATTTAGAAATTAATGCTAGAGGTTTTGAAATTAAAGATAAAGTTGAAGCTTTCAAACCTTTCAAATTAGCTTTTTTAACTGATGAACCTGCTTTATGTAGGTATGATTTAATAGTATCTAAATCTTATGAGGAAAAAAATAATTTTGATAATTATTATGTGGAAGAACATTTACTTGAATTGAATGTTGAACCTAGTAGGGTTTATGAGTATTATCTTAAATGTGAAGATGCAGCTGGAAATAAGAATGATAGAGATTATAAAATTAAATTTACAGTCGATAATGCTCCAGATATAACTCCTCCGAGAATTGTTGATTCGAGTATTCCGAGTGGTGTTAAGTTGCCATTTAATTTGACAAGTATTCCATTTAGTTTAACTTTGAATGAACCTGCTACTTGTAGATTTGGGAAAGAAGATAAACCGTTTAGACAATTAACTAATATTTCATTATGTGATTTGGAATATTTTGATACCCAACATGATTATCAATGTTTGACTGTTGTTTCAGGATTACAACGAGGTAAGAATACTTATTACTATAAATGTCAAGATTTGAAAAATAATACTAATACTCAGAGTTATGTTTATGATTTCCATGTAACTGATCCTTTAGAAATTTTAGAAGTTGGTCCTGAAGGTGAATTGTTTGAAAATAATGTTGAGTTAAATGTTAAGACTAGTGATGATGCTCAATGTTTCTTTAAATCTGGAAGGCAAAATTCACCTTTTGTTAGATTTACTGATACTAACTCTACTGTCCATAAGAGTATTCAGAGTAGATTACAAAAAGCAAGTTATACTTATAATGTAGAATGTATTGATTATGCTGGTAATTATGATAGTGATAAAATTTCTTTTAAAGTTATGACTGAGCCTAGGAATACTGGGATATTATACAGCTATAGAGATTTTAGTAATTTGTATTTAGTGTTTAATGAAAAAGTTAGTTGTGAGTATTCTGATAAGAGTTTTAGATTTGGTGATGGTGAACCGATGAGTTTAGATTCTAGTACTCAGAAGTTATCTGTCGATAAATTTTATTATTATATTAATTGTAAAGATTCTTCTGGAAATAATTTAAGGGAAGTTGTTGTGTATACTTAGTTGATCGGAAGATATATAAATTAGAAAATTGTTTGATTATGAAATAAGAGGTGTGATTTAGTGCGAAAAATAATAATTACATTCATTTTAATTTTACTAATTTCTACAGTTTCTGTTTCTGCTTTTAGATTAGCTGATTATATTACTGGAAATGCTGTTCGTGAATTAAGTGCTAATAATCGAAGAGTAAGTTATTCTGGTTGTACTCCTAATGCTGATGGTAGTGTTACGGCTACTGCTACTTCGAGGAGGTCAGGTGAAAGACAAGTTACATTGAGACCTAATAGAAGAGGAACTGTTGCTTATACTTGTAATGGTAATTCTGTTGTGAGATTAAAAGGAAGATCTGGTAATAGAAGGATTGGTTTTACTACTGCTGTTGATGAAGCTACGAGAAGACATAACCAATTTAATAATGGAGTGATTGTTATTCCAGGTCAAACACCTATTCCTAGACCTACTGGTGGAACAGGAACCGCTGGTCCTTTTGAAGTAGATGAAGAAGAAGAACAACAGCCTGCTGAAAATTTAGAACAATTAACTCTTTTAGAAAAAATACAAAAAGAAGATCATTGTGTTTGTCATGGTTTAGTTTCACTTAAGTATGATATTTCATTAACTACTAGAGATAGTTGGTTTGAACAAGATGGGAATTTAGAAGATGATTCTGCAACAACTGATGCACAAAATGGGATTCAATCTAAATCGGAATCTCTTGTAAGTTTTGATCGTGCTGATAGTTCTATCCTTGGTTTAAATAAAATTAACCAAAGACGTAAGGGATCAAATTATGTTTATTCTATATCTGGTGAATGTAGAAAAACTATCACAAGTGTAACGCCTAAAGTAGATTATACTTGCGACCTATCTGATCCAAACTCCTGTAATGGTAAATGTAGTGATTTAATCTTGGATGATATGGAAGAAATTCAGGATAGTTATGAATCTTTCACTGGTCAACCAAGATGTAAATTTGCACTACAAAGTGAGCTTGATCAAGATTTTG
>Ga0209542_10010169_pt1 | contig 17055 bp, 19 predicted proteins | sample RifCSPhighO2_01_FD_184028 | JGI IMG/M metagenome (GOLD analysis project Ga0209542, IMG submission 184028) | Soil microbial communities from Rifle, Colorado - Rifle CSP2_plank highO2_0.1 (SPAdes) (version 2) | ecosystem: Environmental > Terrestrial > Deep subsurface > Rock core/Sediment ...
AACCGGTTGTTGATAAGATAGATCAGGTCGAACTGCGCGCTGTCGGGAGCCTTTCCAGTCGTGCCACCCGCCAATATTATGTTCAACTTTTCTCTAGAAACTTAGAAAACACTACTCATGCTTTTCCCGATATAGTCAAAGGCGTCATCGAAGAAGTCAAGGCAAAGTCGGCAATTTTGGAAGGGGAGGCGATTGCCTATAACCCGGAGACTGAGGAGTTTTTGCCGTTTCAGGAAACAACCAAAAGAAGGCGTAAATATAAAGTCGAGGAGATGGCTGCAAAGCTGCCTTTGGTTTTATTTGCATTCGACCTTTTGTATTTAAACGGCAAAGATATAACCGCAAAGCCCTACAGAGAAAGAAGAAAACTTTTGCAGTCGATAGTCTCAAAAGACGGCGCAACTGTCCGGCTTGCGGAAGAGCGGGTTCTCCACAAGGCCGAAGACATCACCAAATTTTTCAACGAGGCGGTTTCGGAAGGCTTGGAAGGTTTAATGCTCAAAAAACTGGACAGTCCGTATGTTGCCGGGGGCCGTGGCTTTCACTGGATTAAGTTTAAAAGATCACAATCTGGGGAGCTGACAGACACGGTTGATTGCGTGCTTTTGGGGGTTTACGCGGGGCGCGGCAGAAGGACTGAGTTTGGTGTCGGCGGGCTTCTGGTCGGGGTTTATGATGAGAAAAAGGATGAGTTTGTGACTATTTCGCGAATCGGTACGGGATTAACCGATGAAGAATTTAGGAAAGTTGCAGAAATTGCCAGAAAAATCAAAGTTTCCAAAAAACCGGCAAGGGTAAATTCCAACATCACACCGGCTTTTTGGGTAGAACCCAAGGTAGTTTTGGAAATTTACGCCGACGAAATTACCAAATCACCGATTCATACGGCTGGCGAAGAAAATGGAATAGGTTATGCCTTGCGCTTCCCTCGCCTTGTCAAATTCCGCGAATCCGACAAAAGAGCAGAGGATGCCACGACCGTCGACGAGGTAAAAAAACTCTACCAAAATCAGTTTAAGAAAAAGTAATTTTTTACCCCTAGACACAAAGACCCCGTTCTTTTAAATTGTTGCTATGTCCGGTAAAGCTCATCATCTCTCCGTTTCCCAAAAAGACATTGAAAAAGTTTCAAAACACATTGAAGGTTACTGGCCGAAGTTAATCCGCGATCACCCCAAAGATTTAAAAAGTTTAATCGGTTTGCCCAACCCTTACATTGTGCCGACCGATGTCGGCTTTTTTGAGGAGCAGTATTACTGGGACAGTTATCCTGTTGTTAGGGCGCTTATTAATCACCCCAAATATTCCAAGCTGGCAGTCGGTATGGTTGATAATCTGCTTTTTTTGATCCGACGCTTTGGGATTGTGCCTAATGCCTCAAGATTTTACTTTCTTTCGCGCTCCCAGCCGCCGCTTCTTGCCAGCATGGTCTGGACGGTTTATTCGAAAACACGCGATAAAGTCTGGTTTAAAAAGGCAATGGCCGACGTGGAGCATGAATATAGGGATGTCTGGATGGGCAGAATCCACTTAAATAACTTTCGCCACGTTTACCGCGGCCTTTCGCGCTACTATGATCTGAATGCCATTGATCTTCTGGCAGAGACCGAATCCGGCTGGGATATGACTGCAAGGTTCGGAGGAAAGTGCATGGATTATCTTCCGGTTGATTTAAACTGCCTTTTGTATTTGTACGAGAGGGATATTGCAAAGGCATACGAGGTTTTTGGGAATAACAAGAAAAGAGACGAGTACCGCCAAAAATCCAAGAGGCGGGCAGAGACAATCAACGAGCTTATGTGGGATGAAAAGGTGGGTTATTATTTTGACTATAATTTTGTTAAAAAACAGAAGAGCCATTTAATCACTGTAGCCGGAGTTTATCCTTTGAATGTCGGGATTGCCTCAAATCATCAGGCAAAAAGAGTGGTTGAAATTGTCGAGCGCGAGCTTCAGAAAAAATATGGAGTTGCCCAGTCTGTGCGGTTCGTCGAAAACTTCCAGTGGGATTGGCCAAACGGCTGGGCGCCCCTGCAGGTCAGAGTAGTCGAAGGCTTAATGCGCTACGGCTACAACAATTTGGCAAAAAGAATAATTTTGAAGTGGTTTTCCCTGAACATCAAAATTTTTAAAGAAACGGGAAGTTTATGGGAAAAATACGACGTTGTCCACGGTAAAGTCGGCGTTTCCGACAGGTACCCGACGCCCTATGGTTTTGCCTGGACAAATGCCTGCTTTCTGATTTTTGTGCAGATCCTTAAGTTTTTAGAAGAACACGGCCGCGAGGGCGCAACGCCTGTCTGGCTGGTTAGGCGAATAGGATGGCTTTAATTTGACATCTCCTTTTTCATAGAGCAGAATTGATTCGATATTTATATATCAGCAAAGCTTTAAGTTATTGTACTTAAGAAAAATCTATGGAAGCTTTCTGATATTTTTCTCGCTAGCGCTCGAAAAATGAAATTTGTCGCAGATTTGCATCTCCATTCAAAGTATTCGCGCGCGGTTTCTCAGGATATGACATTGGAAAATATTGCAAAGTATGCGCAATTGAAGGGAATTTCTTGCGTGGCAACAGGCGATTTTACCCACCCTTTTTGGTTTGATCAGCTAAAGACGGAATTAGTTGATGCCGGCAATGGTCTGTATCGACTGAAGTCGATAAGTGACAAGTCCGAAGTGATAAGTGATAAGTTGCAAACTCAAGAAATTCAATTTTTATTAAGTTGCGAGATCTCGTCAATCTACAGCCAGGGAGGCAAAGGCAGGCGCATCCACAATCTTTTTTTCTTCCCGTCGCTGGCCGCTGTTTCCAAATTCAATAAAAAACTTTTGGATAAAAAGGCGAACCTAAGATCAGACGGCAGGCCGATTGTCGGGATTTCCAGCCGGGATTTGGCGCAAATCGCCCTTGAGTGCGACGAGAAGGTTCTGATCATTCCTGCGCACATCTGGACTCCTTGGTTTTCCCTGTACGGTGCATTTTCCGGTTTCGATTCGATAGAAGAGTGTTTCGGTGATATGAGCAAGTATATTTACGGCATAGAAACGGGACTTTCTTCTGATCCTGCAATGAACTGGCAGATTGAGGATTTAGAAAATCGGGCGATCCTTTCTTTTTCCGATTCCCACTCTCTTTTAAAAATGGGTAGAGAAGCAACGGTGTTTGAAGGAAACGAAATTTCCTACAATGTTATCTATGATGCCATTGTAAAGGGGTCAAAAGTAGCAAAAGTATCAAATGTACCAAAGGTCACTAAATCCTCAGAAACTTTTGCGCCCTCTAGAATTGCTTTTACTATCGAATTCCACCCCGAAGAAGGTAAATATCATTACACGGGCCATCGGGACTGCAATTTCTCGCAAAGCCCCGAGGAAACTGCCAAAGACGGGGATATTTGTGCAGTTTGCGGAAGGAAGTTAACAATCGGCGTAATGCACAGGGTGGAACAACTCAAAAGTCAAAACTCAAAAGTCAGAACTGAGGTTAGGAATAGGGTAAGGTGGGTATATCCTGACGGTAACGGCAGACCTCCATATGTTTCACTGGTGCCGCTTTCCGAAATTTTATCGGAGGCATTGGAGTCAGGGGTTACTTCAAAGAAAGTAATGGATCAATATTTAGTTTTGGTCAATACATTCGCAAGCGAGTTTAATGTGCTTCTTAAGGCAGATAGTGGACAAATTGCCAGTGTTTCATCGCCAAAGATTGCCCAGGGGATAGAAAAGGTAAGGACAGGAGATATCGTCGTTGAGCCGGGTTACGACGGGAAATTTGGGGTTGTTAAAATTTGGAATCAGCAAAATCATGATAAGAACGAGAAAAATGAAGCCGAGGAAAAACAGCTCAATTTGTTTGCATAAAGGAGGTGATTGGAAATGACAGTTTATGACGGAAACCGAAATCTGGTTGCTGCCCTTTCTTATTTTCTGGGTTTTATTACCGGTATTGTTATTCTCCTGGTTGAAAAAGACGATAAATTCATCCGCTTTCATGCAATGCAATCCACTTTAGTTTTTGGGGTAATTTTTGTTGCAGATATTATTTTGGGGGCAGTAATCGGTGCTGTGCCTATTTTAAATTTAATAAATTCGCTTTTTAACACGCTGGTTTTTATAGTTGCCCTTATTGTTTGGATAGTTTCCATGCTTAAGGCATTCCAAGGGCAAATGTTTAAATGGCCGGTTGTTGGAAATTTCGCAGAAAGACAAATTAAGTAGGTAATGATTTTTAATGATAGATTTCATGCAGGCAAAATCCTTGCCCAAAGGCTTTTAAAGCTCAAACTCAATCTTAAAAACACGACAGTTGCGGCTATCCCGAGAGGCGGCGTTGCAGTTGCAGTGGAAGTTGCAGATACGCTTGGTGTTGCCGTATATCCTCTCGTTATCAAAAAGATAGGCGCACCTCAAAATCCGGAGCTTGCTATCGGCGCCTGCGCTTCCTGGGGAAAACCTGTTTGGGACAGGTGGCTGATTGCCGATTTGAAGATTCCCGCGGATTATTTGAAAAAAGAGTTATTTAACAAAAAAAGGGAAGCACAAGCACGGGAGAAGTTTTTGGATGTTAAGATTTCACCCGCCAAATTTAAGGGCAAAATTGTAATTGTTGTAGACGATGGTTTGGCAACGGGCCAGACGGTGATTGCGGCCGCCAAAATAATCAGGACATTTGAACCAAAAGAGCTGATTCTTTCTGTTCCCTGCGGCTCGCCTGCTGTTTTGGAAAAGGTTGAGACGGATTATGATAAAGTAATTTGCATAGAACAAAGCGCCGATTATTGGGCGGTCGGCCAGTTTTATAAAGATTTTGCGCCAGTTTCGGATGAAGAAGTAAAGGAAATGCTGGACGCGAGCAAAAAATGAAACTTATCGTCGGCTTAGGAAATCCTGGCTTCAAATATAAAAACACCCGCCATAATTTGGGTTATATGGTTGTTGATTATTTTGCCAAAAGTTCAGGACTTTCATGGAGATATAATCCGGACTGGATTTGCTACTTTGCAAAAACGGAAGAGTTTGTGGTTGCTAAGCCTTCGACATTCATGAATAAATCGGGTGAAGCGGCAAGAGAGATAATGAACTTTTTCAAGATAGAACCCAAGGATGTATTGGCTATCCATGATGATCTGGATTTGGATTTTGCAAAAATCAGGATTTCCCACGATTCACAAAGCGCAGGCCACAGGGGTGTTGATAGTGTAATTGCAGGGCTGGGGACATTTGAATTTTCAAGGTTGAGGATCGGAGTCGGCCGCCCTAAAGAGCATGTCGATCCGGAAAAGTATGTTTTGGAAGATTTTACAAAAGGTGAACTAGAACAATTACCGGCAATTATCAAAATCTGTGAAGCGGCAATATCCGCGTATCTTGTAAGCGGGATCGAGGCGACGATGAACCAGTTCAATTGAGAGGTATCAAAGGTATCAAAAGTATCAAAAGAAAATGAAAAGAACATTTAAAGAAGAAGTTTTTAGAATTGTCAGAAGTATTCCTTCCGGGAGTGTTATGACATATGGTCAGATAGCGGAGACTCTCGGCAAACGCAGATGGTCACGGCAGGTTGGCTGGGCACTACATCAAAATAAGGATCACAATACTCCATGTCACAGGGTTGTGGACAGAAACGGCCGTTTGGCGCCTAATTTTGGCGGTCCTTCGCTTGGAAGCTACGGACGCCTAGCCCCCTCGAAGTCGAGTCTGACTCGACGAAGTGGGGCCTTCGATGGAGCAGGTGAACAGAGGAGGAGGCTTGAGGCGGAAAATGTCAGATTCCGTGATAAAATGCATGTTGCTCTTCCCAAATACCTTTGGAAAGAGAATTACTAATCTCGAAATCCGAAATCCGAAACAATGATCAAAATCTGAAATTCAAATGATTCAAGCATTATTGTTTTGAATTTTGAAAATTTGAGAATTGTAATTTGTTTAGGATTTCGATATTCGTGCTTCGAATTTAATTTATTATGACAGTACGAGCTCATCTTTATATTGAGGGAAATGTCCAGGGCGTTTTTTTCCGAAGATCGGCAAAAGCCAAAGCCGATGAATTGGGTGTTGTCGGCCTGATAAGAAACAGGAAAGACGGTTCCGTGGAAGCGATTGCCCAAGGTTCTAAAATAAAGGTAGATGCTTTCATCAAATGGTGCAAAAAAGGCCCTCCTTTTTCCAAGGTCGAAAAAGTGGAGGTAGAGTGGAAAAAAAATTTAGAGGATTTTGAAGAGTTTGAGGTTGTTTAGCTTCCCCGTGCTATAATTTTTCTCCAATGAAGCCCCTTTACATTATTAAAATCGGCGGTAGTTTGTTGACCGACAAAAGCAAAACAAAAAGTAAATTTCGCAAGAAAATCGTATCTTCCGTAATCAAACAGATTATCGAAGCCAAAAAACAGAAAAATTTTAATCTTATTCTCGTACACGGTGCAGGGGCTTATCCGCATTTCTTAACAACAAAATATAAAATCAATGATGGATTTAAAGGTTCAAAGAGCGCGGAAGGTTTTGTTCGTATAAAAAGTGAGCTTTTTAAGCTGAATAATTTTCTTTGTGATGAATGTATAAAGGCAGGGCTTGGTGTTTGTACGGTTCAGCCAAGCGCGGTAATTTTTACCGAAAATGGCAAGATAAGGAGTTTTGATACGAGACTAATAGACGCACTTCTGTTAATGGAGATTGTACCTATTTTAATGGGAGACGATTCGATTGATTCAAAAAAGGGAATAAGTGTACTTTCCGGCGATACGATAGTTGCTTATTTGGCAAAAAAATATAAAGCTCGGAAAGTAATTTTTACCTCAGATGTCGATGGAATTTTTAATAAAAACCCCAAGGTCAATAAGGATGCGAAATTAATTAAGGTGATAAATAAGAAAAATATCAAAAATATTCTCGAGGACATTAAGATCCATAATATTTATGATGCCAGTGGGGAAATGAAAGGGAAACTCCAGGCAATATCGAAAGATCTGGCGAATTATAAGGTGCAGATTATCAGCGGACTAAAATCAGGTTATCTTAAAAAGGCAATTCTTGGTGCAAGGGTTGGAACGCTAGTGACCTTGTAATTGGTCAAAAACTTCTTGGGGAATCAAAGGTTGTTGGGAATGAATGACTTGGAAGCCATGTCCATTCCGACGGTCGTGAATAAGCTGAACAATTTCCTGCATTGGTGATCTGAATAAGGGGACCTCATAAGGTCCAATTTTGAGTTTTCTTTGATCAACTTCATATAGCTTTACCCAGGATGGATTTGTTGATTCTTGGTCATCTTTCGGCTGGAAAGTAAGCGCTGATTTGGAAGGAACGTCTAAAAGGTACGGAGCTGCTAAAACCCTGCGGTCTGGAAACGGGAGCTGAATTAGCCCTAAAGGTGTAACATCCTCGGGCTGGAACTCCAACACGCCGATTTCTTCAGAAATTGCTCTCGGGACTGTTTTTTCTAGGAATTGACCCTTATCGTTAGGTCTATAAGTTTCGGCTGGAGAGTTAAGTTGACCTGGCAGTTTTTGGGATTCATATTTAGCCTTCAGGTTCTCGAGAACGAATATTTCGTCTTGCGGTGTGATTGGCACGACCCAAATTCCGACAACAGATCGTGGGGGTGCTTCTTCTAAATGCGAAGGTTTTAGTAATGTTTCCGACTGCACTCCCAACGATTATAGAGAAACCTGAATGAGAATGCAAAAAGAGACAATTTGATGTAAAATCAAGGCTCCGATGATTAAAAAAATTCTGCTTGCTGCGCCTCGGGGGTTTTGTGCGGGAGTTGATCGGGCGATTGACGTTGTTGAGACCGCACTGGAGATTTTCGGCCCGCCCGTTTATGTGAAACACGCCATTGTTCACAACATTCATGTAGTCGAAGATTTAAAAGTCAAAGGCGCAATTTTTGTCGAAGATATCGATGATGTTCCGGAAAAATCCGTTCTTGTTTTTTCCGCACACGGTACAGACCCAAAAATCAAAGAAGAAGCCAAAAGACGGGGGCACAAGGTTATTGACGCAACATGTCCTTTAGTCACCAAAGTCCATCTCGAGGCCCAAAGATATGTAAAAGAGGGCTATTTTGTGATTTATGTCGGCCACAGGGATCATCCGGAACCGGCAGGGGTTTTTGGCGAAATTCCGGAAGGTACTGCTGTACTTATTGAAAAAGCAGACGAAGTAAACGGCCTGAAAGTACCTCAGGAGGAAAAACTGGTATACCTTACCCAGACAACGCTTTCCATTTCCGATACTAAAGAGACTGTCGATAGGCTGAAATCCCGCTTCCCAAATATTATCGCTCCGCCGTCCTCTGACATTTGCTATGCGACAACAAACAGGCAGACCGCGGCAAGGGCTTTGGCTAAAAAAAGCGATCTGGTTTTGGTAGTAGGATCTACCACCAGTTCCAATTCGCAAAGACTGGCAGAAGTTAGCAAAGAAGAAGGCACTCCTTCTTATTTAGTTGATGATGAATCGATGGTGGATAAGAAATGGTTTGAAGGTGTTGAGGTTTTGGGAATAACATCCGGAGCATCCGCTCCTGAGTATTTAATCGAAAGAATGATCAATCATTTCAAAAAATCCAATCCTGAAATAAAAGTGGAGACTGTTGAAGCGTTGAAAGAAAATGTTAAATTTCCCCTGCCGGATGATTTGGTAATTTTGGCAAAAGAAACTGAAAAAGGTATGGCTTGGGTCGAAAAACACAGAGTTGCCTCACAAAGATAAATGTCTCAAAAGCTTTTGCTTGTTGATAAGAATGATAATTTGGTGGGTTTTTCCGATATCGAATCGGCGCACACAGGTAAGGGAAAACGCCATCGGGCCTTTGTTACCGTTTTATTTGATTCCAAAGGACGAGTATTGACCCAAAAGCGCAAACACAGGCTTTTTGACGGGCTTTGGGATTTGACTGCGATTTCTCATAATTTGCGCAAAAACGGCCGCGATGAATCCTATCAGGAGGCTTCCGACAGAGCTTTAAAAAGAGAAATGGGGATTTCCAGAGTTCCGATTAGAAAAATCGGAGGTTTTAATTATTTCGCGCGCGACGGAAAAAATTGCGAAAACGAATATTGTGCAATTCTGGTCGGAAAGTACGACGGAAAAATTAAGCCAAATATTAAGGAAGTTTATGGCACGAAGTCAGTTCTCTTTGGCGATTTTATAAAAGACGCAACCCAAAATCCTAATAACTATACTCCGTGGGCTCGGCTTGCCACGGCAAAAATAAAAAATACCGACCTTGGAAATTTTAAAAAAGAACTCGACGATTTTCTGGTTGTTTTTGAATCTTATGCTTCGAATTTTTTTTCTTCAAAAATCAAAACGTCAGCAAACTACCCCCCCTTAATTTCCCGTTTTTATAAAGATTTAGGTGATTATTCATACGGCGGCAAGAGACTTAGAGGATTTTTAGCATGGTTAGGTTATAGACTTGGTGGCGGAAGAGACATAAAACGAATCAGGGAAATTTCTTTAGCTTTGGAACTTTTGCACAGTTTCCTTCTTATTCATGATGACATTATTGATGACTCGGATATTAGGCGGGGTAAAGCGACTATTCATAAGAGGTATGAAAAATACTTTGATAGTCACTACGGTCTAAGCCAGGCAATAATAATTGGCGACATCGTATGCTTTGAGGCAATTAAGCTTATCAACGAATCGAAATTCGCCGAAGATATCAAAAAACAGGTTTTGGCAAAAGCTCTGGATATTCTTTTGGAAACCGGCTACGGAGAAGCCCTTGATGTTGAATATTCGCATAAGAAAGTCAACCTTTCTAAAATTATGCAAATGACAACCTTAAAAACTGCCAAATATACATTTGCAGGGCCGCTGTTGATAGGTGCTATTTCGGCCGGAACAAATAAAATTATGCTTAGTGCCTTGGAATCATTTGCAATTAATGTCGGAACTGTCTTCCAAATGCAGGACGATATTTTAGGTGTTTTTGGAGACGAGAAGATTCTAGGAAAATCTATACTTTCCGATATGAAAGAAGGCAAGAATACTATATTGATCTATAAAGTAAGGGAACTTGCGTCAAGGCCCGACCGCCGCACTCTGGACAGACTCTGGGGAAATCAAAAGTCTCAAAGCCAAGATTTGCAGAAAGTAAGAAGGATAATCGAAAAAAGCGGTGCGCTTTCGTGGTGCGAGAAAGAGAAACAAAGACTTGCCAAGAAAGCAAAAGGATACATTAAAAACATCACGGCTGATTTGTACTTCCAGGGTATGTTGGAAGAACTGGTTGACTTTGCAGGGAGCCGCGAAAATTGAATCAAACTTATATTTCTGATATTCTTTGGGGTATATCTTTCGATGAGAAATTCTAAAGCTGGCGTTCCAAAACATATTGTAATTATTCCCGACGGCAACCGCAGGTGGGCCAAAAAACACGGTCTTGCGCCCCTTGAAGGCCACAAAAAGGGGTTAGATACTGCCTTCAGGATTGTAAAGGCATCTAAGAACCTGGGAGTTAAAGTTCTGACTTTATGGTCGTTTTCTACCGAAAATTGGAGCAGGCCAAGGAAAGAAGTGCATTACCTGATGAGGATTTACCAGATTTTCTTCAAAAAACACGTAAAAGAGTTAATCGCAGATGGTGTAAGGTTCAAATGGCTGGGCAGACGCGACAGGGTCCCGAAGACATTAAAGACTCTTCTGGAAAAAATTGAAAAGGAGACTGCAAAAAACAAGAATTACATTCTCAATATCTGCCTTGATTACGGCGGAAGGGATGAAATTGTAAGGGCTGTCAGAAAGATAATGGCCAGAAAGATTAAGCCGGCACAGGTGACAGAAAGCCTGATAGATCAGAATTTAGATACGGCTGGCGTGCCGGAGCCGGATCTTTTGATAAGGACTTCCGGCGAAAAGAGAATAAGCGGAATGATGCCATGGCAAACGGCCTACACCGAGTTTTATTTTTCCAAACTCTTCTTTCCCGATTTTTCGCTTGCCGAACTAAAGAAAGCGATCAATGATTTTACCCTGCGCCAGCGAAGATACGGCGGCTGAAAATTTTCTCTAATGTCCGGATTTGATACATCTCCCTTTACTCCTTTGGAAGTTAGAAAGCCTTGGGGTAAGGAGATTCACTTAACACGTCAAGGTTTGCCCTATATGTTCAAAATTTTGTGTATCGACGCAGGAAAGAGAATTTCCCTTCAGTATCACGACCAAAAAAAGGAATCTTGGCTTTTGAAAAGCGGTCGTTGTAAGCTGATATGGCAGGAGCAAAAAGACGGGGAATTAGTTGAGACAATTTTGGAGGAAGGGAAAGTCTATACCTGTGAAATTGGTCAACAACACAGAATTGCCGGAATCACTGATTGCGAGATATGGGAAGTTTCGACTTCGGAGATAGGGACAACCGTCCGTGTGCAGGATGACTGGGGAAGAAAAGACGAGACGCCGGATCAAAGAAAATTGAGGGATCAAGGAAAAATATGAAGGATTTTACAGCCAAACATTATGCGGAAAGGACTCATCAAAAAATGCAAGAAGTTCTCATGGATCCCGCAGCCGAAGGGCCGGCAGTCCACTATCACATGGTACGGGGAGGGTCTGATCAGAAGAACATAACCATTTGGGAACCGGGAAAGGTCGGCAGCGAATACATCAAGACTTATGGGCATTATCATGTTGGCAATTTAGACGAGACATACTGGATTTTATATGGTGAAGGAGTTGCTGTTGTTCAGAAAAGGGTAGAGCGTGACGGACAACCTGTTGATGGTGAGGTTGAGCAAGTTTACGCGGTTCATGTTAAGACTGGCGATTCACTCTACATGCCTGCAGGCTGGGGGCATCTGGTTGTTAATATTTCAGATACATTTTTTGTGACTGCCGATGATTCACCGGTTAATTTTGAGGAAGTCGACCCCGTTTCTTTACCAGGCCATGCGGATTACGAAGCAGTCAGGCGAATGCAGGGTTTTTGCTATTACGTAGTCGAGCGAGACGGAAAGCCGGCGCTTGTAAAGAATGAACGATATAAAAAGGTTCCGGGGATTTCAATCGTCGAAGTCGGTGCTTATCCCCTCCGAAAGTAGATTCCTTGAAATTTGACTAATAACCCATAGTTGCTATAAAATTGTTAATCTATGGTGGAAGAGGCAAGGCGTTCTGAAATTCAGGCCGGCGAGTTCGACGCAAGTTTAGTTCAGATCGCAGATCGGGATTGGGATATTATTTCAAGTTCCCCACAAATAAATGATTCTAGAGAACGATGCTATTTTATTGGTGATCTTGCGGTCTTAGATCCTCAAAGGACAATTAGTATTCCTACACAAAATGATTGGGATTGGTTTATTGAAAGAACAGATTGGCTCAAAGAACAAGAAGGAGCAGGTGGGGCGGTGCGACACGATTTGATCAAAGAGATGGCTAAAGTAGATCCAGAAAAAGCTGGAAGGGGATTTAGATCGGGTGAGTTGGACAACTGGGAGAGGGTGATGCGGAGAATCCTTAAAGGTGAAGAAGACGAGGGTCTTTTCCCTAGCTCTATTCAAGAATTGCTTATATATTCTGACTATGAAGGGGCTAAAAAGATATTTGATGATTACAGTGAAACTGCTTGGAATTCTGAAAAACGGTATCTTGCCTGGCTACGTCATGAATCGCCGGCACATGTTTTTACACTCTTGGCCGCTTTGTCCGAAATTGATCAGGAACAAACAGTTTCCCTTATGGAGAAGTCTGATTGGCGTTTGGCGCAGGAAGGTCTTTCTTACTATCGCACAGGTGCAGCAAAAAACGGATATCGAATTAGGCCGTTAATAACACATTTAGCTGCAGTTAAAAATTTAACTCCTTTTTTTGAACAACTGTTCCAACAGGAATCCCCTAGCCCCTTGATCGGGGAAACTTCCAAAGAGTAAAATCAACCTCATGTGTGGAATTTTTGGCTACGTTGGTAATAAAAACGACGCACCTGACGTTGTTTTTGAAGGCCTAAAGACGCTTGAGTACCGCGGCTATGATTCGTGGGGGTTGGCAGTCAAAGTCGAAAGTCAAAGTCGAAAGTCAAAGTTAATAGTCGAAAAGCATGTTGGCAAACTTCCGCCGACTCTCAACTCTCAACTCTCAACTCTCAACTCTCCAGTTGCCCTCGGCCATACGCGCTGGGCGACTCACGGAGGAGTAACCCAGACAAACGCCCATCCGCACACTGATTGTACGGGCAAAATCTCGGCAGTCCACAACGGCATCGTTGAAAATTGGGAAGAGTTAAAAAAGAGTTTATCTAAAAATCACAACTTTAAATCGCAGACGGATACCGAAGTTGTAGTTCATCTGGTAGAGGAGCTTGCCGAAAAACTGCCCTTCGAAGAAGCTGTAAGACGTGCATTTTTAAAACTTAAGGGCTTAAATACGTTTATTTTTTTGAAAAATGACGGGGAAATAATTGCTGTCAAAAACGGTTCGCCATTGGTTGCTGGGGTAGGAGATGGCGAATTTTTTGTGGCATCGGATGCTGCGGGAATTTTAAAGCATACAAACAGGGTCATTTTTATCGAAGACGGGCAAATGGTAGTTCTTGGCAGAGATTTGAAATTGATTAATGTAGGAAGCGGTCAGGTAGTTAAACCGCAAGTCCAAATCCTGGACTGGAAGTTTGAGGAAACGGAAAAGGGGAAATACAAACATTATTTTTTGAAGGAGATATATGAGCAGCCAAAGGTAGTTGAACATATCGCACGCAACTACGCGGGTCAGGCTGAAAAGTTTGCAGAATTAATTGAAAAAGCGTTCGGTACGTTTTTTATTGCCTGCGGATCCGCTTCTTATGCCGCGCTTGCAGGTACGTATCTCTTTTCAAAACTTGCGAAAAAACATGTGAATTTCACAATCGGCTCGGAATTTAATTATTTGGAAGATTATCTGACACCAAAATCATTAATTATCCCAATCTCGCAAAGCGGGGAATCTGTTGATGTGATAGAACCTGTTGCCCGTGCTAAGAAAAAGGGCGTAAAAGTTGCCGCTCTGGTTAATGTTTTGGGATCCTCTCTTTATAGGCAGGCAGACGAAAAAATTCTTCTTGGTGCCGGAGTCGAGAAATGTGTTGTTGCCACCAAAAGCCTGGTTGCGATGATGGCGGTCTTAATGCTTATAGCCTACACACTTGCTAAAAAACAGAAAGAAGGAGCAGATTTACTATTTAAAGCGGCTAAAAATATCGAAAAGATACTTGGTGATGCCACGCTTTCCAAGGTACAAAAGCTAGCTTTTGATCTTAAAGCTAAGGACCATGTTTATGTCATTGGGCGGGGTCTTTCTTATGCTACAGCTCTTGAGACAACTCTAAAACTCAAGGAAGCTGCGTATGTCCACGCGGAAGGTTTTGCAGGCGGGGAATTAAAGCATGGAGTAATAGCATTAATCGAAAAAGGTACGCCGTGTATTGTTTTTGCACCAAATGACGAAACTTATGATGAAATTATTTCAAATGCTCAGGAAATTAGGGCTCGCGGAGGATTAATAATTGGTATAGGTCCAAAGAACAATGAAGTTTTTGACAGATGGTTTGAGACTGCGGATATTGCGGAGGCTACCATGCTTCCCCAGATAGTCTACGCACAGCTTTTAGCGTACTATACGGCCCTTGAAAGAGGAGTTGAAGACCCTGATAAGCCGCGCAACTTGGCAAAAAGTGTAACAGTAAAGTGAAACTTGGAGCTAAAGAACTTAGGGCAAGCAGGCCGACGAGGACGGACCTCGCAAAAATAAAGCGTCGGGACATATACATCATTTGTGATAATATTCTGGATACTTACAATATCGGCTCGATATTTCGCTTGGCCGATGCGGTAGGCGTCAAAAAAATTTATCTTTGCGCAAACACCGAGACTCCGCCGAATTCCAGAATTAGCAAATCGTCGGTCGGGACTGATAAATGGGTACCGTGGCAGTATATAGCTTCCGCAAAAACTGCAATTTCTAATTTAAAATTTCTAATTTCTAATGTCAGAGTAATTGCTGTTGAGCAGAGCCCAAAGGCAGTAGATTATCGAAAAGTTAACTATAAGCAAAGCTTTTCTTCGAATAAAGAACCGGTTGCCTTTGTCGTTGGCCACGAAACAAGCGGAGTTTCCAAAGAAGCGCTAAAGTTGTGCGACCAGATCGTCGAAATCCCTATGTATGGAGTAAACCGATCACTAAACGTAATGGTTTCTTTGGCAATAGTCCTTTACAAAGCAGTAGAATTTTAATAATCATCGAGGTTAGGGATTCTCGAATTGGATAGCAACCCAACCGTCCTCACCGTCGCAGTTGTCAAACGGGTCGCCGTCATCACTCAATCTAGCTGGGTCGTTTATATTTTCAATACAAATTACCGTCGACCAACCTGTACAGCCACTGCCGGTGCAGTTTAGTCCAACGTATTGGTATGGTAATTTGGTACTGGGGTCCGTAGGGACAGCTTTGATATAAGTATTGGCCATATCTGGATTGGTCGAAGTGCTGGTTAGATCACAGAAACTGCCAGAGTCGCATCTTGGATAATATTTGCTGCCTGTAGAGTCACCCCTCATAAGCTCAAGAGCCTTCATTATTGCATCCAAGTCCGATTTCCTTCTGGAGTCCCTTCCTTTGGCCTGTGCAGAGGTAAAAGAAGCAATGGCAAAGGAGGCCAGAATACCGATGATGGCAATGACAACGAGAAGCTCAATTAGCGTAAACCCTCTGGATTTACGGTATGAAGTATTAAGTATTTTGTATTTTGTATTTCTAATACCAGATACTTTTCGATTGGGCATTAATTTAAAAGTAAGAGTCAGAAGCAATTTTGTCAAGGTTTACTTTGTCTAGGGGTTCTCAAGCTTAAACGCTTTCGTGGAGGGGCATGTCCAAAAAGCAGTGCCGGTGACTTTAGCCGAATAAGGCTCGTCGATATTTTCCAGACAGGTTGTTATTAAATAACCGGTGCATGGTTTGGCGCCGCCAAATCCCGTACAAGTGAAGGGTTTTGGCATATAACAATAGGCATTTGAGTAGTAATTAGTGCACATGCCGCCGCCGCCTTCCGGATTTGAGGGAATTGATTCGATATATGAAGGGACAAGATCCTGATTGGTAGAGACGTCTGTTATAGGGCATTTGTTGTTTGAATAAGTATCGTAGCTTTCACACGACGGATAATAAGAACCGGATCGGGAATCAACCTTTGCAGTTTCCAGGGCTTTTTGGATAAGAATAAGGTCGGCTTTTCTCTTTGCATCTCTTGCCTCTTTAAGTCTTTTGGCGGTGACTGTGGCAAGGATTACTGCCAAAATACCCAGGATTGCGATTGCCAACAGCACCTCTATAAAAGTAAATCCGTGTTTAACTGAAAACTGGAAGCCGGAAATCGGAAACTTTTGCTTACTGTGGGTGATTTGCCGAACCGCGGGCATTATTTTAAGGGTATGATGATTCTAAGCTATTGTCAATTTTCGATTTCGGGAAAGGGGGGAGTTTGTCAAAACAATACTGACTATTGGCTGTTTTTCGTTGTAATATTAATAAAAGAGTGAAATTTTTCCTTAGATATTTATTGCTTGCTGTAGTTTTTGCCGGTGTCTTATTGGCATATAGCACCGCTTTACCTCAAAATGCCTCTGCGGCCGGCTGTACATTTTCCATTTCTCCGTCCACCATTGCTCCGCATGGAGATTTTACGGTCAATGTTAAAAATCTGACAGTTGGCAACCTATCCGAATACGTCATTGTTTATGATTCAAGCTCTTTTTATACAGTATGGGCAGCTAAGGCCACGACTTTTAGCGTTACTGTTAATGTAGATCAGATTTTCGGGGCAAGTTCACCCCAAGCACTAGGTGGCAGTTTCCAGATAGCGGTTGGAACTGTTCAAGCAGTAGGTCAGCCAGGTGGTGAAATTTGTTCATCAATAGGTGGTAGTACCGTAACTGTTGACTCTAGACTTGCTCCTCCCCCAACAGTCAGTCTCTCAGCCAGTCCTTCCTCGATATCTTCCGGAGGGTCGTCAACTCTGACCTGGAGTTCTACAGACACAACGGCATGTACTGCTTCGGGTTCCTGGTCCGGAAGCAAG
>Ga0209542_10010170_pt1 | contig 17055 bp, 18 predicted proteins | sample RifCSPhighO2_01_FD_184028 | JGI IMG/M metagenome (GOLD analysis project Ga0209542, IMG submission 184028) | Soil microbial communities from Rifle, Colorado - Rifle CSP2_plank highO2_0.1 (SPAdes) (version 2) | ecosystem: Environmental > Terrestrial > Deep subsurface > Rock core/Sediment ...
AAGGGAAGCGTACCTTCTTGCAAAGCACGCAATAGACAATGACATAAGCGACATAGAGTTTGACATTAAAGACGCAAAGAACGAGAAGGGGACAATAGACATAAACATTGTAAAAGATGTTTTTTCCAAAGACGACATTATAATCCTTACGGACACAAAATCATTTCTCTATGGGAAGCCGTACCAGTTCATTTTTGCAAGAAAGAACAGGGCGCCGGCGCTTTATTACATAGGAGCCTCATCGAAGGAAGAAGAATTTGGATATGCAATAAACACCAAGGAGGATTTAGTCAACTCTGCAGATTTACCTCTAACAGCAAAAGACCCGGATGAAGATGATGTTGAGATAAAAGTTGAGCCGACACTTCCATATACAATAGAATCCAATATACCGCGCGGCATTGAAATATACGCAACAGACGGGCAGCTGAAAGATTACCATATAATAAGCGTGAAATCAACAGAATGAACAAAAAAATATTTTTTTTAATGATTGCAGTTTTGATAATCTGGCTTTCATTTAATGCATATGCTGATGAAATCGGATGCTGCTCAAACCCTGCAGCAGGATCGCAGGCATGCTCAGCAGATCTTGTAAACAGGGATGCCCAATGCTGCCCTGCAAAAGAAACAAGCCCTTCATACTACAAGCCTGCAAATGCAAACGGCCCTGCTGACACCAATGAATGCAAGAATTCATTCTTTACAGTAAACCAAGCCTGCGAAAAAGTTGCAGCGTGCGAAGAAGGGTGCTGCTGTTCTGATCTTGGCGGAAATATAAAATCAAAAGCACTGTGCACAGGAAGCGATGTATTTCATGAAGGAGAAACAGACTGTGACGAATTCTGCCCGACTCCGGAATGCAATGACGGAGAAGATAATGACCATAACGGATGCGAGGATTTTTTAGGCGGAGATTCAGGATGCATTGACTCAAGCGATTCATCAGAACGAGGAGGATCGTGCCTTGGTCAGTCTGTCGGATGCTCTGACCAGATATATGCCCCAAAATTGTCCAACCTTGTCATAACTCCCGTAAGCGGAAAGAAAAGCTTATTTTTGGAGTGGAGAGACGAATGCAAAATCAATGCAGTTTTATATGACATATTCAGATGCAAAGGGCAGGACTGCACGGCTTTTACAGCATCTTTTGCAACATCAAGCACAAACTTATTTGAGGATTCTTCAGCAGAGCTTGAATATGACACAACATACACATATCAGGTGAAGGCGCATTACTCGCCGCAATCCGCAACACCAGTTGTCAAAGGATACGGAACCATTGGAAATAAAGACTGCAACAGCGGCGCATCAAAAGTATGCACCAATAATATAGCATACAAGTGCGATGCAGGAAATCTTGTAAAATTAAAGGAATGCACTTCAACACAGGCGTGCGTAATAAGCAACAATAACGAGCAGTGTCTCAACAAAGACAACTGCAACTACATTGAAGCAAACCCATTTGGATTGTTTTATACGATGACAGCCTGCGAAAGCGGAAAATACTGCTTTTATGACAAGTCCGCAACAACCGCAAATTCATGCTTCTCATGCAATCCTGCAATGTCATGCTATGACTATAAATCAAAAGACTCATGCGAAAGAGATAATTGCGGAGTAAACCTCTGCCAGTGGAGGGATTCAATAACCGGCATAGGAGTTGGAGCATGCACGAAAACAGCAGACTACAACTGCAAGTGGTGCAATACACAGGGAACAGCCGGAATGCCAAATCTTTTAGCATACAATACAGTATTTGATGTCTGCACAGCAGAAAAACTTGCAATACTTTCCTCAGCAACATTCAAATGCTACATGAGCAACGGAAAAGCGAGCGGATGCGACGAGACAAAATGCTCTGATTACGATGCTTCACAGTGCAGCGCAACAAAGATAACACATAATGGCAAGAATGAAATAACAAATCCATCTGCAGACCAGTGCGGCATAAAAGTCTGCCAGAAAATAAACAGCAAGTGCGCGAAGAATGCAGACGGCGATGATATACCGGATTGCGAAGGCGCAGCAAACCCAGCACTTTGCGAAAGCGATTACTTTGCTCCAAACACGACAATAACTGTAACAAGAACAAGCAACAACATAATAAATTCTCTTTTGATACAGGTTAAGGACAAGACAAGCTTCAATGGGGATTATTTTATCAAGGCAACAGCAGACTATGCAACTTTCTTCTGCCTTAAGCCATGCACAAATGGCCATATCTTTCCAAACACAACAAAAAGCAGAAAAATAATAATTTCCAATCTGAACGGATTTGACAGCTCCACAGGAAAATTGGCTTTTTCACTAAAAGAAGGCACCAATACAATACAATATTACTCTCAGGACCCGTCAAAGAATATAGAGGAAATAGAAACCATAGAAATAGTGGCGTATGACAACACAGACGGCCCAAGAATATTTTACTTTAATGTGACAGGAAGCTCATCGGCAAACGATATTTTCTATACAAACCAGAAAAAACCAATAATCAAAGTTGAATTTTTTGAGGAAGCGACAATAATAGGCGCAAAACTGACTTCAAAAGACAGAAGAAGAATAATACAGTTTACAATATCCAATTCGGAAAAAAAAGAGTTTGAGCTCAGAACTGCGGAAGACGTTCCTGACGGAGAATATACATTTGAGCTGCAGGCAAAGAACTCAAAGAACATTTTCATGCAGCCTTTCACTGCAGAAGTTGTTATAGACACAACAAAGCCGAAAATAACCGTGACTCCTGCAGAAGGCACAGTCATAGCAGAAGACAGGCCCGTTCAGGTAAAGTTAATATTTGACGAGATTGCAATAATAGATGCGGCAACAATAAGCTCACAAAATATAAAAGACAAGCTGACAACAACAAACAACAAGGAATTCACAGGAGCAGTTTTTGTAAGCGACGGGAACAAGATGCTGCAAGTAAATGCAAGGGATTTTGCAGGCAATGCAATAGTCAACATCACGCAGTTTGTGATGGATGCAAAGCCGATGAACATAACGCTTGCAAAGCCAAAGTACGGAGTTGCACAAGATTATTCTTTTGAATTTTCTGCTGCAACAGACAACAACGCAAACTGCAAATTTGAAATTGACAATGATGCAGAATATGAGTTCATGCAGGGGTTTGGAATTACAGGCGGAATTATTCATTCAAAGCAAAGCGTTTCAATAAAAACCGGTGACACTGGCGTGCATAAATTTTATGTCAAATGCAAGGACACAAGGAAAAACGAAATATTATCAAAAGAATTTGATATAAGCGTCGACAAGACAAAGCCGGTCATAACAAGATCATTTGCATTCCCGGGAGTTGTTGCCGATGAGCCTTATACAGCAACACTCAATGCGCAGACAGATGAACAGACAATGTGCAAATTCAGCATTTCAAGCACATCATTTGATTCAATGGACGGGAAATTTGACGGATTTGACGAAGAAACCTTTAGCACAATAAACACAAAATCAATAAGATTATCTGCGACAGGCGATTATTCATACAAAATAACCTGCAGAAACAAGGCAGGGCTTGATTCCAACACGGCAACAATAAGCTTCAAAGTTGATCCAGGTGCAAAGCTTAAGATAACGTCCCATACACCGTACTTTTTCAATTCGACAACAGCAACACTCGCATTTGAAACCAACAGAAATGCTACGTGCAGATATTCACAGAAAGAGGATATGTCATTATCAGAGGCATTCGGACCTTCAGGATATTCCCATACAAGAGACATAGTTCTTGCTGAAGGATCTTACAATTTTTACATATCATGCAAAGGCAAATCAGAGACTGCAACAGACAAGATATCTGTTGAGTTTTTTATTGACACAAGCGCTCCAACATTAATTTCTGTTGATGACAGCAGCACTTTGGAAAATACTGAATACACCTGGGATCCGAGCACTTTAAGGGTGAAGTGGAACAGCGAGGACAAGGAGTCAGGAATAAAATCACACACTTACTCTATTGTTGATGCAGTTTCTTTAAGAGTGGTCTTGGACTGGTCAACAAGCTATGTAAACAACCAATGGTTGCAGATACAGAAGCCAAACAAACAGCCGCTTGGATTGGTTGACGAGCAGAAATACTTCTTCAAAGTAAAATCAACGAACCTTGCAGGGCTTCAAAGCGAAGAGAAGCAAAGCGACGGGATAATTGTAAACTCTTCCAGGAAGCCGTCAGAGTGCGCCAATGGAGTAAAAGACACTGCAGAAACAGATGTTGACTGCGGCAACAGGTGCGGCGCATGCGACACAGGAAAGAAATGCAGCGCAAACGGCGACTGCAGGTCATTATTCTGCAAAAACAATGCATGCGAAGCTCCGACGTGCACAGACAATGTGCAGAATCAGGATGAAGGAGACACAGACTGCGGAGGAGTATGCTCAAAATGTGCTGAAAACAGGAAATGCAACGAAAACAATGACTGCGGCACAGGGCTTTGCATTGCTGCAAAGTGCAGGCAGCAGCAGGTATGCTTTGACGGCGTTTTCACACAGGGAGAGTCTGATGTAGACTGCGGAGGGCCGTGCCCGACAAAATGTACAGAGACAAAGCACTGCAATGAAGATACAGACTGCTCAAGAGGATTAAACTGCTATTCATCATCCTGCAGAGGGGTAACGGCAGCAACAGAAGAGGCTCCAACCAACACAGACACAGACGGCGACGGAATGCCGGACAGCTGGGAAGTTGCAAACGGGATGGATCCAAATGACCCGTCAGATGCAGACTTGGATTCAGATGATGACGGACTTACCAATATTGAAGAGTTTGATGTTTACAACACTTATGGAGAAAGCACCGACCCCAACAATTCAGACACAGACAACGACGGCAAGTCTGACAAGGAAGAAATAGACAGCGGAACAAACCCGATAGATCCTGCAGATTTCAAGAAATCAGGATTTGGAACAATACTCATGTTTATTTTTGGAATATTAATAATGGTGTCGGGCTTCGGATACCTTGCCTACAGGGTAATGTCAAAAAGAAGCGAAAGCTCATTTAGAGATTCTTCAACAAGAACTCCGACAATGGCAAGGCAGCCAATGCAGCAGCAGGCCACAAGAGTGCAGCCGGCATCAAAACCCCAGATGCAGCCAAGGATAAGGACAGCAAGCGATGTTTTCAGGAGAAAAGAAGAAGAGAAGGAAAGGGAAAGGCAGAGGCTTTTTGAGCCGTTTGAATCAGAAAAAACAACAAAACCAGAACAAAAACAAGAGCAAAATCAACAACGGAAATCAAAACAGAAAGAAAATAAAATAACCCCTAAAAAAACAGCTTCAAAATCACAGACAAAAAAACAATCAGCGAAGCAGGAAGATGTTTTTGCAAAGCTGAAAAGCATATCTGAAAAAAAGAGATAAATCTTATGAAAAAAGCGCAGCTTTACGGGCATATATTCATCTATATTCTCACAATAACTGTTACATCATTCATACTGATATACGGCTACAATGCGATAAAAAACTTCCAGGACAAGACAGACCAGGCTTCGTGCATAAAGTTCAGAAACGATTTGAAATCCGCTGTTTACACAATAATGAGCGATTATGGAACTGTGAAGAGAAAAGACATTGGATTATGCTCTAATTACAACAAGGTTTGCTTTGTTGAGACCTACAGGCAGATAAGCGACAGGGACAATCCGGCATTAAAACCGGCATGCCCAATAGACCCAATAATAAAAGACAGCATAAAATCAGGCACTGAAAAAAATGTTTTCCTCGTTGCAGATGTTGCAAAGGACGGCTTTTACATAGGCAACATAACTGTGGAGGTTGGCGTCGATATTTACTGCGTCAATGCGCAGAACGGCAAAATAAGCTTAAAGCTTGAAGGGATGGGAGACACAGTACATGTTTCAAAATGGGAATGATTTTTCATGGACAAAAAAGGATTTGAAATGCAGTTCAACTGGATATTTGTTCTTGTTGCAGGCACAGCCATCCTGCTTTTGTTTTCTTCGATCATACTGAAGCAGAAAAGCATTTCAGACACAACAACCAAGGCGGCTATTCTGAAGAATGTAGAATCCATCATTGCGTCAAACAGCGCAAGGGAAGGCATAACGACGTCAACAGACATTCCGCTGTCAACAATAGAGATAAGCTGCAACAAAATTACATCCGGAAAGGTGTCAAAGCAGTTTTCCAGCTTAATATTATTTTCCCCCTTAAAAATCACAGGAACAAAGCTGCTTGCAACTTCAAAAGAATTTTCATCCCCGTACAAGGCGGTTAATATGCTTTTCATGTCAAGCCCTAATGTGAAATATATAATAATTGGAGATGACAATCTTGCAAGGGAAATAAACAAATCTATTTCAGACAAATGGAACAAGGGATTTTTCACAGCAATGCCTGAAATAAAATATGAAAAAGACACGAAGTACAGGCTTATTTTTGTAAACATTCCGGAAGGCAGCTTTCCAGCATCAATACAGGGAATGCCGGATGATGATGTTACTGCACTGAAAGTGCAGGGTGATGACGCTAAAGGAACACTTACATTTTATTCAAAAAATAGAGCATCATGGAAAGAAAACGGAAAATCAAATTACATTACTAAAAACCTCCTCATTGGCGCAGTTTTCTCAGGATCAAACGAGAATTATGACTGCGCTGCTGCAAATGTGTTTTCAAGACTGGCGCTCGTGTCAGGAATAAATTCAGACAGGGCAGGGAAACTGCTTGCACAGACTGTAAATTCAGAATGTGTTTTGGCATATCAGTCTTCCAAAGACAGCTTTGATAAAATAAAAACATCATCAGCTCTAATTTCAGAAAAAAGACAAATTTTAACCAATGAATTAAACAAAATCTCAATCGAATCAGCGTCTCTAGAGGAAAACAACCAGAAGCTCAAGATACGCTCATGCCCCTTGGTGTATTAAAATGAGAAAAAGAATATTTTCTAGGAAGGCTCAGATACAGATTGGAGAGACAATATCCGTCATATTTGTGTTTTTCATACTTCTTTTGATAGGGTTTGTATTTTATGCAAAAGTCCTCAAGGGAAACGCTGCCATTGAGTCGGATGAGATGGCGCAGTTAAGGTCTGTTGAGATTGCGCAGAGGGCTATGTTTTTGCCGGAACTGCAGTGCAGCAGCGATGTGACCGACAGCAAGAACTGTATTGACAAGCTGAAGATTGAGTCTGCAAAAGACATAATGAGATCGAAGGAAGTTGAGTATTTTGACATATTCGGCTTTGCAAAAATAAAAATTGCGCATATATACCCTTCAAACCCTGAAGAAGAAATTTACTCAAGGCCGTTATCTGAATTTAAGAACAAATTCTCGACAAATGTGCCTGTTTCCATTTATGATCCTGTAGCAAGAGAATACGGATTCGGATTGGTGTCAATTGAAACGTACTCGTAAAGGCCAGATGGAGATACTGGGATTGGCGATTGTGGTAGTTTTGCTTCTTTTAGCGGCAACTTTTGTGATAAGATTCCTTCTTGTGAAGAAATCACCCGAATACAGGAAAAGCTTTGTAAGCGCAGAGCTTGCGTCAGGCATGATAAACACCCTGCTTAAGACAACTTCGCAATCGTGCTCGAAAGCATCAATGAAGGACTTGCTGCAGGATTGTGCAACAACTCAGTCGCTTGTGTGCGAAAATGGACAAGGGTCGTGCGATTATTTTAATGAGGCAGCTAATGGAATATTGCTGCAGACCCTTAACAAATGGAATTACAAATACCAATTTACGGCAGCGGTTGGGCAGGAAAGCACTTTTGTTGATATCGGAAGCAAATGTATTTCCGAGAAAAAATCAGAGACTTATGTTGTGCCAAGTGCAATATCCATAGAAGTTAAGCTTGATATCTGCGGGTAGAATTTCTTTAGAGTTTAATTTCAAATCAGTTTATTCTGTTTTTATTATTTTGATATTTTAGTTTAATAATTATTTTTAATGTTATTCGTTAATGAGTTTGTTTATTGAGTTTTAATCTTTTTATAATAAACTAAATTATTTTTCCCTAAAAATAGTGCTCGGCTTTCGCTCGATGCCAGTCGCTCAAGCCTCACCTATACACCATATTAACCACAATATTTATATACCACTCCATTCAGTATTCAATGATTAAAGAGGTGTCAATATGAGAAAAGCACAGGGAATTTCAATCAATGTCATTATCATAGCAGCAATCGCGCTTGCTGTTCTAGTCGTTTTATTTGCGATTTTCACAGGCAGGATAGGCGGATTTTCTAAAGGAGTGTCTGAAACAGACACGTGCGCGCAGAAATGCTCTGCACTAAACATGCAGAGACTAGGGGATTTAAGCCAGTTAGACTGCACCGGAACCTACATAGGCGGAAAGTACTCTGATACGCCAACCAACGGATGCTGCTGTTCGTAGCAATACAAAATATTTATATAGGTAGTTCTTTAGTATTTTTGTATGATTAGCAGGAAATCCCAGGGAATGCCGCTTAATGTGATAATCATAGCAGTTCTCGGCCTTATAGTTCTTGTTGTGCTTGCAGTAATGTTCTCAGGAAAGAGCAGGGAATTCTCTGCAGGAATAAGCAGCTGCGCGGCAAAGCAGGGAACCTGCCAAAATAATGCCTGCGGAGCAGATCAAGTAACAATTAGCGGAGGATGTCCTGAAAAAGGGCAATCTACGGATTACAAATACTGCTGCGCAAAAGTTCTTGGTTAAAATGTTAAAGAAATCCCAGATAGACAGCACTTTAATATGGATTGTAGGAATAGCGCTCGGATTACTGTTTTTTTATGGAATATGGAAGGCACTGACAAATGGATTTAGCCCGTGACAAAAAAGGAATTGAATTATCAACGCTTATTGAAATCATTCTTGTAGTTGTGGCAGCAGGCCTGATAATAGGAGTTTTTACGCTTGCAGCAAACAAGGCAGACCAAAAAACGTCAGAGACATTATGCAGGGGGTTTAATTCAATAAGATTTCTGACAAAAGTGGATAAAGGCCCTTTTTCATTCAATGTTGCGCCAAAGGCACAATTGACGTGAAAGATTTGCCGACAAAAGAATACAAAACAGATAACCTGAAGGAGAGCACAGCCAATCAGATAAGGGACATGACAGCAAAATGCTGGTGGATGTGGCTTGAAGGGCGCCAGACCAATATGTTCAGCACATCAACATTATCATTTGCCAACAAATGCTTTGTATGCTACACCTTCTCAATAGACAAAGATACTAGCTTTATCCCGGTTGAAACATTTTATAGATCACTTAATGATCCTTACTTTGCATCAGATTTATCGGAAAAGTGTGCATCAGGCGGAGGGGGAAACTGCATGTCGAAATGTGAAGGGGATTATTCAAAAGAAACTTCATCGTCAAAATGCCAGCCCGATCAAAAATGCTGCGTTGCAGACAATGAATGCGAGAGCAAAGACGGAAAGTGCGCAGAAACACCACCACCTGGAACAAAGGCATTCGATAAATGGATTTGCAAGAGCGGAAAAACATGCTATGTAAATGAAGCAACTTACGGAACTTATTTCGATTACATACAGGGAACAAAAGGAGATGGTGGATTAGGATTTTTGGTGCAGCCTGACAACATGGCAACTTTTGACAGCAACAATTATTATGCAATAACTTTTGTAAGCCCAGGCAACACAGCAAACTGGGATACTTTGGGAAAAGCGATAGGGACAGTGGCAACAGCTGCGGCTTCAGTATACGCCACAGTTCAAACAATCCCTTTGAGCTTGGGAGTTGGAACTAATGTTGCTGCAGGAGGCACGGTAGCTACAGCCTTCATGTACAAGATAACCCAGAAATCAGGGGACGCAAGCGCCAACTATCTTTATATATCAAAGTATGATGACGTAAAAGACAAGTGCCTTGCAGAGACAGGAGCAGGACAGAAATGAAAGACAAAAAAGCAGGAATAATGGAAGGAAAGCTGATTGCAATAATTTTGATACTCATTTTCCTTGCAATCACAATAGGACTTTCAATTGTCTTTAAAGATAAGATGTCATCAATAATATCATCATTATTCGGGTGAACAAATGCCGGAAACTCTTATAGGAAAAATCGTATTGTGGGGGTCTTTGCTGGTGTTTGTTGTTATATTCTCTTATGTGTTTTTCTCTGATGAAGGAATGCTAAAGACAATTGCAAAACTTGCATTGAAGACGGAAAGATTCCTTCCTTTTGGAACAGATAAGGATGTTGGAACTACAACTTCAATTGATGCAGCGGTTTTGACATCACATTCGAAATTCACAGAAGAAGTTGACAAATATGCTGCAAACTACGGATGTTTGATTGATGCTGATTTTTCAGCATTTGACGGCTACACTCTTGAGATAGCAAACACAGACAGGATAACATCAACAATACTAAAGCCTGTCAATGAAAAAGGGATTGTTGTTGACAACAAGGGATTTTTAAGATTAAATCAGAAAAGTACAGAAAGCAATTCAAAAATATGCATGGTAAACCCAGACACATTCCATAAATGCTATTATCTTAATCAGGGATGCAATCCATCAAGCCTTTTTGTGTCTGCAAACAAGCTTGAAGTGACAAAAGACAAAGTTTTGTTTGAAGACAAATCCCATAGCTACGCAAACGGAATGCTTTTCAAGCCGACACAGGATGAAGTATGTTTTATTCCAACACACTCTGGGTTTGGAACGTGGTTTGGATGCGATGCAGATGCAGCAACAATGGACAATGATTGTGTTGATTTTATAAAATCCAAAATTCCAAAATGCTCTGTCGGAAACGGAAACATACCAACACCGCGTGCTGGAGCAAGACAACCGTCAGATGCAACAGCAGTAGCAAGATAAAATGAAATCAAAAAAAGGCGCAGAAGGAATTATATGGATTGTGATTGTATTTGTTCTTCTTTTATTGTTCATGTTTATCTATACTGGATTGTGGACAAAGCTTTTTGGGAAAGGCACAAAGGGAATTGGCGACCAGATTGATGCAACATCAAATGACCATGACAGCGACGGGGTTGCTGACTTTGCTGACAGGTGCCCGTGTATTCCTGGAAGTAACGAATATAGCGGATGCACCAAGACAAGCACGGATGCCGACAAAGCCAAAAGAGACTGCTTAAAATGAATTCTAAAAAAGGGTTTACAATGGCAGAGGCTTTGATGAGAATAATCATTGCAGTTGTATTATTATTCATAGTCTTCAAGTTTGGAAAGGGCATTGCAGACTCTCTTTTTGGCGGAGGAGATGCGTTGCAGTCATTTGAAAGCCTTGCAAATGAAATGAATTCACAGGATAACTGGATTGCAAAGCCAACATTGCTTTCTTTGGATGAAGGAACAGGAGTTATCGGATTTTCAAGGATAGGAGACTTTCAGTGCATGGGGTGCGCCGGCGACTCAAAAGATTCGGTAACATCAATATTCAAAAGGCCGCAGGCCGCAGAATGCGCCGGAAACGCTTGCCTATGCGTCTGCACAAATGGGCTAAAGATAAACATTGACAAAAGTCCAAGCGAAACATCATGCGAAAATATATACTGCAAAGCAATCACACAGGACATTTACCCAAGCTATAACCTCAAGGACGGCAAATTCAAGACATACAACGGACAAACCACGTCATCATGGAAAAACGGGTTCATATTTGTAAGGGATATAGACAACGGCGACACAGGCGACAGGACATCCCCTTCAGGCATGAGCCGCCAGCTGAGAACTGGATTTATCGCAACAGGATACCTTTCAAACAGCCAAAGGACAGTATCGCTTCAGATTGAGAAAAAAGCATCCAATGGGGTCTCATATACAATGGTCTGCCCGGAAAGCCCGTGCATCCAACAGCAAAACTAATATAAACCAATAATTTAAGTTCTGTAATATGCAAAAAAGAGGGCAGCTTGTAAACAAGGCACTTATAGTTCTAATAGTCTCTGCCATCATAGTCATTGCATTCATATCTGCAGGCAAATCTTTTGGCTCACAGGAAGCATACTACAAGCTGGCTGTTGCAAAAGATTTGGCGCTTTCTGTTGATATTATAAGCGGATTGCCGGGAGATACATCTTTTACATATCCGAACGATGTTTCAGGCTATGATATTGAAGTCAAGAAGAATTCTGTAACAGTCTACAGCAATAAACTCGGAAAGCTCGACCCGATAAAGGCAGTTTATGGGTTTTCCAATGCCGGATATCCGATAGATGACACTTACATAAAGAACTCAAAATACATCCTGATAGAAAAAACAGGCAGCATAATAAAAATAACAGGGACAAATGACAAATAAATTATTTTCATCAAAAAAAGCGTCTGAACTGTGGGCAGCAGACACATTCCTGTGGTGGATAGTCTTCACAATAGCAGTTGGGTTTGCAGCTGTCGGATTTTCAATCTTTGCTTCACAGTTTGGCTCCGGGCAGGCGCAGATAAAAGAGAATCTTGAGTCATACTATATGATGCAGCGCTTCACAAAGTCTCCTGATTGTTTTGCCTATAATCCTGGCGGAATTATAGTTCCAAACACAATTGACGCAGAGAAATTCACAGATTCAAGGCTTCAAACTTGCTATGATTCTGAAAGCGCGAAGATGCCAGCTTTTAGATTGACTCTAACTTCAGACAAATCAGTTGTTACAATGACAAAGAACTGGAACGGCCAAAGACAATCTGAAGTAACACTGATCCCAATTAATGTGCAGGTTTATTCACAGGGAAAAATATCAAGCGGAGAGCTGAAAATTGAAATACAAAATCTTCAATAGCAAAAAGGGAATTGGTATTGATGATGCAATTCCTGTAATGGTGGTAATATTCGTTGTTGCAATAATGTTCATGCTCTTCAAATTCAGCGAACACTCAAAAGAAAAAGGCATTACGGATAACATACAGCAGCAGAAAGAGCTTGTCCAGGGGCACGACTCCCTTATGGGTTATTTAACTTCAATTACAAACGGAATGAACAATGCTGACTTGGTTGCAGCGTCGTATTTGAATAAAGATAAATCTGCAGAAGATAGCATTAAGACGTATTTTTCCTCTAGGCTCCCAAATATCAACGGATGGAGGGTAAAGATAGAAGATTCAAAAGAAAAAGAATTTTTAGATTTAAAATACGGATTTTATGACAAATCCCCTTTAAAATACCAAGTTGCAGAATCAGTAATTCCTGTAAAAAACGGAGAGACGCTGAAAATAACACTTTATTTTGCAAAAGGAAACCCCGGGGCGATAAACAGCCCAATAGACAGGCAATAAAATGTTCAAGAACAAGAAAGCAATAGGATTGGAATGGTATATGCTTATTGTAGCGATATTCATGGGAGTAATCTGGTTTTACATAGCGATGCAGAACGCAAAGACAATTCCAAATTATGTTGGCGAGCATCAGTTTTCAATTTTGAAAACTGCAAATTCAGCTGAAAATGCCTTGTTTTACATTGACCAGTCTGCAAAATACTCGCTGGAACAGACAATCTACAACCTTGTGAGCAACGGCGGAGTTTTTGAGATTGAAGCCAATAATGACGATAAGCTTGTTCATCCCTGCGGAACATACAACGGAGCGTATGTGTGGTTTCAGATTGCAAAAGATGCAGACAAGACTTTAGTTACGGACTGCATTAATGAAGATGTTCTGGAAGCAAACTTGGAGTATGAGTTCAACACAAAACTGAATGAGCATATTTTGGAATATCCTTCCAATATCCTTCTTGACAATTACAAATATACAATAAATGACGGAATTGAGATAACTGGGATGGCTGCAAACCCAATAACTTTTAACATAGGAAATGAAAAAATAAAAACAACGACAATCACAGCAAAATCATCAGAGGTAAATCCAATTATTTCTTCAGACAAAGACCTTGTTGAGTTTTCAAAAACAGTGACTGCAAAAACGCCTCAGGGAGATGTTGACATGTCCGGCATATGCCCAAGAGGGGTTAGCTGTGTGCTTACAAAAGACGCTTACGACATGCTTGTAAAGGCCCAGAAGAGGGCAAAAGACCATGGAACATCTTTGCAAATAACGTCAGCATACAGATCGATTGAAAACCAGATTGCAATATGGAGCGGCGACACTACAAGCCACTATGCACAAAGATATCCGGATGAAAACGAGAGAAGAAAATGGGTTTGCTATCCTTACGGAAGCGATGTTGGCCAAAGATGCCCTCATTTAACAGGGAATGCTGTTGATATAAGGCTTAACGGAAGGGCTATGACAACAAGCGACTGGAAGCTTTTGGAAAAAATAATGCTGGAAGCAGGATGGGTAAGGTATGCGAATGAGCCGTGGCACTTTGAATGCTGCAACACACAAAGATACGCAAGAGCCCAGGAATTGGGAGTGCAGGTGCTTGTCTGATGGAAAACAGCCATTTCATTGAACTCATGATAATACCTCTTCTTATAATTGGAGCGCTGCTTTATACTGACAATTTTGACAATGTTTCCATCACAGGAAATGCTGTCAAAATTGAGCAGAATCCAAATCCTGTTCTTGGAACTTACTCAATAAACCCAAGCTTTAAGACATCTTTTAATTATGACATCAAAAACAAGTTTTCAGAAATAAAATCAACAATGAACAGCGTTATAGAACTGTGCAAGGATAATCCAAACACAGAAGCGTGCCTGAACGAAAGAATTTCAGCTCTTGGATGGGAATGCAGCCAAAATGATGAAGAGAACATACTTCATGATTTTACAGACAAGATAAAAGACTGCATCCTTACCGATGAAAAATCAGTGTGCAAGTTTAACTTTGATGATAAAGAAGGCATAAATGACAAAAATATTATCAGAGAATTTGAAATAAAATTAATTTCCGAAAATGCAAGGACAAAAGCACAGCTGTTTGAAAGAGGCAAACTGCTTGCAACAGACTACATTAATGTTGAAGAACTGCAGTATGCTGACTATGAAGGAAGGGAAACAGGAAAAGCAGCAGATACAATAGAGATGACATTGACTTACAGCATTGGAAAGCCTTCTATAAAGGAATTTGTTGCAACTAATTCTAATTCAAGGATTGCATTAAGCAAGATAATGCTGCTTTACAATTCAAATGGAATCAAATTCGTTCAGACCGATGAAGAAAATAATTTTAGAGGTCCTCTGAATAAAGAGGTTTCTTTGCCAAGATACAAGGGAATCAAATTATGCGTTGATGCTGGAAAAAAAGTGTATGCTTATGATGCATCTGACAATTCTGTTAAAATGAGGGATTTGGTTTATCATTTTGCAATCACATTCACAACACCGCCTCCAGGGCCTTTGAACGGGGTTAGAAGCGTCCATATGCCTTCAGGGGAACAGGTAATTTTGTGGGACAAGGCTGATGCAGCTTCTTATTCAATTTATTATTCAAAATTCGATTTTGTTGATACTAAACTATCTGAAATAAGAAGCGACAAAGACATTTTGCATGTTTCTGTTGATGCCAAGCAGCCTTATGAAGAATTTTCAACATTTGCAGGCATGAAATTTGAAAAGGGAAAATTGTATTACCATACCCAGCTCAACGAATTAGCCTATGTGATCGAAACAGAGCCAAATACACAATATTACGCTGCTGTTGCAGCTGCTAATGAGCAGGGTTCGGAGATATTTAATGACCATAGCGTTCCAAACTCTTTTGTTTATGAAAAAGGGAAGAACTACGTTGAATTTACTTCTGGCACTGATTCTACATAATAATTTTCTTAGGTTTAATTAATTTTAAATATTATCTCTTAGTATTGTTTTAATGTTTATTTTTCAATGTTATTAGTTAATGCGTTTCGTTAATGAGTCAGTTTATTGAGTTTTTTATAATAAAATAAATTTATTTTCCCTAAAAATAGAGCTCGTTGCCGCTCCGATTGCCATGTCGAAAATCAACGATTTTCGAGCACCTAGCGAATCTATGATTCGCCACGCATCGCGACAACTCGCCTATACATAGTAATAATCAATCAATTTACTAGTAAAACAATAAACTATTTAAAAGAACTAAGCAATCCCAAGCTTATGATTAAAATTCCATACGAGGAGATTGTTCTCAAGATAAATGAAAAGACGCAGATGAGTGTTACTGAAATAGAGGAAAGAATAGAGAAAAAGATGAAGCAGTTATCAGGCTTGATAAGCAAGGAAGGCGCTGCGCATATTGTTGCAAATGAGCTTGGAGTAAAACTGCTGGAGCAGACAAGCGGCAAATTACAGATTAAGAACATCATGAAAGGCATGAGAGATGTTGAAACCGTTGGAAGAGTAATGCAGGTTTACGAAATCAGGGAGTTCATGAAAGGTGATTCTGTTTCTAAAGTCGCTTCTGTTTTGATTGGAGATGAAACAGGAACAATAAGGATTGTTATGTGGGGCTCGCAGGCTGATAATGCCTTGAAATTATCCGGCGGAGATATTGTAAAGGTTGTTGGCGGATACATAAGAGAGAATAATTCACGCATTGAAATTCACATGAATGAAAAAAGCCAGCTGACAATCAACCCTTCCGGAGTAACGGTTAAGGATGTTGTTGTAACAACAAAAATAGGAACGCGCAAAACAATAAAAGAATTAAGTGAAAATGACAATGATGTTGAACTCCTTGGAACGGTTGTGCAGGCTTTTGACATCAAGTTTTACGAAGTTTGTCCGCGGTGCAGCAAAAGAGCAAGACCATCTTCTGATTTATACCAATGCGCAGAGCACGGAAACGTGATACCGGCTTATTCATATGTTTTTAACGTTGTTTTGGATGACGGAACAGAAACATTAAGATGCGTGTTTTTCAGAAATCAGGTTGAGAAGCTTGTTAACATGACGCAGGAGCAGTTGCTTAAGTTCAGATCAAATCCTGCTGACTTTGAAGCAGTGAAGCACGATTTGCTTGGCAAAATTATAAAAGTCACAGGACGCGCGAACAAGAACGCGATGTTCAACAGAATAGAGTTCGTTGCAAATTCAGTTGATAACAATCCTTCCGCTGAGGAAGAGATAAAGAAGCTGCAGGGGCAGTAAATAATTTTTACCACTAGACACTGGACAACCACTACCACAAACTTTATAAATAGCCTTTTCTATGAAATGGTT